>Ga0272442_10010272_pt1 | contig 11557 bp, 11 predicted proteins | sample SSMForm2O_FD_200262 | JGI IMG/M metagenome (GOLD analysis project Ga0272442, IMG submission 200262) | Marine sediment archaeal communities from Little Sippewissett salt marsh, Falmouth, MA, United States - SSM-Form-2O | ecosystem: Environmental > Aquatic > Marine > Wetlands > Sediment ...
CCGTCGACCTTGTCCACGTACGCCTTGTCTCTCCTGCGACCGATCTCTGCGGTCTCGCACTCGAGGTCCTCGAGCTTGGTGGCAAGGGTTGCCTCCCGCGCCTTCTCCCCACGGTGGATCTGCTCCACCAGCTGCGCGGCCACCTCTTCAGGAACGCGCACGCCATCGACCACGGAAGACAGCCGCTCCGCGAGTCGCTCCTCGCGGATGTAGGCTTGAGGACACTTCCCCTTCCCTCCGGTGCAGTGGTAGTAGATGTAGCGCCCCTTGGCTCGGGTGGCGGTGATCTGACAGCCGCAGTAGCCGCAACGAAGGATCCCACGGAAGGCGAAGCGGTGCTTCGAGGATCCACGATGCCCTCTCCCGTGAAGCTTGTCCTGCACCTGCTCGAAGAGGTAACTCGGAACGATCGGCGTGTGGATTCCTTGAGCTGTCACATCTCCCCAGCGCACCGTCCCGGAGTAGATGGGGTTGGTGAGCACCTTGTGGAGGGCAGCTCTCGCGAGGGTTCCCCCTTGTCGTGTTGTGAGACCCCTCTTCCTTGCCCAGTCCACCAGCTTCCGCAGGGAGATGTCACTTCCCCCATACGTCTCGAACAGCTCGCGGATGAGCGGTGCACGTTCGGCGTCGAGGATCAGGGTCTTCGCCAGTCGATCGTTCAGGTAGCCGATCGGGGCAAAGGACGGGTAGATGCCCTGGCGTGCCTTCGCCGCCATCGCCTCTCTCACCCTCTCGGAGAGCTGGGCACTGAAGTAGCGGGACCACGCCGCCTGCATGTCGCCCATCAGCCGTCCACTGGCGTTCGAGGGGAACTGCTCGGTCGCAGAGAGCACCTCCACCCCGAGCTCCTCCACCAGATGCGCGTAGTCCGACATGTTCCTCGTCAGACGGTCGACCTTGTAGCAGAGGACGGCACGCACCGTGCGGTGCTTCGCGAGATACTCGAGCATCTTCGCGTACTCGGGACGACCCGGCTTGTAGGCAGACTCCGACTCCACGAACCCCTTCACCACGTCGAGGTTGTGTCCAGCGGCGTAGTCCTCGAGCACCTGCTGCTGAACACCGATGGAGTAGCCGTGAGCGGCCTGCTCTTCGGTAGAGACGCGGATGTAGGTGACCACCTTGCGCTTCATGGAACGCTCCACGTCACTCTACCTCCCCTTGCCACCTGCCTTCAATTGGCCGACGGTGGAGGAAGCCTGCCAGGTGTCTTCCGGTCCCACTCCTTGAGCTTGGCGAGGTACGCTCCGAACCGCTCCAGCGCCTCGAGGCGTTCCGCCTCGCTCGAAAACACTTCGAGTGGGTCCTTAGACGATTCCTTCTTCGTCTGCTTCTTGTCCTTGCCCTTCATCTTTCTCTACCCGGGCCTGCTGCTAGTCGCCTCCGTCCTTGTTGAGGAGCGAAGCCACGAGGAAGAGCAGTCCCAGACCCAGCATGAGCCAGAGCACCATCTCTCCCTGATTGGCCTTGGCCGCCTTCTTCACCTTGTTCACCAACTCCTCCGGGTTGCTTCCCCTTCGGATCCCAAACGCGAGGACGTTACTGGCGTGGATCTGCTTTCCAAAGATCGACTCTCGCGCCTCCAGTCGTCCCTCGTTGATCGCCATGTACAGCGCTTGGCGCTGCACCCCCAAGATGCCCGCCGCCTCCGCCACCGAGAACCACACGTCCTTGCCCTCACGCCTTGGACTCATCCCTCACCCCCTACCGTGAGGAGTGACGAAGCCTACCACGAAACGAAGAGCGTGTCAAGTGAGCTAGACTACTCGGGACACTTGCCGCGAAACTGTCCCGTATATCAGGTATGAAGAAACGGCGAGACTCTCCGTGGCTGACAAGGGCTTCTTGACAAACCAGCTGATTCTTGATACAAGAGAGATGCCCTTCCGCGTGCGCCGGGCGCATGGCATGACCGGGCGGCTCGCGCAACGCGGCAGGGGCGGTACGCGGGGGTTACAACACCCGGTACTTGCCGGTTACCGAGGGTACCGGAGGGGGGCAGAAGCATGAGTCAACCCGTCAAGGTGAGCGATGAGGTGTACGCCGAGCTGAAACGTCGGGCGGCCGAGAACAGCTCCACACTACAGGAAGCGCTCGCCGCCGTACTGCGTCAGGCCGCGTCGGATGTCCGTGAGATGCGCAAGGAGCTGGCAGCTGTGAAACGGACGGCCAACGCGCACACGGCAAGGCTGGAGAAGATGGACGACGCGCTCGATGAGCTGCGCGGCGAGCTGGCGGCCGTGCGGGAGGACGCCAGAGCATCGCACAGAGATCTCGTGGAGGCACACAACAGCTGGACGGACACCTGGGATCTGATCCCCAACCACGCGGAGGCCATCCGCGTTCTTCGTGCGCGTGTGGCAACGCTTGAACGGACGGCGCATCGCCACATCGGACAGAGGCGCAGTGCGAAGGTGAACTCGTGACGAAGGAGGATGCTAGACCCCTTGCTTCGGACATCGCGCGCGCCGTGTTGATCACCGCAGGTGTGGCACTGCTTGCGTATCTCCTTTGGCGTTCGCTCCCTGTTGCCATAGGGGGATAGCGGAGGGAAGGTGCGCTGCGGTTCGCAGAGCCGCTCAAGCAGCAATGCACCGAACGTCGCTCGTCTCGCGGTCTTTCCACTGCTGGGCTTGGCCGGAGCGAGGACACGTTGAGCTGACGTGCGAGACCGAGACAGGCAATGAGCATCCTAGAGGAAACGGCGCGAAGAATGATCGATCCCCGCGTGTGCGGGGGAGCCCCCATCGCACCAAAGAAGTCCGTCAGCCAGTAGGGTCGATCCCCGCGTGTGCGGGGGAGCCTGAGCGGGGAAGACCTTGGCCAGGATGTGATGAGGTCGATCCCCGCGTGTGCGGGGGAGCCGATAGAGGATAGTGGTACCAGGCGCAAGAGCCAGGTCGATCCCCGCGTGTGCGGGGGAGCCGGGCGGGGATTCGATGATGCGACGTTCGATACGGGTCGATCCCCGCGTGTGCGGGGGAGCCGCAAGCGTTTTCCCGACGGGATCGCTCGCTAAGGGTCGATCCCCGCGTGTGCGGGGGAGCCGAGGTGGGGGAGGCGCTGGTCGGGGTATCGGCGGGTCGATCCCCGCGTGTGCGGGGGAGCCTGCAGGCTGTCCTCGCTGGCGTGGTTGCCTACCGGTCGATCCCCGCGTGTGCGGGGGAGCCTCGGACATACAGTCTTGTAAGCGGTGTTTCTTGGGTCGATCCCCGCGTGTGCGGGGGAGCCGTTCTCTTCGACAGTCGCCACGCGCTCCTTCAGGGTCGATCCCCGCGTGTGCGGGGGAGCCACTGGGGATGGTCCGCGCATTACCACCTGGAGAGGTCGATCCCCGCGTGTGCGGGGGAGCCATCTTCGCGCGGTCGCGGATGGGCTCGACCCAGGGTCGATCCCCGCGTGTGCGGGGGAGCCACAACGCATCCCGGCATGACCCTCCGCGACTGGGGTCGATCCCCGCGTGTGCGGGGGAGCCTGGCAAGCCGAGATGCTGGGGCGCTCACTCCGGGGTCGATCCCCGCGTGTGCGGGGGAGCCAACCAGCGGCAAGCGATGTCTAGCACGATGTTCGGTCGATCCCCGCGTGTGCGGGGGAGCCCCACACAACGCGCTCCCCTACATGAGCGCACGGGGTCGATCCCCGCGTGTGCGGGGGAGCCAGCAGGGTCACGCCATACCCGAAGTCATCGTAGGGTCGATCCCCGCGTGTGCGGGGGAGCCCGCGCCGCCACACTCCACGAACATCCGACCAACGGTCGATCCCCGCGTGTGCGGGGGAGCCGCCGGAGCCAGTATTCGCGTGCGGATTCGGAGGGGTCGATCCCCGCGTGTGCGGGGGAGCCCCATCAATGCGAAAGGGGAGCCGGTCTTTATCGGGTCGATCCCCGCGTGTGCGGGGGAGCCTGGGTCATCCCGCCGAAGCGGATCCCGTAGAAGGGTCGATCCCCGCGTGTGCGGGGGAGCCAGGGTGGCAGCCAGACGGCAGAGGCCATCGTTGGGTCGATCCCCGCGTGTGCGGGGGAGCCCGTCTTGGTCTTGCTCATCCCCGCCCCCTTTCGGGTCGATCCCCGCGTGTGCGGGGGAGCCTTCGTACCGCCTGCGTAGTAGAGGTCGAACAGGGGTCGATCCCCGCGTGTGCGGGGGAGCCCCAGCGCCTAGGATGATGCAGCGCGAGGTGGCGTGGTCGATCCCCGCGTGTGCGGGGGAGCCACAGAATCTCGGCTTTCCCGCCGCAAGACCTAGGGTCGATCCCCGCGTGTGCGGGGGAGCCCTGTTGAGCAGCCACCGACCTAGGGCCACCACGGGTCGATCCCCGCGTGTGCGGGGGAGCCCCTGGACAGATGTCCCTTCAAGCCACCTGCCCTCCATGCTAGTGTTAGATCTACGTAGATGCTAGAGGTCTCCTAGCAAGCACCAGCCCATCGACGTTCACAAGATCCAACGGCGGGACACCGAGTAACTCGACGCTTTGGCCACAGGGAACACTCGGGTCGTCGTATATCATGACCACGCTTGCGTCCGTCTCGGCAGGGAACCACTCCTGCATGACCTTCCAGACACGCTGGCGGACGGCGGAGTTGATTCGTGCCCCTGTGTAGATGCCGGGCCCGATCTCAAGCAGGGAGGAGGCAAGAAGCCCGCGCATCCGGCTTGACACGTTACGGGCTACCACTACTGTCATGGACATCGAGTAGCTCCTTGATAGCACGGATCATCCGCGGGATCAGCTTGCTCCGCTTGAGCCACGTTGCCGCAGTGTGACGCAGCTCGCGCTCAAGCACCAGGCTGGGCTTCGCTGCAACCTCGGCGGCAACTGAGAAAGCGAGTGGGAGCGTTACTTCCACCCTCCACAAATCAGCGATGTCGAGCGTGAACGCCTTACTGGACTCCTCGTGGATGAACCCCAGAGGCGGCAGAGCCCCCACAGCCGCCACTGCGATGTCCGCCGCCGCCTCGACAAATGTGGCTGCATGATTGATTGCCTGGTTGGGGAGGTCTGCGGCACGTGGATTCCTGCGGTCGTAGCGTCTGCCCGCCCAGGGGACGCCGTGCTCTCGCGCAACCAGTCGATAGCACTCCTTCAGCCTCGCGCCCTCGATGCCTCGGAGTGCTTCGATCTCACGTCTAGGAGGCTCCTTCCCAAACCTGTAGGCATACATCCTCCGTGCGACACTCAGCCGGAGGTTCTCATCTGCCCAGAGGCGGGCTTGCGCCCTTGCAACATCGGACCTGCCCTGTCCCATAGGCGGTGCGGTGTACAGCTTCACGCCACCCTCGCCCACAGCTGCCAGAAGGGTCCCATGGCGTGCGAGGATCCGCAGCACATCATGGGTCACCGAGGTTCCGGGCCCCAGGAGGATCATTGAGATCCCCTGATATGGGATTGCGTAGTCGCCCGGCTCCAGGTCCTCGCTCCGCGCGGCGCGGAATCGAAGCGTCCCGGCCTCGACGTGCAGACCTCCACGGGACAACCACAGCAACCCGTGGCGATCCGCGTGGGGGATACGAGCCGTCGCCAGCCCTAGCCTCCCAGGGAAGAGGGTAGAGCGCGTCATGTTGGCGGTCTGAGAAGAAGCATTCCGTAGCCGAAGGCGCGGTGGCGTCCTAGTCCGCGACGCAGCAACTCATGGAAAGCACTGGGGTCTCCGATCTCAAGCTCGCCGCGCAATAGTGCCTGCGGACGCACGAGACGGCGCTGGTTCCGCATTGCGGTCGTCAGCTGTGTCTGGCGAGTCTGCCGGACCAGGCGGAACCCATCCAGCCTAATGCGATAGGCGGTGGCCGCCATGTTGCGCTGCAGCTGTTCCCGTCCCCAGTCGCAGTACACTTGCTGCCTATCGAGGTCACCGCCGCTGCTGTCGGCGCGAATCAGGAACACGTCCTTCTCTACGCCGCTTCGGGCTTTGCGTCCGATCGGACAGCAGAGCACCTCGAATCCGAGGCAGCGTCCCTTGGCCCAGATCGGCATGGGGCGACTTGCGACGTCGCAGTCCGGGTTGGCACAGACGGCGGCGACCATTGGATCAGCAAACTCTGCTAGGTGGCGCCTGAGCTCCGCCGCACCCGTCGTCGTGTATCCGAGGATCCGGGTCGGGCGACGCTGATCCTGCAGAAGCCTCCACGGCCTTGGCGCAAGAGCGCCGAACGCCGCCGCGAGCCATGCGTGCACGGCGTAGCCAAGATCCTCGTCTCGGGTTGCATCGCTCAGTCCCTGTCCGTGGACGAACCGGGCAAGGGCAGACAGCGCGGGACGCAGTTCGATCATGTGAAGCTCGGTCATGTGAGTCCCTCCCCGATCAGACCTTCCATGCGCAGACGACTGCTTGAGGGGACCTGGTTCGCCCAGTCGCGCAGATCGTAGACGCGGTTCGCCTCGCCTGGCGGCCCAGGCGCGTCTGCCGGCCAACACGCTTGAACTGCACCAGGAGCCGCGACTGGCTGCCCGTGACGATCCCAAACCGCCACCTGGCACAAGATCGCCAATACATCTTCGCCCTCGACCGTCGGCTGCCCGGGATCCAGAAGCGGGCGGGCGGGAAGGCAAGCCTTCCTTCCCAGGAACAGCGGCCGTGCGGGAGCGCGGATTGCCGCTTCTACCGCCTCCACATCCGGGTCCTCGTCATCGCAGAACCCCAGCGCTACCGTCATTAGACCGTCCGCCCAGAAGTGTCGGAAGCGTTGGTGTGTACCGAACTTCGCTGCTGGCCCTCCGCCTCGGTGTTCCGCCCGCCCGCGGCTCGTCCACGAGGGCCTGCACATCTTCGGCTGTGCAAGATCTACCGTTTGGTAATCGAGAAACTGGCGTGGCGCCACATCCCAGCGGGCTGCGAATCGGATGCGCGACTGCAGGGTCTGCAAAGCGTCGAACTCGGAATGGCGTAAACCCAGAGCGTTCGCGATAAGGCCGCAGAGCATCGCTGTCCCGGGGAACCGGTCGGTGAATCCGTGATGGTCGACGATCACTCCGCCAAAGCTCATCAGCGGCGCGTCAAACCTTAGAATCAGCGCTTTCATTGGGGGCACCGAACACGCTTTGGAGACAGATGTCGATCGCTTGACGAACCGCGGCTACTCGCTCTCCCTCCCGCGGCCAGGCGTGAACCGATGCGACCCATCTGCCGTCAGCGGCAGCTCCGTGCATCTCCTCCATACTGCTGAGGTAGGCACAGAGACTGGAGATGGACTGGGCCATCGGGTGTCCTCCCCCAGCTCGAAGGGGAATGGGTTCCAGATACGCATTGGCCAGGCTTCGTGGCTGTGAGGTTCCGGTCTCAAGGACCAGGCACTCCGCATGCGCATAGGGAGCGGTCGCGCCAAGCTTGGCGCCCGGTGTCACCTGCACTGCCGCCTGGATTAGGAGGTCAAGAAGCTCGCGAGCAGCTGAGAAGTCCTGCGCTCGCCAATCCTCTCGTGACGCGCCAGTGAGGTTGGATACCAGCAGAGGAACATCCACCACCACGTACCCGTAGAAGATGCCTGAGCCGAGCTCCATGTCGTTTGCGTGAGCGGCGCCGGTCTCCTCGAGCTGCGCTAGATCGTCGACCACTGTGAAGAAGTCCACCTCTGTGTCGAGCCCATGCGTCGTGAAGGCGTGCGCGACATGGACAGGAGCGTCAACTCGCGCCAGGATGTCAGATGTGACGAACCTCCCGAATAGCGCCCCCTCCAAGCCTGCTAGCGGATCGTCGATCCCAGCCTGCTGGGCAAGCGCTTTGATGTTCGCCTTACCCTGCTTCAGCTTTGCGTCAAGGTGGTCGGTGGCCTCTTTCTCAGCACCCTTGGCAGCGGCTTCCGTCAGCAGATGAACGAAGTAATCCGCTTCAGGGCGTCCGAACAACACAGGCTGGGACATCTCAAGGGTGTCTGTATCGAGTGCCTTCTTGCCCTTGGCCGCCGTAAGGAGGCTCGAGGCAAGATGCACGACTAGCGTGTGCGCCATCCTCTCCTCCATGCCCGCCTCGACAAGCCTCTGCTTCACCACGCGGCTGAAAAAATGGCGCGTTCTCACTGCGGAAGCCAGATCAGTCCTCTGGGTCATCCACTCTCGCCAGTGACGCTTCAGGCATTGACTTGACACTCGAAGCCGCGGGATGCCCCCAAACATGATGCGCTTCGCCAGGCCAGCATCGTCACGGTTCAGTAGACTTGCATGGTAACTCGTCAGGAAGTGTATCTGCAGGAACATCGGCTTCACTCCCTCCCTTTATGAAGATAGAAGTCCTTCGCGATCTTCCGGTTGATCTCCTCACGTCGACCCGCGTCGCGCGCAAGCAGCAGCCGCGCCATGTCCATCCAGTTAAACGGGGATCCCCTGGATGCCAGGAAGCGGGTGCAGCGCAGTGCAAGAGTTCGAAGCGTAGCTCCTTGAGCGGAGAGCAGCCGCTCGAGGCGCGCCTCAGCGTAGCCCTCCTGCGCAAGCACGGCGCCCATCGCCGCGCTTCTCTCGTGAGCGCCTGGGCTCATGAGTGCCACGCCCGCGATAAGCGTCACCCACTCCGGCAGTGTGGCCTCCCAGTTACCCGGGAGGAAGTCGGATGCAAGCCTGTAGAAAACCAGCGGCGGAGGATGCTCCGGCCTCATTCGTCGCAGCGCAGCGCGCGTGCCCGTCGAAAACGTGTCACGCCCAACCTCCGAAGCCACCCGTGCCAAGACGGCACCCAGGCCTTGCCCCCTGGTTGGCCCCATCTGCGTCATGTGTCACCTCCACGTCCAAGCAGCGGAAACCTGTTGTAGAGTGCCCCCCAGAACACGCGCTCAGCACTCGCCGCTGCTCGATATCGGCGGCCTGTGTGTATCGCAACAGACGCCTGAAGCTCCTTCAGGATTTCCAGGGCGTGGTCCCGAAGGCGGAGAGCCCAAGCTTCGAGGACTTCCTCCTCATCAAACTCCTCCGGCACGGACCACAACCACGGGAAGAACTCGACCGACCATCGGTTCGCGAAGCTCCTTGCGAACCGCTCCCATGCAGACTTCGCCGCGTCTTGATCGAAGTCGAGCGTCTCCGGACCGGCCTGCAAGTAGGTGAACGACGAGGGCTTCAGGACCCGGTTCTGCATGACCCCGGCGTACTCGATTGCGGTTCTGCTAAGGTCCGCCAGGCAGTCCCGCGCACCCGGGGAGCCGAAGAGGCGACGCTGGATCTTGCGTGGCAGGAGAACGCTTTGCTCGTGGAAGCCGTCCGTCGTCCCTTGCCCCCGTATCAGAACAGAAACCCGGAGCCATGCCCGTTCATGCCAACCACTTCCCGGTAGCTGGAGTGGTGTCAACCGGACTCCATCGCCAAACACGAGGCGCCTGAGGTGCTCTGGAGTGATCCCCTGGGCTGAGAAGGTGAGGGCTTTCTCCTCTTGACCCTCACCTCTACCGCGTTTTCCAAGGTCGATCGGCAGCCAGCCATCTCCCACAACACCCCTCATTCGCTTCGCGTCTATGCGTGGCGCTTCTGCGGTTGTGTTCGCGGCACTCATACCATGCTCGTCTCTTATCAGGCGGACCCTGCGGCAGATCTCGATGTATAGAGGGTCGAGCAACGATAGCGAGATGCCCTGGCTCCCATCCCAAGGTTCAAGCCATACAAGGACCAACCCTTGTGCGTCGAATCCGAACGGCTCCTCAAGGATCTGGCGGCGATGCAGCAGGAGGCGCTCTACAGCGTCACGCCAGCGCGGCCCCGGAGCCGGATCACGGATCATCTCAACGACAGATCGGTTCCCGTAGCCGGTGTTCATACGCGAGATGCCCGGCTGACCGCGACCGTACTGCCCGCTCATCGTTTGCAGGCTGACCAGCGCGTAGAACCAGGCATCAGCCCTGGCGCGCAACGACCTGGACTGCTTGATGTCATGATTCCGTGCCGTTGGCAGCAGATCGAGCCCGTCGGGTGTACGTGCCAGCGGCTTCAGTCGCTGGTGATCTGCTTTGGGCAGTGGGGGTTGCATGAACGCTGGCCGAGACAGATCGTCGACTACGAGACACCATGCATCATCACGTGCATCGCCAGCAAGATCGCGAAGGCCTCGGCGCCAGAAGTCCGCATCATGCATCGGCTTGGCGCTTCCGCCCCGCGCGAGGATGGCCGCCGCAAGGCTGGAGAGGAAGACGTGGAGCGCGTCCTCCTGGTGGCGCTGGAGGCCGGCGAAGCCCATCACATCTTCGCTCCCCAGGGCTTCCAGTAGGGTTGGCAGGTCCAGCGAGAGCATCTCTCCCGGCTTCTCGATGCGAAGGATCGGATCCGTAAGAAGGTTCATTGTGATTCCTCCAGTCCGAAGCGGCTATAGAGATAGGAACGGTCTCCGCACTGCAGTTGAAAGGAGTCACCGTGCGACTGAGCGACGCTTACAGCATCTACGCGCTTCCTTGGTGCCATGTGCCCGGGGATCACGATCTCGGTCAAGTCCTGTCCAAAGGGGCTTCTGATGTGGCGGTCAAGGGGCAGCTGCAGGCTGTCGGCGCCGAGGCGCGTGACAACCCTGCCGCCAGATTCGTTGAACTCCACGTCGCCGAAGTACTCATCGAAGACGGCAAGTGCGTGGCTGGCGGAGACAGCTTGAGCGATCTCCCCCCCCTCGATGAGCCTTCCGTGGAGCTGCCACCGGTCTTCTGACAGTGAGAAGAGGCTCTCCGGGTGAGTTACAGCCTCCACGAGACGTCTGCAGTCGTGCGGGATGACGACTACCCCGAGCTCGAGAAGGATGCGCCGGGTTAGCTCCAGGGTACGCAGATCAGGGTAGACGCTCCCGTAGCCGAGTCGCATGTACTTGCCGACCGGCGCTCCTCGTTCGTCCAGTGCGCCGTCTAGCCCTTGTGGTGGCGCAAGCAGGATGCACAACGGGCTCTCGTACCCTGGGGGGCGCAGCCGGCCGCTGCGATGCAAGCGCCCGACCCGTTGCAGAAGAACGTCCGCTGGTGCTAGGTCGGAGATCAATAGGTCTGCGTCGATGTCCAGGCTCTGCTCGAGGGTCTGTGTCCCTGCCAGGAATAGAGCCCCACCGCTGCTATCCCGCCCCAAACGCTTCCGCACCGCCTTGTCAAGCACTACGCGGTCCTCTGGCGCGAAGCGCCCATGGTGAGGACAGACCACCTCGTTGCAGGAGAACAGCCAGGATGGGTCGACGCCAGGATCGGACTCCATTGCCCGCAGGAGGGTATTCGCACGTGCTACGGTGTTCAGAACGGCGAGAATGCGTGCTCCAGCTCGTAACGCTGCAATGACGAGCTTGCTAACGTGTGCAGGCGTGAATGCCCACGGCACTACGTCAAAGCGCACACGCTTCGCCTGGGCGTCGCACGCCTCTACAGGACGCACGATGCCGTCGGCGAGGGTCAGTGCCGGGTACGGTGAGCCCGCAGCGTCGTGCCGGTTCGAAGCAGGCTCCTCACTGTGAATGGTGCCCACGAAGCGGCTCCGGGCTCTTGAGCCGAGGGTTGCAGAGAGCAGGATCGCTCGTCCGCCCGTCGACAGGTGGTGCTCAAGGAGTGCTTCGAGAAGGCATGTCATGTAGTGGTCTGAGGCGTGGGCCTCGTCAACCACGAGAAGGCTCCGGTCCAAGCACACTGAC
>Ga0272442_10010273_pt1 | contig 11556 bp, 12 predicted proteins | sample SSMForm2O_FD_200262 | JGI IMG/M metagenome (GOLD analysis project Ga0272442, IMG submission 200262) | Marine sediment archaeal communities from Little Sippewissett salt marsh, Falmouth, MA, United States - SSM-Form-2O | ecosystem: Environmental > Aquatic > Marine > Wetlands > Sediment ...
GAGGCGATCTTCAACTACATCAAGCGCAAGCACAATCTGCAGATCGGACTGCAGACCGCCGAGCAGATCAAGAAGCAGATCGGCTCGGCCCACTCCTCCGTCAAGACCATCAGCATGGAGGTCAAGGGCCTCCACCTCATCGACGGCCTGCCCAAGACGCTGCGCATCACCTCCGACGAGGTGCGCGAGGCCCTGGAGGAGCCCATCAGCGAGATCGTCGAGGCCCTCAAGCGCTCCCTCGAGCAGACGCCGCCGGAGCTGGCGGCCGACATCGTGGACCGCGGCATAGTGCTCACCGGCGGCGGCAGCCTGCTCAAGGGGCTGGACATCCGTCTCAAGGACGAGACCGCCCTGCCCATCAACCTCGTCGAGGATCCCCTGAGCTGCGTCGTCCTCGGCACGGGCAAGATCCTGGACAACCTCGACGAGTACGAGCAGGTGATCATGAGAGGGGCCGAGCACTGAAATGATGCTGACGGGCTGGCTCCGGCGGCACCGCGACCGCGCGGTATTCATCGTCTGCCTTGCCGTCTCCCTCTTCCTGCTGACCATCCCCGAGACGCTGCGCTTCACGCTCGCCCGGGCCCTGGCCGCGGCGGCCCTGGCGCCGTCCGACGGCGCCGTCTGGCTGGGCCGCCACCTGGAGCGCCTGCGGGGAGAGAACGAGGAATTGCGCGAGCGCATCATGTCCCTCCACGACGATCTGGGACGCGCCGAGGAGTACCGCAAGGAGGCCGCGCGCCTGCGCCGCCTGCTGGACTTCCGCGCGGCGGAGAGCTACCGCTTCCTGCCGGCCGAGCTGCTCAGCTACCCCCTCAGCTTCCGCGAGCGCAACCTGGTGCGCGTGGACCGCGGCCGCCGCGACGGCGTGCGCCCGGGCATGCCCGTGGTCAGCCCGCGGGGGCTCATCGGCGCCGTGCACACCGTGCACCCCTACCACGCCGAGGTGCAGCTCCTGGCCAGCCGCAACTTCGCCGTGTCCTGCCGCGACATGCGCAGCCGGGTGCTGGGGGTCTTCAAGTGGGACCCGCGCCGCGGCTTCCACGTGGACCGCGTGGACCTGGGCGAGGACGTCCAGGTGGGCGACCGCTTCATGACCAGCGGCCTGGGCGACCGCTTCCCGGAGGGCTTCCTGCTCGGCACGGTCACGGAGCTGCTCCGCCCGCCCGGCGCCCTGCGCCTGGAGATCCGCCTGGCGCCGGCGGTCCCCATCCAGACCCTCGAGGACGTCTTCGTCGTCACCCGCGTCAGCGAGGCCGCGCCGGGCTTTCCCCTGCCCACCGACGCCCCGGCCGACAGCCTGGAGGCGTCGCCGTGAGGGAGTCGCGCCTGCAGCTCGCCCTGCTCGTCCTGGCGGCGCTCTTCTATCCCATCACCGAGCGCTGGGTGGCCCCGTGGCAGATCACGGTGGACTGGCCCTTCCTGCTGCTGTTCTGGATCGCCTTCCGGCGCGGCCGCGTGGCGGGCTGCTTCTACGGGTTGCTGCTGGGCCTCCTGCGCGACCTGGCCGACTTCTCGCAGCTCGGCGCCACGGCCCTCGGCTTCACCATCGGCGGCTGGCTGCTGGGCACCCTGCGCGAGAAGGTGGACCGCGAGAGCCTCGGCGTGCGGCTCCTCCTGCTCGCCGTCGTCTACCTGATCGTCCAGGCCGTCTTTCTCTTCGTGCGCGCGGGCTGGTCGCCCGGCGCCGCCGTCCTGGCCTGGCTGCGCTACGCCCTGCCGGGTAGCGTGCTCACCGCGGCGGGCTACCTGGCCAGCCTGCTGATCGCCGCCTTCCTGCGCGAGGGACTGGGGCTGCTCCGTGAGCCGCTGGATCGCCGATAGCGAGACGCGCCGCGCGGGGCGCGTGCGGCGCATGGTGGCGCTGGGCGCGGTGCTCGTGGCCATCCTCGTGCTCCGCCTGTTCCACCTGCAGGTGATCGCCACCGGCGGCTACCTCCGCCTCTCCCAAGACAACCGCTTCCGGGAGCGCCGCATCCTGGCGCCGCGGGGGCTGATCCTCGACCGCCGCGGCCGCGTGCTGGCCGAGAACCAGGCCGCCTGCGAGGCCACCCTCGCGGTGCGCGTTCCGGAGCGCAACCCCGAGATCCTGCCGGTCCTGGCGGGGATCCTCGGCGCCGACTCGGCCGCCATCGCCGGACGCTGCGCGCGTGGCGCCGAGGAGGGGCGCCACCGCGTCACCCTGCATCGCGACCTGAGCAAGGAGCAGATCCTCGTCCTCGAGGAGCGCCTGCCGGCGCTGCCCGGGCTGCGTCTGCAAGACTGGGCGCGGCGCAGCTACCCGCAGGGGCCCGTGGCCGCGCACCTGCTGGGCTACGTGGGGGAGGTGGACGAGGACGAGCTCGCGCCCGCCGCCCTGGGGCCGCGGCGCTACTTCCTCGGCGACGTCACCGGCCGCGCCGGCCTGGAGAAGGTGTACGAGCCCCTGCTGCGCGGCCACGACGGCAAGGAGCTCTTCCTCGTCAACGCCCGCGGCGCCGCCCTCGAGACGGTGGAGCTGCTGCCGCCCAGCGCCGGCAACCGCCTCTACCTGACCCTGGACCTGCCGCTGACGGCCTGCCTGGACAGCGCCCTGGCCTTCTGGGGCGCCGGCGCCGGCGTGGTCATGGACGCGCGCACGGGCGAGTTGCTGGCGGCGGCCAGCCGTCCCGCCTTCGATCCCAACGATCTCATCGGCGGCATCGACCCCGAGCTCTGGCGCTCCCTGCGGGAGGACCCGGATCGGCCCCTGTTCAACCGCGTCACCCAGGCCACCTACTCGCCGGGCAGCACCTTCAAGCCCCTGGTGGCCCTCGCCGCTCTCGAGGAGGGCGTCGTCGGCGAGAACACGCTGCTCAGGCCCTGCACGGGCGGCCTCCGCCTCGGGCGGCGCACCTTCGGCTGCTGGGAGCCGGCGGGCCACGGCCGCCTGGCGGTGGTCCAGGCCATCGCCCAGAGCTGCGACGTCTACTTCTACCAGGTGGGCGAGCAACTCGGCATCGACCGGATGGCGCGCGTCGCGCGGCGCTTCGGCCTCGGCGGCGTATGCGGCCTGGACCTGGCCGCGGAGGCGCGGGGCCTTGTGCCTGACGGCCAGTGGTACGACCGCCGCTACGGCCGGGGCAAGTGGACGCGCGGCAACGTCTGGAACGTGGCCATCGGCCAGGGCGAGCTGCTGGTGAGCTGCCTGCAGATGGCGCGGCTCTACGCCGCCCTGGGCAACGGCGGCTTCCTGCCCGTGCCCCGCCTGCGCCACCACGTCGAGGACGAGCACGGCGAGGTGCTCATCCCCTTCTCGCCCAGCCGCGGCGAGAGGGCGCGGGCCGACGCCGCGGCCCTGCACCTGGTGCGGGACGGCATGGAGGAGGTCATCCACGGCGAGGACGGCACGGCCCGCGCCAGCGCGCTGGCCGGACTGCGCGCGGCGGGCAAGACCGGCACCGTGCAGAATCCGCACGGCACCGAACACGCCTGGTTCTGCGGCTACGCGCCGGCCGCGGATCCCGAGATCGCCATCGCGCTCATCGTCGAGCACGGCGAGCACGGCAGCGACATCGCGCCCATCTTCCGCGAACTGGTGAACGTGTGGTTCGAGCTGGGCGAGACGCCGCTGCGCCGCGGCCCGCGCCCGCCCGAGGACGCGCCGGGGGCGGCGCCATGAGGGGCCGGCTGCGCTACGGGGGCTTCAACGTCCGTTTCTTCCTGCCCTGGATGCTGATCCTGGGCTTCGGGCTGCTGATGCTCTACTCCGTCACCTCGCCGCCGGGGGACTTCGGCCTGGACGACGACGGCGGCGCCTACACCATCAGCCGCGTCTTTTTCCAGCGGCAGCTCATGTGGGTGCTGATGGGCCTGGCGGCCGTCTTCGTGGGCGCCGTCATCCCCTACTGGATCTACAAGGACTACTTCGCCTGGTTTCTCTACGGCGCGGGGGTGCTGCTGCTCGTCGTCCTGCTGGTGCTGCCGCCCATGCGGGGCGACACCCACCGCTGGCTGCTGCTGGGGCCCCTGGGCGTCCAGCCCTCGGAGCCCTTCAAGGTGATACTGATCATCATGCTGGCCTCGGTGCTGGCCGCGCGGCGCGGCGATCCCAACGGCATGCGCCAGGTCCTGATCACCGGCCTCGTCGTGCTGCCGCCCACGCTGCTGGTGCTGCGACAGCCGGACCTGGGCACCGCCATCACCCTGCTCTGGCTCATGTTCCCCATGATGATCTGGCGGGGCCTGAGCCTGCGGCGCCTGCTGATCATGATGGCGCCCGTCATCAGCGGCTTCATCGTCCTCTACGGCACCATCACCAGCGGCGGCGAGGCGCCGGGGCCCGGTCACATCCTCTGGGCCGTCTTCATGATCGCGCTGTTCTTCGTCTCCCTGCTCTACCCGGTCATGTCGGTGCTGGAGCGAGTGGGCTTCTACCTGGCCAGCGTCGGCGTCGGGCTGGCCGTCCCGCGGATCTGGGCGGGCCTGCTGCCCTACCAGCAGAAGCGCATCCTCGTCTTCTTCGATCCCGGCCTGGATCCCCTGGGCGCCGGCTACCAGATCTTCCAGTCCAAGGTGGCCATCGGCTCGGGCGGCATCTTCGGGCGCGGCTTTCTGGAGGGTACCCAGAAGGGCCTCGCCTTCCTGCCGGCGCGGCACACGGACTTCATCTTCTCGGTGGTGGGCGAGGAGTTCGGCTTCATCGGCGCCATGGTGGTGCTGGGCCTCTACACCTGGCTGGTCGTCGAGGGATTCAAGCTGGCGGGCAAGGCCCGCCACCCCTTCGGGCAGCTGCTGGCCGTGGGCACCAGCTCCCTCCTGCTGTTCCACGTCTTCGTCAACGTGGGCATGACCATCGGCCTGATGCCGGTCACCGGCCTGCCGCTGCCGGGCATGAGCTTCGGCGGCAGCGTGCTGGTGGCCACGAGCTTCCTCATCGGCCTGCAGATGAACATCTCCCGCAACTGGGGGCGCTACTAGTCCTTGCCGCCTCGCCGCGGCTGCGCTAGCCTCGGTCGCAGCGACATCCCCGGAGGCTCTCTTGCATCCCGACGTCTTCCGCATCGGCCCGCTGACCCTGCACGCCTACGGCGCCATGCTCACCCTCAGCTTCGTCCTGGGCCTGCTGCTGGCCCTGCGGCGGGCGGGGCGGCGCGGCGTGGCGCGCGAGCACGTCATCGACCTGTTCCAGATCATCATCCTGGCAGCCATCATCGGGGCGAGGATCCTCTTCGTGGTCTTCCACCTGGACCTCTACCGCGGGCGCTGGTGGAGCATGCTCGCGGTGTGGGAGGGCGGCCTGACGCTCTACGGCGGCCTGCTGCTGGCCATGGGCGCGTCCTGGCTCTACCTGCGGCTGCGCCGCGTGCCCTTCCTGGCCATGGCCGACGTGATGGCGCCCAGCCTGGGGCTCGGCATCATGGTGACGCGCGTGGGCTGCTTCCTCAACGGCTGCTGCTACGGCCTGCCCACGGAGGGTCCCCTGGGCGTGCACTTCCCCGCGGGCTGCGAGGCCACGGAGACGGCGCGCACCATCCTGGCCCACGACCACGGGCGGAACCTGCTGGACATCCCCCTCAGCCCGGCCATCCACCCGGCACAGCTCTACGCTTCCCTGGGCGGGGCGCTCATCCTGATCATCCTGCTTCTGCTCGACCGGCGGCCGCGGCGGCCCGGCTTCCTCTTCGCGGGTTTCCTCCTGCTCTACGGCATCCACCGCTTCGCCGTGGACCAGTTCCGCTACTACGAGGAGGCCATGCGCGTCCTGGGCCTGAGCGTCAACCAGTGGCTGAGCGTGGGCCTCGTGGCGGCCGGCCTGGTCCTCTTCGCCTGGATCCGCCGCCGGCGCCAGCTCCCCGCCTGATGGCCGCGCCCTGGCGCCTTGCCCTCCTGGGCGATCCGGTGGCGCGTTCCCTCTCCCCCCGCATGCAGGCGGCGGCCCTGGCCGCGGCCGGCCTCGACGGCGCCTACGAGGCTCTGCGCACGACGGCCGCCGAGCTGCCCGCGCGCCTGACCGACCTCCGGCGGGCCGGCTACCGCGGCCTGAACCTGACGGCGCCCCTCAAGGAGGCGGCCTGGCGCCTCGCGGCGGTGAAGGGACCCATCGCCGCCGTCGCGCCGGATGCCGAGGTCCTGGGGGCGGTCAACACGCTGGTGCCCGCCGCGGGCGGCGACGCCTGGGAGGCCCACAACACCGACCTCGCGGGCTTCCGCGCGGCGGCGCGCGCCCTGTGCGGCTCTCTGTCCGGCCGGCGCGTCGCCCTGATCGGCGCCGGCGGCGCCGCGCGGGCCGCCGCCCTCGCCCTGGCGGAGGCGGGCGCCGAGAGCATCGCCGTCTGGAACCGCGGCGCGCCGCGGCGGCGGGCGCTGGCGATGCTCGTTTACGGCCTCGTGGCCGTGACGGAGCTGGCGTCGGACGGGGAGCGCCTGCCCGGCGGCCTCGACCTGGTGGTGCAGGCCACGAGCCTCGGCCTGGCCGCGGGGGATCCCCTGCCGCCGCTGCCCGCCGCGGACGAGCGCCCCTTCGCCCTGGACCTGGCCACCGGCCCCACGCCCTGGCAGGAGCGCTGCCGCGCGGCGGGTTGCCCCACGGCCGACGGGCGCGTCATGCTGCTCGAGCAGGGGGCGGCGGCCTTCGCCCTGTGGACGGGCCGCGACGCGCCGCGGGCGGCCATGCGCCGCGCCCTCGGCCTCGATCCCGCGCCGCCGGAGTGATCCCCGCGCGCGCCCGCGGGCGATTCCCCCGCAAGCCTCCCGCGCACCGGCGATGGAGATCCCATGCGCGCGCGCGTCGCCGTCCTCTGGCCCCTGCTGCTGCCCAGCCGCTGTCACGCCTGCGGCCGTACTCTGGAGCGGCCCCCGCGGCGCTGGCCCCGCTGGGATCCCCTCTGCGAGGACTGCGCGCGGCGCCTGCGCCGCGACGGCCGGCTACGCCGCGTGCCGGGCGGCCCGCCGCTGCTGGCGGCCTACACGGCCGAGCCCGCGCTGCTGGCCCTGGTCAAGGGCTGGAAGTACGCCGGCCGGGACGGCCCCGTGCCGGACCTGATCGACGCCCTGGCCGCGACCCTGGCCGGCGCGCCGTGGCCGCGGCCCTGGCGCCTGCTGCCCGTTCCCATGCCGCCCTGGCGCCGCCTGGCGCGGGGCTTCAATCAGAGCGAGGTCCTGGCGCGCGGCGTCGCGCGGCGCCTCGGTCTGGCGCCGCCCGACGCCTGCCTCCGCCGCCGGTTTCTGGCCGGCCGCCAGGCGGGGCGGGGGCGCGCCGAGCGCCTCGCCCGGGCGCGGCGGGAGTTCGCCGCCCGCGCCGCGCCGCCCGCGGCGGGGAGCCTCGTCCTGGTGGACGACCTGTGCACGACGGGCGCGACCCTGCGCGCCTGCGCCGAGGCCCTGCCCGCCGCCGCGAGGCCGCGCGTGCGCGCCCTCGTGCTGGCGCGCGTCGGCCGGGCTGTCCTTGACAGTGCGAAGGACGCCTGAGTACCTTTGGACCGCGAAGCCGCGGAGCGGCCCACCGTCGCGCCGCGGCCGCGAGGAGGATCACAGCCATGTTCGCCAAGCTCTCCGTGCGTGATCTCGACTGCGCGGGCAAGACGGTCTTCGTGCGCGTGGACTACAACGTGCCCCTGAACGACCGCCAGGAGGTCACCGACGACACCCGCATCCGCGCCTCGCTGCCGACCCTGGAGTTCCTGATCGAGAAAGGCGCGCGCCTCGTCCTCGCCAGCCACCTGGGCCGCCCCAAGGGCAAGGTCCAGTTCGAGTTCAGCCTCTCGCCCGTGGCCGACCGCCTGTCGGAGCTGGTGGAGGCGCCCGTGCGCTTCGTGCGCGACTGCGTCGGCGACGAGGTCCGCGAGCAGGCCGGCCGGCTCAAGGAGGGGGAGATCCTCCTGCTGGAGAACCTGCGCTTCCACGCCGAGGAGACGGACAACGAGCCGGGCTTCGCCGCGGAGCTGGCCGCCCTGGCCGAGCTCTACGTCAACGACGCGTTCGGCACGGCCCACCGCGCCCACGCCTCCACCGAGGGCATGACGAAGCACTTCGCGCAGCGCGCGGCCGGGCTGCTCATGGAGAAGGAACTGGACTTCCTGGGCGGCATGCTGGCCGAGCCCGAGCGTCCCGCCGCGGCCCTGCTGGGCGGCGCCAAGATCTCGGGCAAGATCCCCGTCATCGAGAGCCTGCTCGAGCGCCTCGACACGCTGATGATCGGCGGCGGCATGGCCTTCACCTTCTTCAAGACCCTCGGCCTCGGCGTCGGGGCCAGCATCGTCGACGACTCCCTGCTGGAGACGGCGCGCGCGATCACGCGGCAGGCCAAGGAGAGCAAGCGCGAGATCCTCCTGCCCGTGGACATCGTCGTGGCCCGTGAGAAGACGGGCGACGCCGAGACGCAGGTGGTCCTGCCCACGGACATCCCCGAGGGCTGGATGGGCCTGGACATCGGGCCCAAGACCGTGGAGCTCTACTCGCAGGTCATCCAGGCCTCCAAGTCCGTCTTCTGGAACGGGCCCATGGGCCTGTTCGAGGTGCCGTCCTTCGCCAAGGGCACGCACTCCCTGGCCCGCGTCCTGGCCGAGGCCACGAACCATGGGACGACGACGGTGGTGGGCGGCGGCGACTCGGTGGCCGCCATCAACCAGCTCGGCCTGGCAGGCCGCTTCAGCCACGTCTCCACCGGTGGCGGCGCCAGCCTCGAGCTCATGGAGGGCAAGGTCCTGCCCGGCGTGGCGGCCCTGTCCGACCGGAAGGAAGCCATGGTATGAGCGGGCGCCGCGTCCTCGTCGCCGGGAACTGGAAGATGAACCTGGCCCCGGCGGCCGCGGCCGAGCTGGCCGCGGCCCTGCGCGAGGGCCTGTCGGATCGGCCCGTGGAGGCCGACGTGGTGGTGGCGCCCACCTTCCTCGCCCTGACGGCGGTGGCGGACGCCCTCGCCGGCTCGGACATCGGCGTGGCCGGACAGAACCTGCACCCGGAGCCGTCCGGGGCCTTCACGGGCGAGGTGTCGGCGCCCATGCTGCGCGAGGCCGGGGCCGGGTGGGTCCTCATCGGCCACTCGGAGCGGCGCCAGCTCTTCGGCGAGACGGACGCCGGCGTGGCGGCCCGCCTGGGCGCGGCCCTGGCGGCCGGCCTGGCGCCCATCGTCTGCGTGGGGGAGACCCTGGATCAGCGCGAGGCGGACGCGACGCGGGACGTCGTCGCGGGCCAGCTCGCCGGCGCCCTGGCGGACCTGGACGCGTCGGCCATGGCCCGCGTGACCCTGGCCTACGAGCCCGTCTGGGCCATCGGCACGGGCCGCACGGCCACGGACGCGCAGGCCCAGGAGGTCCACGCCGCCATCCGGGCCTGGCTGGCGGAGCGCTTCGACGCGGCCACGGCCGCCGGGACCCGGATCCTCTACGGCGGCAGCGTCAAGCCGGCCAACGTGGCGGGTCTGCTGGCCCAGGCGGACGTGGACGGGGTCCTGGTGGGAGGCGCGAGCCTGGAGGCGGCGAGCTTCCTGGCCCTGGTGCCGCCCTTGCCGTCATCTTGACAACCCACTGTCTTTTTGATACTTTGCCGGTTCTGTTGCCAGAACCCGCGAGGAGCCGACCATGTTTCCCGTCGCCCTGACCATCTTCATCCTGGTGGAAGTCGTACTCATCATCGTGGTCCTGCTGCAGTCCAGCAAGGGCGGCGGCCTGGCCGGCGCCTTCGGCGGCGGCGCCAGCGACAGTTCCTTTCTGGGCGGCCGCGGCACGGCGACCCTGCTCAGCAAGCTGACGGGCTACCTGGCGGGGGCCTTCATGGTCCTGGCCCTGCTGCTGGCCATCCTCTCGTCCCGCGGCCGCGGCGGCGGCGAGGAGACCTCGGAGAGCATCATCGCCCGGCGCCAGCAGACCGGCCAGATGGACGTCCTCAATGTCGAGGAGGGCGGCTCCATCCTCGATCAGATCCAGACCGAGGGCTTCAACCTCGAGGAGGGCCAGGCCGAGGAGGGCCAGGCCCAGGAAGGCGCCGGCGAGGCGGCCGCCGAGGAGGCGCCGGCCGGCCAGTAGGCGCGCGGATCCCTGCGCCCGGGTGGTGGAATTGGTAGACACGCTGTCTTGAGGGGGCAGTGAACGAAAGTTCGTACGAGTTCGACTCTCGTCCCGGGCACCTGGAACGCTCCGACCGCCGGTCGGGGCGATTTCTTTTTGGGATCGCGACGCGTCGCCGGTGGGCGCGGAACGCGTGCGCTGTTCAAGGGGTGCCGGGGCGCCGTCGGGCGGGGGAATCAGGCGCCGGCGGCCTGGCCGCTCGCGCCGGACTCGATGCCCAGCTCGGCGGCCGCCGCGCGGGCGATGGCCTCGAGGCCGGGGCGGGCCAGCAGTTCGTCCAGGTCCTCGAGATCGCCGCGGGGGGAGCCGTCACGGTCCAGCAGCTCGCGCAGGCGGCGGCCCGCCTCCTGGAAGGCTCGGTCGGCGCCGCGCTCCCAGTCCGCCATGCGGGCGATGTACTCCAGGCGCCGCGCCAGGTCGTCGCGCAGGGCGTCGGCCTCTGCGGAAGGCAGCGACTCGCCGTCGTGCTCCAGGCGCGTCCTTATCTCCCAGGCGCGCATCTCGTTCCAGACCAGCTCGGCCACCAGCAGGCCCTGCTCGCGCCGGATGGACCGCATCTCCCCGTAGAGGGTGCGGGCCCTCTGGCGGGCCTCGTCCTGCGGATTGCCGGCGTGTTCGGTGCACATGGTGTTCGCTCCCAGGGTCCCTCGCGCCGCCCCGCGGGGGTCGCCGGGGTAGCGCGGATTCGTATGACGGGCCTGCAAGGATCGGGCCGGTCGATGCTTTCCCGGGGTTTCCGTAAGCGCCTGAAAATCAAGCAGATGGTCAGTTATAGGGGATCTTGTCCCCAAAAGGGGCGGTCAACATCGCCAGGGCCAGGCATTCTGGGCCCGGACGCGGCCGTCGGCCAGGTCGAACAGGGTCACGTGGAGCAGGCCCGGCTGGACGTCCAGGTGCAGCATGGTGGACTCGTGGCCCTGGGCCGGGTAGGTGACGGCGCCCGGGCAGAGGTGCCAGACCAGGTCCCGCCGGTCGACGCGGGGCGCGTGGGTGTGCCCGTGCAGGTAGACCGCCGGCGACTCGACCATCTCGCGGGCCTCCCAGGGATGGTGGCGCATGTGGACGGGCAGCCCCGCCAGCTCCAGGCGCCGCGTCTCGGGAAGCTCGGGCGTGCCGGGGAGGTCCATGTTGCCGCCCACGGCCAGGACGGGCGCCACGGCGCCCAGCTCCGCCAGGAGCCACGGCGGCCCCAGGTCGCCCAGGTGGAGGATCTGCTCGCAGTTCGCCAGGTGCCCGAACAGTTCGGGCGGCAGGACGCCGTGGGTGTCGGCGATGACGGCGACCAGCAAGGTCGCGTCAGAAGGTGAAGCGCGCCGTGTAGCCGATGGACGCGCTGACGAGGAAGTGGTCCTGCTTGTCGAAGCCGGCCCGGTCCATCTCGAAGGGCGTGTAGGAGCCGGTGATGTTGAAGTTGAGGCCGAACATCCGGTGCAGGAAGATGATGAAGCCCGTGCCCACGTTGGCCGACCAGTAGGTGTCGTTGGGCAGGTAGTAGCTGACGTCCACGGGCGCCGTGGGGGCGTTGAGGGAG
>Ga0272442_10010274_pt1 | contig 11555 bp, 7 predicted proteins | sample SSMForm2O_FD_200262 | JGI IMG/M metagenome (GOLD analysis project Ga0272442, IMG submission 200262) | Marine sediment archaeal communities from Little Sippewissett salt marsh, Falmouth, MA, United States - SSM-Form-2O | ecosystem: Environmental > Aquatic > Marine > Wetlands > Sediment ...
TATGGTTGCACGGATGGTTCTGAGACGAGGCTGGTTTTTGCTGCTCCTTGGCGGTGTGGTCGCGGGCGGTCGCGCGGAGGCCCAGGTCTTCTACGTCGGCCCCGGCAGGCTTGTGATGTACAAGGTGTGGTCGCCCTACTACGGCGATCAACTCTATACGTACGTCATGCGTCCACAGATACCGTACCAGCCGATGTATCCGTACGTACCCCGGCCTTACCGCTATCGGCCCGGGCCGAGGCGTTCCGTTGTCCAGCCCAACTTCTATGTTCCAGATCAGAGACCGCGACGATACTACCGCCACACGGAGACGCCGCCCGACACGGACAAGGAGCAAAACTCGGTACCGAATGCGGCTGCAAACCAGCCGCCCATCGTCGCCGGCGCGGGCAAGGCGCCGGTGGCAGAGACGCCGGTGGCAGAGTCGGTGCCGGAGCTTGCGAACAGCGTCCCCACGCCGAGTCCGGGTGCGGAAGAACAGAAGGTCTTGGCCGCAGATGAGAAGGCCGACGATCTCCCGCCTGCGGACAAACGCACAGCCAAACGGAAGGCCCCCCGCCGCAAGCCGACCCGCTACCGTTAAGACGAATGCGGGTCGATCCGCACCCGGCGTGTCACCCCTTCAGCTACGGCCAAGCCGATACGGATCGGGTGAGGTTCTTCTACGAATTCTGGCAAATTCTTGGGCGCCATGTCATCCTGAACGTAGCGTAGCGCAGTGAAGAATCTCCGCTGCGACTGCCAGATAGATTTCGTTTGCAGCCCATCCCGGCGCGCCCGGATTCGGCGTACCCTCAGAGCTTGTCCCGTTCGGCAAGCTCAGGGCAGCCTCTGAGCGTAGCCGAAGGAACGACATCGACGCTGCCGCGCAAGCAGTAATCGGAATTCGCACAACGGGGTCTCATCGCGCAATGATCTGCCCTGCTGGCCCTGAGAAGGAGCAGTTCCTTCCTTGCGATAGCACGACTCTACCTCGGTGCGTGTTTCCTGCGGTAGGCGCGCAGGCTCATGCCGGTCTCCTTGCGGAAGTACCGGGAAACGTGCTCGACGCCTTCAAAGCCCGACCTCGTCGCGATCTCCGTCACGCTCATGTCCGTGCCCAGCAAAAGCTGAATGATGTAGTCCACGCGGACGCGTCGAATTTCCTGATAGACGGAACGGCGCAGAATGGTTCTAAACCGCTTCTCCAGGACCCGCCGGGAGATATTGGTGGCACCGACGACGTCGTTGACCTGGATGAAGCGATTCGAATTGCGTCGAATGAATCGTATGGCGGCCGCGACCTCCGGGTCGGTCACGGCCAGCATGTCCGTTGACATGCGCGTGACGATATGCGTCGGGCGAACCCAGATGATCTGGCCCGCCATCTTTCCGCCCTTCATGAGCCCGTCCAGCAGCCGGGCGGCCTCGTGTCCGGCGACCTCCGTGTTCAGGGCGATACTCGATATCGGCGGGTCGGCCAGATCGCAGACCAGAACGTCGTTGTCCACGCCCAACACCGCTATCTGATCGGGGACATAGAGACCTGCCAGCTTGCAGGCTTCGATCACTTGCAGGGCCCGGTCGTCGTTGCAACACATCAAGGCCACCGGCCTTGGCAGGGCGCCAAGCCAGGCCGCCATCAGGTTCTGCTCGTTACGCCACGCCCGTCTGGTGCGCGAGGCCGGCTGTCGATACAGATCCACTGCAAAGCCGGCCTGCTCAATGCGCTCGACGAAGTGTCGGGCCCGCATACGCGACCACACGAAATCATCCAGACCACAATACGCAAAGTGCTGGAAGCCCCGGTCGAGAAAATGTTCGGCGGCCATGTGTCCGATGGCCGAACTGTCCGTGATGATGGCGGGAAACGGATTATAGCTCTCGCGATTGTGCTGGGCGAAAATCACCGGAAACCCGGACCGGGCCAGGTTCTGGGCCATCTTGACGTCGCGGACGATTGCTCCGTCGATCTTCAGGTCCTTCCAGTCGGGCAGGGACGAATCCAGACCGGCGGGCCGGCGATAGACGCGCCACGGCCCGTGCAACCTCGAATAGCGGGCGATCCCGTAGAGCAAACCGCGCCCGAACTCACGCGAGGTCTCGACGAACAGAAGAACGGCGGGCGCTTCCCCGACACCGGCTTCTTGCGCTCGGTTGGCTTTGGTGTCCTTGGCCATGCCTGCGATCGCCCCTCCCCACCCGGACGGCGTATCGGTTGCCTCAAGGCCGCGGCCGAATCCCGTTCCCGCGGTGACGCGCCCGTCAATCACGAGTGGTGATACACGTCCCAGGCGAGGTAGTTGCCCAACGCCTCGGCAATGGCGTCGGACGTCCGGGACAGGTTGGCGGCGACGTGATGCTCGAAGCCCATCTGACAGATGTAGTTGAGCAGCACCTGGAGGTTGTCGATCTTCATGACGCCGTACCCGCCAAAGGTCTCGAGCTTGTCGTTGGTGAACCGGCCCTCGCCCACGTAAGCGCGCAGCACGCCGTCCACGTCGTCGGTCGATGTCCGGCAGAACGTGACCGGGGCGGCCTTGATGCGACCGACGATCGTACCGTAGGTGTTGTCCTTGCCGACCGAGCCGGCGATGATCGCCTGGTAGTCCATCTTGTCGGTCTTGAAGAAAGACTTCGGCAAATTGCTGCAATGGAACAGGACGCATTTGTCCGGATCGCCTTCGAAGTTGTTGTTCCAGTCCAGCAGCGCGCTGGGCGCGCCGCCGGCCAACTGTAGAATGTACATCGCCAGCAGTCCGGTGACATCGACCTCGCAGGCGCTGGGCAGCAGCGACTCGCTCATCATGCTCATCAGCGTGCAGGGCACAATGCCGAAAAACTCTTCCAGGGCCGTCCAGCACTGGATGGCGGTCCCCGCCAGTTGGTTCTCCTTGACCCACTGGTCGACGACGCGGCCGAACTTGGCCATCTTCAGCAGGCTCTCGGCGGGAATCGATTCGACGTTGGTATACTTTTTGATCGCGTTGAGCTTGGCCTTGACGCCGCGATCCGTGTCGCGCAGGCGGTCCACGCGGCCGAGAATCTCATACAGGTCGACGGGCTCGACGGCGATGCCGGCGTATTCGAGAATCTTCTCGCTGTAGCGCACCGTGTTGAAGGCCGCCGGGCGGCCGCCGATGGCCCCGAAGCGAACGTGGCGCAGTCCGCGTACGATGCGGCAGACGGCGGCAAATTCATCCAGGTCGGCCTTGAATTCCTCCGAGGCAACCTTGACGGTATGCGAGTTGGTCAGCGTAAAGTCAATGCCGGCCTGGCGAAGATTGTTGCAGACGCTGATCTTGCCGCAGAAGGCGTCGCGCCGCCGGTCAATCGCCATACTGCCGGCCGCATCCTCCTCGGCCTGGATGAGAATGGGAACATTCAAGTTGCAGCGTTTGATGGCCTCGGCAATCCCGCGCTCGTCGCCGAAGTTCGGCAGCGTCACGATGATGCCGTCGATCTTGTCGGCCTTCGAAGCGAACAAAGCCGCACACTTCCGAGCCTCCTCGAATGTCTCCACCGCGCCGTACTTGGTCTCGGTGGTCGGCAGCGCGACCGCACCATAGCCGTTGGCCCTGAGCGTACTGAGGATGGCCTTGCGTCCTTCCTTTGCCAGGACATCGGGAAAGAAGCCCCGGTTGCCCACGATTACTCCAAATGTTGTCTTTGCCATTTTGCTTCTCCTCTACGTCTGGCCGTAATAAGCGTTCTTTCCGTGCTTACGCAAATAGTGCTTATCCAGCAGGGCCTTCGATATGGCTTGCTGCCGGGGATTGACCTCCAGCGTCCCCCAGGCCATGCGGGCCACCTCCTCCAGGACGACCGCGTTGGTCACCGATTCGCCCGCCCCGGCGCCCCAGGTAAAAGGCCCGTGGTTGGCGACCAGCACCGCCGGTATCTGGAGCGGATCGAGATTCGCGAACCGCCGGACGATGACCCGTCCCGTGTTGGCCTCGTAGTCCCGCTCGATCTCCTTCGGCGTCATCGCGTCGGTTACGGGAACGGGACCGTAAAAGTGGTCGGCGTGGGTCGTGCCGAAGCAGGGAATCTCGCGCTGGGCCTGGGCCCACATGGTCGCGTAGGACGAATGGGTGTGCGTAATGCCGCCGATCCCGTCGAAGCTGCGGTACAGTTCCAGGTGGGTGGCGGTGTCCGAAGAGGGCCGCAGTTCCCCTTCGATGATGTTGCCTTGCAGGTCGAGCAGTACGATCTTCTCGGGCGACAGCTCGTCGTAGCCGATGCCGCTGGGCTTGATGGCCACGATGCCCCGGGCCCGGTCGATCCCGCTGACGTTACCCCAGGTAAACACGACCAGGCCGTGTCGCTGGAGGTCCATATTGGCCGCGTAGACGCGCTGTTTGAGCTCTTCCTGCATCGCTATGCGTTGGCCTTTTCCTTGATGTCCAGCAGCTCTTTCATGATGTTGCCCATCGCCAGGGCCCTGCCCTTCAATCCGAAACCGTCGTGAAGCTCTCGATAGAGGGCGTAGAGCTGCTGATAGACCTGGTAGTTCTCGGGGATCGGCCTGAAGGTCGTGTCCTTCATGCCGCACATGGCTGCCTGGGCCTGGGCGAAGTCTGCATACGCTCCACCGACGACGGCGGCCGCGACGGCCGAACCCAACGCACAGGTCTGAGCCGAGCGGGAAATCTTCATCTCCCGTCCGGTGACGTCGGCGTAGATTTGCATGAGCATGGCGTTCTTCTCGGCGATGCCGCCGCAATTGACCACTTCGCTAATCTTGACGCCGTACTCCTCGAAGCGATTGATGATCGTCAGGGCGCCGAAGGCGGTCGCTTCCACCAGCGCCCGGTAGATTTCCTCGGGTTTGGTATGAAGCGTCTGTCCCAACAGCAACCCGGTGAGTCGCTGATCGACCAGGATGGTGCGATTGCCGTTGTTCCAGTCGAGCGCGAGCAGTCCGGACTGGCCCGGCCTGAGCTGGGCCGCTCGCTGGGTAAGTGACTCGTGGGAGCCGGCCTCTTGGCCGCCCGGCTGGATATAGTTGACGAACCAGTTGAAGATATCCCCCACGGCCGACTGGCCCGCTTCCAGGCCGTAGTAGCCCGGCAGGATCGAGCCGTCCACGATGCCGCAGATGCCCGGGATATCGGGCAGCTTCGTGCTGGTCGGCGCCACCACCATGTCACAGGTGCTGGTGCCGATGATCTTGACGAGCGTCCCCTGCTTGATTCCGGACCCTACGGCCCCGAGATGGGCGTCGAACGCACCCATGGCCACCGGGATGCCGGCGCGCAGACCCAGCTTCTGCGCCCACTCGTCCGTCAGGTTCCCGGCCGACTGATCGACGGCATGGGTCCGGTCGCTCAAGGTGCTGCGAAGCTGTCCGAGCTTGGGATCGAGCCGGCCGAGAAAGTCCGCCGCCGGGTAGCCCCCCCACTCATCGTTGAACATGGCCTTGTGGCCGGCGGCACAGCGGCAGCGTCTCAGCTTCTCGGGCGTCTCGGTTCCCGTCAGGACCGCCGGCAGCCAGTCGGCGTGCTCGACCCACGTGTAGGCGGCGTCGAACACGTCCGGCGCCACGCGCAAACAGTGCAAAATCTTGCTGAAGAACCACTCGGAGGAATAGGTGCCGCCGCACTTGGCCAGATACTCCGGATGCTCTTTCTCGGCCAGCGCCGTGATCTCGGCGGCCTCGGCATAACCGGTGTGGTCCTTCCACAGCCACGCGTGCGCGTTGGGATTGTTCTGGAAGGCGTCGAGCAGGGCCAGCGGCGTCCCGTTGGAGTCCACCGGCAACGGCGTCGAGCCCGTGGTGTCCACGCCGATTCCAATCACGTCGTTCGGATCGAACTTCGGCTCGGCCTTGCCCGCCTCGGCCATCGCCCCGGCGACCGTCACCTCGGCGCCTTTGAGATAGTCGGCCGGGTTTTGTCGGGCGAGGTTGTGGTCGGCCGGATCGAGAATGATGCCCGCCTCACCCGTCTCATACTCATAGACACGCGTACCCAGCTCTCGCCCATCCGCAACATCGACAATCAAACACCGCACGGAATTCGTGCCGTAGTCAAGACCTATCACATAACTCATGTCACTATCCCCTCAATTCTCTCGAAGACTCACAGGCAGCAAGACCCGGGTTGGCCACACGACTCTCTTGGCGCCGCATGGGCGCGCCGGTTTTCGGTTCCACGGCCGCGCCATACGATGCGCAGCGCGCATATGCCAGACCGCTGCTTCCGGTCATTTCAGCCAGAAGCTGAAATACAAATACATGCCCAGCACCAGGCCCAGAACCACCACCGTGAGCGCGATTTCCCAAGCTCCCCAGCTCTCTCGACTCTCCTTCTTCTGGTCCGGCGTTGCCGTGGCGTACGTCAGGCCGACAATTTGCTCGGCATTCGGCGGCGCCGTCAGCAGCGAAACACCGACGACGACAATAATACTCAGCAGCAGCAGCCACCCCGTAGCGTACAGGAAGTTGTACTCGCCGACAAACACCAGCCACTCGGGAGAGGTAATCCAGGGATCACCCCCGCCGGTCAGTGCCTGGATGGTCAACTTGATCATTCCCACCACGAAACCCACGCCCAGGCCGGCCACGGCGCCCGGGCCGTTGATCCGCTTGAAGAACAACCCCAGGATGAAGACGGCCGCCATCGGCGGAGCCAGATACCCCTGGACACTTTGAAGATACTCATACAAGCCCCCCTGCGAAACGCGCTGCATCACGGGAATCCAGATGATTCCCATGCCCACCACGACGAGTGTCGCGATGCGCCCGACGGTCACGAGGTGCTGTTCGGAGGCCCGGGGGTGAATCTTCTCGTAGATGTCCACGGTGAACAGCGTCGCGCACGAATTGAACAACGAGGACAACGAACTCATCAAGGCGGCCAACAGCCCCCCGACCACCAAGCCGCGCAGGCCCGGCGGCAGCAGCGACCTGACCATCACCGCGAAGACCTGATCGCCGTCCGGGACCCTCTGGCCGTCGGCCATCTTTGTGGGAATGTTGATGAGGCCCTTCTGATGCAACGCGTAGGCAATCAGTCCGGGGACGACGAAAATCATCACGGGCCAGACCTTCAGGAAGGCGCCCCAGAGCGCGCCCCGCCGGGCATTGCGCAAATCCTTGGCCGATAGCACCCGCTGAATGATGTACTGATCCGTACACCAATACCACAGTCCGATGATCGGCGAGGCGATCAACACACCCAACCAAGGGAAATCCGGGTCCTCCAGCGGCCGCCACAGAACAAAGTTGGCCGCGTTTTCACGACATACGGTCTGCAGCTCGCCCCAGCCCCCCAGCTTGCTCAGCCCGAAAAAGGTGATGAAGAACGAACCGATCAGCAGGATCACCGTCTGGACCGTATCCGTGTAGACCACCGCGCGCAGGCCCCCGAGAACCGTGTAGATACCGGTCAGTGTTACCGTCAGCAAGGCCCCGACCCAGAAGGCATCAAGAACGAACGTATCGGTAATCTGCCAGTGGATTTCAGGCAGCAGAACATTGAAGACCACCCCGCCGGCGTACACCGTCACGGAGACCTTGGTAAAGACGTACGCCACCAGGGACACAATCGAGAGGATCCAGCGGGAGGCGGGATTGAACCGTCTCTCCAGAAACTCCGGCATCGTGAAGACCTTCGCGCGATAGTAGAAGGGGACGAACACCCACGCCAGCACAACGACCACCCACGCGTGCAGTTCCCAGTGCGCCATCGCCATGCCATCGGTGGAGCCCTGCCCCGCCAGGCCGACGATGTGCTCGGAGCCAATATTGGAGGCGAAGATGGACGCGCCCACCACGAACCAGGGCATATGCCGACCGGCGAGGAAGTAATCGGTCGAGGTCTTCTGCTTTTGTAAGACGACCCACCAGACGATCCCCAGCATGACACCGAAATAGGCGGCGATTGCAAGCCAGTCCAGCAGTGCAAAAGAGGCCTGGGCCATCACCAAGTGCGCTGTTTGCATAAGCATCTTCCTATGTGTGTGGATGTCGGTCCGTTACGGCGCCAACTTTCTCGCCGCCAACGCAATGCCGCACGTCGGTCATTTTGTGGCGAACCGGTACACCGTGGTTGTTTCGTACGTTTGACCGGGGCGCAATATGGTCGTCGGGAAGCTCGGCTTGTTGGGCGAGTCCGGGAAGTGCTGCGTCTCCAGACAGAAGCCGTACCGGTGCTGGTAGACCTTGCCTTCCTTGCCGGTGATGGTCCCGTCCAGGAAATTGCCCGCGTAGAATTGGACTCCCGGCTCGGTGGTATAGACCTTCATGACGCGCCCGGTGGTCGGCTCATAGACGGTCGCCGCCTGGGACATCTCCCGGCCCTGCCTGGTGAGGACCCAGTTGTGGTCGTAGCCGCCGCCGAACCGGAGCTGCTCGTAGTCGTTCTCGATGCGGGCGCCGATGGTGGCGGGCCTGGTGAAGTCCATCGGCGTCCCCTCGACCGGCCGCAGCTCCCCGGTCGGGATCAGGCCCTCGTCGACCGGCGTGAACTCCGCGGCGTTGAGCATCAGCTCGTGACCGAGGATGTCGCGCTCGCCGCCGGTCAGATTGAAGTACCCGTGATGCGTCAGGTTCACCGGGGTCGCCTTGTCCGTGGTCGCCTCGTACTCGATCCGCAGCTCATCGTTGTTGGTCAGCAGATACGTCACGGTGGCCTTGAGGTTGCCGGGATAGCCCTCCTCGCCGTCCTTGCTGAGGTAGCTCAGCCGCACGCCGACCGCGTCGGGGCGCCAGACCGGCTCATCGTCCCAGACGACCTTGTCGAAGCCTTTGAGCCCGCCGTGGAGATGGTTTTCGTTGTTGTTCGTGGCCAGTGTATATGTCACGCCATCGAGTGTGAACTTGCCCTTGCCGATGCGGTTGCCGTACCGACCGACGACGGCGCCGAAGTACGGACTGTTCTCGATGTACGCTGGCAGATTGTCGTAGCCCAGGACGACGTCATCCATTTCGCCGTGCTTGTCGGGGACTTCCAGCGACGTGACGATGGCGCCGTAGGTCATGATTTGTGCCTTCAGGCCGCTGGTATTCGTAAGCGTGTAGAGCCGGACCTGTTCGCCGTCGGCAGTCCGGCCAAAACCTTCTACATCAATGTCCATAGGCGTCTTGCCGGCTTTTCCCCCCATCAGGTTGTCCATGCTCGCACAAGAGCACAAACATCCCACGGCAGCCGTTGCAAGCACAGCCCACATTACCCAGCGCGATTTCATCTCGACCATCTGCTCCCCGCCTTTCTTGTACGTTATGAAACGGCTTGAGAGGTGACGGCCCTTGCGGCTCTCGGCCGTCAGCCTGCACGGTATTTCGTTTCGGTGTGCCGGAGGTGAGAAGGCCGCCACCGGCGGCCGCGTCGCGCAAGCCGGCGCAAACCTGCACGGCTCAACGCCCGGCAGAGGCTTAATTATCCGTTCTGCGACGCGAAAGCAAAGGTTATTTTGCGTTTTCTTTTGACCACAATGCGAAACATCGCCAGGCGCGGCCGGCTCATTGTCCGCGCCCGCCTCGCGGCCCAACGCCTCAGCCAGGGCGGCGTTCGACCCGTCGGGTAGCGCCATTTCTCCGCCCTCCAGAGCAATCACGCGGCGCCGATATTCGCAAATGGGCGAAGGAAAAACGCAATTGTGTGTTGCCTGACGCCACCCAAACGGCGAGAATAGTACATTCGAAGGCTTCGTGTGGCGACAACCATGGAGAAATCCGATGGCGCCGCACGGGGCGCATCGAGAGACGCCGGGAATCTGTGCCCAGCATGTGTCCGCGAAAACTGAGAAAGAGCACCGGCGGCTCGCGGGAGACCTTCTACTGCCCCGGCGACCCGCTCAAAACGCCCGACCTGGGCCTGCCTGTGGCAATTCTCGCAGAACCTGCCCTATGATACCGGGATCGGCGAGGTGGACGAGCCGGAGCAAAATCGCGGCGGCCTGTACCGCGTCACCAGCTATTTCTGGCTGATGGACACACAGAAAGGCAGAGACGAACAGCCGCGAGGCACGGGCAACAAAAAGTGGGTCAAGGACCTCAACTGCAAGCAGCCTGCGATCACCGAGATGGTCCTGGACGCCACACTGAGCACTGCGGGAGACCCGGAGACGGCCGATTTCGTGGAGGTCAAGGGAGGATCGTGGAACCGCTACCGGCTCTTCGACCGCACGAATCACGTCACGCGCGGAGGCACGCCCGTCGGCGCCAACATCTGTTTTGTGGACGGGCACCTTGAATGGCGGCGCTTCAATCAAATGGAAGTCCGCTATGTCATCCCCCCCTATCACTGGTGGTAGCTTGCAGACGGTCCCGACAGGAAGGCCGAGGAATTAGCGTGCCAAAACACGCGCCGTCGGGTAAACTGATATAGGTCGGGGAGCTTTGGTAGAATGCCGGGAGGAGCGGCTCAGGAGCAGGGCGCATGGCTGGAAATAGCTGCACAGATAACGACACACGATGTGTGAGGCCGACCCCTCGTTATCGGTCGTTGCAGCCCCACAGACGCGGGAAACACCCCCGAAAATCGCGAAATGTCTCATCCTTGCCGAGGCAATCGATGTGCCTTCGTACAGAGCCCAATCTTGGCCGCGTATAGGCCGCATCTAAGGAGAAATACGATGACCAAGAAAACGACCTGCATGACTGTTCTTGTGCTTCTGTCAAGCCTGACCGGCAGTGTGTCGGGCGGCTTGGTGGGACACTGGGCACTGGATGAAGGAAGCGGCGACATCGCCGCCGACGCGTCGGGCTACGGCAACCAGGGAACGCTCCAAGGCGATCCGCAATGGACCGACGGATTCATCGGCGGCGCGTTGAGCTTCAACGGAACCTCAGACTACGTTGATTGCGGCAGCGGCGCGAGTCTCAACATCAACGAGAAGATCACCATGGCCGCCTGGGTGAAAATAGATCAGTTTCAAGACTGGGACGGCATCATCACGAAGGGGATCAGCCAGGGACCCTATGCGATGCAGATGTGGGGAGATGGAAGCCTTCGATTCGCGGCCAACTGGGAAGCACCGGCCGGAGCCGTCGGGACCGGGACCTGGAATTCGAACGCGAAGATGACCGCCGGAGAGTGGGTCCACGCCGTCACTACCTATGACGGATCGACCATCCGGTTCTACATCAACGGGCAGAAAGACTCGCTGGAGGTTGCGCAGAACCTGACGTTCGGCACGGTCAGCGAATCTCTGACTCTGGGCTGCGACTTTCCGGGCGGTGATGAGTATTTCGACGGCGCCATGGACGACGTGCGTATCTACGATCGCGCGCTGACGGATGAACAGGCACAGGAACTGTATGGCGGCACGCCCCCGGCGTTCGTAAAAGCCGAGGCCCCCAACCCGGCCGACGGCGCCACGGGGGTCGTCTCACAATTGTTCCAATGGACGCCGGGAGAAACGGGCCAGTGGCATAACGTCTATCTCGGGACCACCGCGGAACTGACGGAAGCGAACCTGGTAGCGCCGCGGTCGCAGTTCCCCATGTACTGGCACGTCCCCGGTCTGGTGTCGGGCACGACGTACTACTGGCGGGTGGACGAGGTCGAGGCCGATCGGACAACCATCCACACCGGAGACGTCTGGAGTTTCAGCGTCCCGGCTACGTC
>Ga0272442_10010275_pt1 | contig 11555 bp, 8 predicted proteins | sample SSMForm2O_FD_200262 | JGI IMG/M metagenome (GOLD analysis project Ga0272442, IMG submission 200262) | Marine sediment archaeal communities from Little Sippewissett salt marsh, Falmouth, MA, United States - SSM-Form-2O | ecosystem: Environmental > Aquatic > Marine > Wetlands > Sediment ...
GCTGCCTGCCATCCTCCGCAGCACAGCAAGACCTTCAACGCTCATGTTGCATTCATCGGACTGATGGTAGAAGAGCGGCAGCCTGATCCCCTGCCGCTCCTCCTCGATCGGGGCCTCAGCGCGCAGCGCCTTGACCAGCGAGGCATCCTCTCCAGGTGTTTGAATCACACGGCCAGACATCGGATCGAGCAGGAAATAGCAGCGTTCGGGAAAACCGGCAAATGATCCTGCCCTGTAGGCAAGAAGGGCGTGGCCCAGATTACAGACAAGCGACAGATCCTGACGTTGCCAGACGACAGTGCCTTTCAATGGATCGACTGCCCATATGCCCATGTGCTCGGGACCTTCATCAACATAACTGTGCAGGTAGAACAGACCTTGGGCTGTTGTAAAAAGCCCGGTACGCAACAGAGGAGCAGACCCTTCTGCAACAACAGCCAGCTCAGGAGTGAAGTCGTTCATGACGAGAGACCCATTGCGCGTGTCCAATGCGAAATAGGATGTTCTTCCCTCAGTCGGCCGATGCAGTTCTCCGACAAGGCAATCGGTATCAAGAAACATGATCTTCCAGATAACCGAATCATCCGGAGCAGAATAGGATAAAAAACGCTCTGCTGCTGGACCTCCCATTGTTATTCTCCGCTCAGGCTTCTTGAAATCCTGTAAATATTGACCTGTGTCACATGGCCGTTCAGCTCAAAACTTCTGGCAAAAGAAGAAACAGAAAAACCGTTTTCAAAGGCCAGATCGAGAAACTGCTCGGTCAGACGCCGCCGGGGATCAGCGATCCAGGCGCTCCCGCCGGGAGCCAGAAGTCGATCAATAGCGTGAATGATAGGCAGAAGATTAACTCGCTCATAGAGCACATCTGCGGCAAACAACAGATCAAACTGTTTTGAAATTCGTATGCAGCGCCAGTCCAGCTGACTGCATTGCAGTTCGACATTGTTGGCTCGCGCATTGAGAGCAATAAAGCGCAACGCCTCTTCAGAGTAGTCCGTCGAGAGAACTTTGCCCCCCTTGCGTGCTGCGGCAATACTGACCACACCGACGCCGGCGCCTATCTCGATAACCGGTTTATCACGAAGATCGAGCTCTTCGATAATAAAGCGGGACAAGGCAAGCGAGGATGGCCAGATCTCGGCCCAATAGGGCATCTGCTCATCCTTGACAAACTCCTCGGGCGAAATTCTGTCGAGCAGCTCGTAACTGTCGCGAACACTGAAAAAATGAAACGCTTCGCCCCCCAGAGAACAGGCGATCTTCATAATATCATAGTCGCAGCCAAGCGCTTCATACAAATCACGGACCTGCTGGCGATCCAGTACAGGATGCGTCATATCTTCATCTCCATGCAATCATTTCAAGCAAAAATCAGCTGCTGCGTTGTTGGTTACCACCACACGGCGTAAGCAGCGATCAGTTCGCATTAATTCCTGTGAATTCGGATCAGAATTTAAAGAAAATCGCTCAAGATTTCTATTTTTGCTCTGAAAAGGATCAATCTTATGGCCACTACAACATCATACCCATGAAAAAAGAACTGCTCGAAGTATTTGACAACCAGTTCCCTGACAGGGACTACACTATAGAAATTGTCAATCCCGAATTCACCTCCGTCTGCCCTAAAACCGGGTTACCTGATTTCGGCACCATTACGCTGCGCTACGTTCCCGACAAGGTGTGTATCGAACTCAAGTCACTCAAATACTATTACCTGGAATTCCGGAATGCCGGCATCTTTTATGAAAATATCACCAATACCATTCTTGACCATATGATCAGCGCCCTTCATCCCCGCACGCTTACAGTCACAACAGAATGGAAAGCCCGTGGAGGAATCACCGAAACGGTAACGGCATCATACTCCTCTGCCGACAAAGCCTGAAAAAAAGCCGGATCCTCAACGATAGAAAGCGGCTGATGAGCTCAATGCATCAGCCGCTTTCTATCGTCCTTATCGCACTATTCGTCAAAACAAAAAGCCCTGAATTTCTTCAGGGCTTTTATAGATCGAAGCAATCAAAGTGGTGAAATCTATGTTCAATAGGATGCGTTGATATAATCAACAATAACAGGAACATCCTTCTTTCTGATACCTGAATTTGGTACAGCTTTCATTTCAAGCACAATCTTTTCTGTCTGACCTTTTTTCCTGTACTCGGCAAGTTTATTCTCTACAGCCACGATGGCATGACACCTGGTGCATCTTCTCTGGAAAGTTTTTTCGGCTTCAGCAAGTGCATCACCGGAAAGGGCAACGGTTACCGGCGCTGCTTCCGCAGGAGCCTCAACAACAGCACCTTCTTCTACTGCAGGGGCTGTCGCTGCTTCTGCACCTGGAGCAGCCTCCGGGCCTGCCACAAGAACATCTTCAGCGGGAGCGGGAGCTGCAGCCTCAACAACCTCTTCAACAGGCTGATCCTCGATATTCTCAAAGTCTTCGCCCTCATTAAAAGCGTCGAGCTGACGAACGGTTCTGATGTACTTGCCGTCAACAGTTGTCGTGCGGCCTTTTTCCCAGACAACCTCAAGGCTGACAAACATCACTGCCACAATAACAAAAATGCTCAAAGGGAAACTGAGAAACCACCTGTCGCTGATTCTCGATGACATTCTGCCAAGCCCCCAGATAATAAGAGAGGCACAAAAGATCAGCAGGAACCAACCCATGAATGATTTCAGAGGAGTCAGCACCGGAGAAAAATTCTCGGCGGGGAGCTGATACCCTGTTAAAAACGACACTCCGAAAAAGAGGGCTCCCATGATGACAGCACCACCGATTGCAAGAGCAATAAGCTTACCATTTGAATTGTTATCCATGACAGATAATAAATTAGGTGTTAGTGGCTTACGAATGATTATGAATATGGAATTAAGATAAACAATATTCGACAAGCGACCAACAAAATAAGCAACGAACAGCCAGCGAGACACGTTCTAACAGATTGCCTTTCTGAATCTTGGCTTCCAAATTCCCCCGGACTGCCTGCCCATGAACCCCTGAGCCGGCAATGAAATCAGCATACCAATTCTATCATATATCCTGCCCGCTTTGCCACCAGCCTTCTGTCTGAAAAACAGCCTGCAGAGTCTTGTTGCAACAAAAATTTTACTATAATTATTCTTCACCCTTTTAGTATCCCCCATCAGCGAAACAAGGTCATTATGCTCTCTCAACTCAGCGCCGCTGCGCTTACAGGAATCGATGCCCTGAAAGTTGAAGTGGAAACCAATGCAGCCTCAGGCATTCCCTCCTTTACCGTTGTAGGTCTTCCGGACAATGCGATCAGGGAGAGCCGTGAACGGATCATGACAGCGATCAGAAACTCGGGCCTCGAGCTCCCGCCAAAAAAAATCACCGTCAACCTTGCGCCTGCCGATGTACGCAAAGAGGGAACGGCCTTCGACCTGCCCATAGCTATAGGACTGCTGGGAGCACTGCAGCAGATCGACCATCAGCTGGACAATACCCTCATACTCGGAGAGCTCGCGCTTGATGGTTCCGTCCGAAGGATCAACGGGGCCCTGCCTTCTGCCATTATGGCATCAAAAGAGCCGATCAGGCGCATCATTCTTCCCTCGGTCAATGCTGAAGAAGCTGCGGTCGCCATAGGCGCCTCCGGAAGCAGCATCGATGTCTATGGCGTCGAGACCCTCAACCAGACCGTCAATCTGATCCGCTCTCCGTCGTCCTTCAGTCCAGTCACGGTCAACATCGACGAGCTGTTTCGCGAACCGCCTGAATACCCCGTGGACTTCAGGGATATCAAAGGACAACAGACCGCAAAAAAAGCCCTGGAAATCGCAGCGGCAGGAGGTCATAATCTTATCATGATCGGCCCCCCCGGCAGCGGCAAGACGCTCCTGGCAAAAGCCCTGCCGGGCATCATGCCCCCTCTGGGCTTTGAGGAGGCGCTGGAAACAACAAAGATCTATTCGGTAGCAAACCTGCTGCAGCGCGACCGGCCGCTCATGACCGAGCGGCCTTTCCGCAGCCCGCATCATACCACAAGCAACGTCGCCCTGATCGGAGGAGGCACAACCGCCAAACCCGGCGAGGTCAGCCTCGCTCACAATGGCGTCCTCTTTCTCGATGAGCTTCCGGAATTCACCCGCAATGCTCTTGAAGTGCTGCGCCAGCCGCTTGAAGACCGTGAGGTCACGGTCTCGCGAATCACCATCACCACCAAATATCCTGCAAGCTTCATGCTCGTAGCCGCCATGAACCCAAGCCCGGCAGGAGCACTGAAGGATCAGGACGGCAATTTCACCGCCACCCCGCAGCAGATCCGCAAATATCTCTCGAAGATTTCCGGCCCGCTGCTCGATCGCATCGACATCCATATCGATGTCCCTAAAGTGGACAACAGGGAACTCTTTTCAGCATCGGGTGGTGAAGATTCCGCAACGATTCGAAAGCGGGTCATTCAGGCTCGCGCACTGCAGCATGAGCGATTTACGAAAAACAAAGGGGTTTTCACGAACGCACAGATGTCGCCGAAACTCATACGGCGCTTCTGCCAGCTTGACAGCGAGTGTGAATCAAAACTGATGAACGCCATGGACCGCCTCAACCTCTCAGCCAGGGCCCACGACCGGATCCTCAAGGTAAGCCGCACCATAGCCGATCTCGAAGGCACTGAAAATATCGCCATGGGGCACCTCATTCAGGCAATCCAGTTCCGCAGCCTGGACCGGGAGTTCTGGAATTTCTGAGCAATACCCTGCAGCATCGCCACGGCTTGCAGAAACCGAAAACCTCATGAACTCACCTCATGCGTTGAACGCAATAAATATCGGACCGTCGATCTCTGAGGTTCCTGACGCTTCCGAACTGGTTGAGCTCTCGCAGCAGGTCGATATCAACATCGGCAATAAGGATCATTTCGGTATTGGGGGTAGCTTCAGCCTTGACGCCATTGGTCGGGAATGAGAAATCGCAGGGCGTAAACACCATTGATTGAGCATACTGTATGTCCATATTGTGGACCTTTGGCAAATTCCCGACACTACCGGCTATTGCCACGTAACATTCGTTTTCAATTGCCCTTGCCTGGGCACAATTTCTAACCCTGGAATATCCGTTCTGCGTATCAGTCAAAAAGGGAACAAAGAGAATATCCATTCTCTCCTCTGCCAGAATCCTGCTCACTTCGGGGAACTCAACGTCATAGCATATCAATATCCCGATTTTTCCGCAGTCGGTATCAAATGTCGTTATTTTTTCACCGCCCTGCAGCCCCCAGACCCTGGCTTCATCAGGCGTGACATGCAATTTCTCGAATCGTTCAATCCGACCGTCCCTCTTACATAAATACCCTACATTATAAAGGCTGTTGTCAACAATCTCGGGCATGCTCCCCGTAATGATATTTATGTTGTACGCAATTGCCAGTTCATTGAACCGCCTGGTTATCTCCCCGGTATATTCCGCCAGTTTCCTGATCGCCTCCGACTCTGAAAGATGATTGTATTCAGACATCAACGGCGCATTGAAAAACTCGGGAAAGAGCGCAAAATCAGCCCTGTAGCCGGATACCGCATCAACGAAATACTCGGCTTGCTGCATCAGCTCTTCCAAATCCTTGTACAATCGCATCTGCCACTGGATCAGGCCCAACCGAACAATAGATTTCTTTGTTGAGGCTTTATCTGATTTTTTTTCATAATACACATTATCCCATTCCAGGAGCACCGCATACTCTTTGGATTCCTTATCCCCCTCCAGATAGCCCTGCATTATTCTCGCCGGATGAAAATCATTGGACATCTGAAAATTCAAGACAGGATCATGAATCTCTTTTTTTCGGACCTTATCGATGTATTGGCGAGGCGACAACGTTGCCGAATACTGATAATAGTTCGGGATTCTGCCCCCGAAAACAATTCCTTTCAGATTCAATTTCTCACAAAGCTCTTTCCTGTAGGGCACCGATTTCACAAAAATATGCACAGGTGAAAAACAACATGTCTTCACATGCGTTTTTTGCGCCATTTCACCTTTTCTAATATTGGTATCATTCGGGACATCGAAAAATGTAACGTGGCCGCGGATGAGCAGCGCTCCGCGGCATATATTTATTTGACACCGCGGAGTGTCTGCTCCTGCCGCTTGTTTGCCATGTAAGGCCGATTACATCATGCTCTTTGCAACCATGAGAGCTTGGGCTGGAGTTGCCATGTCTATCTGTTGAGACGCATAAGCTGACGACTGCTTGCCGGCTGCTTGGGCTGCGGCTGCACGAAGGAGATTCTTATCAACCTCACTTGACAACCAGCGGGCACCTCTCGTACTCGGCAAATGCTGTATCGCCGGTATGTACAAGGGTCTCTCGGTAGACGATCCTGCATGCCCCGCAGGCCCGAAAACGGGATCGTTCAATATGGTTTTGCATCAGACCGACTGCGGCAAAAAGGTCAATGGTGAAATCATCGATCCCGCTGACGGCAAGGTTACGTCAACATTCGTCGGTACCGTTACGCCCGTGTCACACAACTGCTGCAGGCTGGAGGGGCAGGTAAAGGGCGTCCCTGGCAGCCCGGATGCAAAGTGTCTCCACGATTTCAAGGCCACCCTGTGCAGGAACAAGCTTGGAAAATGGTCTACGAAGGATGGAGTATACAAGAACCTATCCGGACATTGCTGCAGCGGGACATTCAGGATGGAACAGCTGTAAGAGATTGTGATAACTGTAAGGGCACCGGGGCGGCGGGTCTCCCGCACCCCCGGTCCCGGTTTTTCAGTTACCCTATATCCGACACAACATCACATGATGCCATGATGCACGATGCATGGTGCGTCTGTCCGGCTCCTTGGACGTTGGCTTTTTTAGGTATCGTACTGCCGGTTTCCGGCCTGACCTTGCTTCGAAAAAGCAGGATTTTTACCTTCCGGAAGAGCGCAGCAGCGTCAGCGCAATACGCCTCGGCTCAGATCTTGACCCGTACGCCCAACGTGGCGCTGAGCTGGCGGTTTTTGCCGAGCTCCTCCAGCCCGGTCGCTACGGCAGCTTCGCCGTACAGCGACCAGCTTTCGTTGTCGATGTCTCGTGTAAATCCGATACCTAACTCCCCTGTCCAGAGCTCTGGCGACATCACCAACGGTGTGCCGGAGACATCCACTCTGCTCTTGCCTTCAAATTCACGGTAGATGTTCGCGATGGCGTACAGGTGCGAGCGCTGCGAGCCGCCTTCGTTTGTCCAGATGCAGTCGCGGTCGAGCGCAAGGCCGACCCGCAGCTTCAGGCTTGCGGCGTCATCGAAGCTGACCTCTTCGCCGTTCGGGCCGATGAAGCCGTCGAAATCCACCTTGGCGTAACGGAGCTGCGCTTGCGGCGTCACCGTCCAGTTCTCCGAGACCGAGACCTTTTTGCCGCCTTCGACCGACAAGGCGTAGCCGAAGCCGTCGTTGTTGCTCACCAGCGTACCGCTGTCGTCTGAGGAGAGGTCGCTGTCGTACCAGATGGCCTCTCCTTGCGCGTCCGCATACCAGCCGTTTGAGGAAAGCCAGGTGAGCGAGCCTCCGAGGCCGTAGCCGGTGGTTTCGATCTTGCCATCACCAAACCCGGAGCGCACCTCGGTGTCGCTCGTAATGTAGTGGCCGCGAAGCCCGCCGAGCAGTTTCGAGCCGTCACTGGTTTTGGAAAGCAAAAGGTCAACACCCGCTTCGGCGCGGTACGCCTCCTGCTCGTAGCTGGAGCCGGTCGTGGAGCTGTGCGGCTTCACTTTGGCGTAGTTGCGCTCGAAGCGGCTCCAGAAAGCGGGCGCTTCCAGCCCGGCGCTGCGGTCTGCCAAGCCATCGCAACCCATCCAGCTCCAACGGTTGCCAATCCGCTGCTGCATGGTCGGCAGCGTGGTAAGGCCAAGCAGCGTCTGAGGATAGGCTTCGTACACCGGCGTGGCGGGCGAGAAGGCCGACTGGAGGTACCAGCTCTGGCCATCGGTCTGATCGAGCGTGTACTGCCATGCTCCGTCGATCACCGGAGCGGCGAGGGTGAAGGCTCCGGCGTCGCTGATAGCGTCATCCCCAAGAACTTCGACCACCAGAATACCCTCCCCATCGTCGTACACGCCGTTGCCGTTCGTGTCGGTCGAGGCTCCTTCGCCCGTTCGGGCGTTGGTGATCGTGATGGTGGTTGCGCCGGACTCGCCGAGCTCGGCATTTTCGAGAACCAGCAGGTCGGTTTCGTCAACTACGCCATCATTGAGCACCGTGTCGAGGTGGAGTTGCCCCCCTTCGGAGGTGTACACGCTCTCGACGGTAAGGCCCTCGGGATCGCTAAAACCACGAACCATCAGAACATCTCCGGCGACCGGTGCCGTGCCTCCCGTCTCCAGATCGGCCATGGTGATAATGCCGGCATTGGAGAAGTTGGATACACCCAAAAACTGACCCTGCTCGACTCCTGCCATTTCGATAGAGTGGCCGATGCTTCCGGGGGCGACATACTGGCCGGTGGTGTCCCAGGCGGTTGGGGCGGTGTCGTCGTCGGTCTCTGGCGTGAAGCTGGTCATGTCTTCAACCGTCAGCAGGCGGATCACGCCGGTGGGCGAGTTGTAGATCGTGCCGCCGATCATGCTGCCGATCGGGCCGCTGCTGAAATCGGAGATGGCGACGCTTTCGGTGTCGCGGATAAAGTCACCGTCGGTGTCGGCAAAGCTGCGGATGTTCCACGAGTTGCCGGAATTGTTGGTGAGGCTGCCGCCACCGGCAAGGTGCACCGTGCCGGTGAGGGTGGCGCTGTCGTTGATGGTGATGTCAACGGCAGTAGCGCCCACTGGAAGCACCACCCCCTGGCGACCACCACGCCCATCAAAATACTCGGTTACGATAGCGCGATCCGAATAGGAACCAACGCGAGCGGAGCCAGCAAGCTCGATCGTGCTGCGCTTGTCACTCACAAGGCGCAAGCCGATCCCGCCGCCTTCACCGCGACCACCCATAAGACGGGCCTCACCGGCTACAGTGAAATGGGCGGCACCTGTCCCCATCATCACCTCAACTCCATCGAAACCGCTATCGAAAACCGGGCCGGCGTAGAGAGCAAAACTGTCACTGCCTTGAGCCTCAATCTTAGCGGTGCCGGAAATCTCCGCAAGCAGATCACCAGAACCGCCATTGGCCAGCATCGCGCCGTGTCCATTGTCGGCAGTGATATAGTCGTTAATCGCATAAGATTTCACCTTCCCCCGATCAGCAACAGTGGTCACTTCGCCACCGGTCATTGTCAACCGTGCTGCCGTGGATACGCCAGGAATAGTAACCATCGATTGCAGACCAACTCCATCAGTAAACATTAAATCATCGTCAATATAAGCACCAGAACTGACCGGCTGCATGATGATCTGACCGCCAAACACCTCAATCGAAACATCTCCTCCTGCCGTGCTCCACGCTGCAACTCCTTTGGATCCGTTGCCACCAGCACCAGATATGATGCTGCCGGACCGGATGGTCGCTTTTGCATCACCAACCGATGTAGTTACCCAAACACCCTTTCCGCCGAAGCCGTTTGCCTCGACAGTGCCACCATCAAGCTCAACATAAGCGGAACCATTGCTTGAGTGGGCATAAGCACCTATTTCGCCGCCAGAGACAACCGCATCAGGCCCCACATAAATCGAGCTTTTGTCCTTGCCGGTGCTATAAAGTCCATAATAACCGTTTACAGAACCGCCTGTCATAACAATTGAACCTTCAGAATAACTCCTGGAGAAGAGGCCCGCGTACCTACCAGAGACCTTCCCCCCTGTCATAACGATTGAGGCAGTGCGTTTCGTAGAGTTTTCATTGAGCACCGCATGCGCACCGTAATCATTTGACTGAACCTCTCCGCCGTTGATGGTGATTTGAGCATCACCGAGACCAAGGTTTTCCGCCCGTAAGCCATCGCTTGTAGAACCGCTTGTGGTAATCGTGCCACTGTTCAAAAGAATCTCTGCTGTGCCCGTGCCTGCTGAATCATCCACTAAGGCCACCAGGCCACGGCTCCCATTGCCCAATGTCGCTACTGTCCCCCCATCCATCGACACGCGTGCATCACCAAATCCACTGTTCTGAGCCACAATACCATGCGCCTCTATGCCATCGGTTGTAATGCTCAAAAAATTCTGAGCATCGATTGCAATATCATTGGACGTGGTGTTGTCACTGGCAACCTTGATTCCTGCATTTCTTAATCCGGTTGATGAAACCACCATATCCGGATTATCGAGCACCAAAGTCAGCCCATCTGATGATGGATAGTTGATACCAGAAGGAAAACTGCTGCCCGAACAGACAATCGTATCAGCACCCACACCATCAACGCCACACTCCGCATCAGCCCGAGCCTCCGACACCGGCGCCGCAACGCCCAGCACCCCGGCGATCAACAACGGCAGAGCAACCGTCCCCGCACGAGGCGGAATATTGACAATACCATTTTTCGACTTGCGGCGACGACCACCGCCAATAAAGTAACTCAACAGCTCTTTGAAGCCAGTGCTGATGCGTGATGGTCCGTTGTTCATAGGGATATGTATTAAGGTTGTGAAGCTATTATCGTTACAATTTTCGTGTCACTTTAGGGCACCAATTTCACAAAAAAATGCACAAAAATATGCCCAGGTGAAAAACAACATGTCTTCACATGCGTTTTTTTTGCACCATTTCACCTTTTCTAATATTGGTATCATTCGGAACATCGAAAAATGTAACGTGGCCGCGGATGAGCAGCGCTCCGCAGCATATAGCCAAAGGATCATCTTGCTCGTTTTGTTATCGATATCGTCAACCAGCTTGATCTGTCTTCACTGAGAAACGCCTATGCCGGCAGAGGCTCGTCGCCATATGACCCAGCCATGTTATTGTCGCTGATTCTGTACGGGTATGCAACCGGGCACCAGTTGCTCAACTTGCACTATTTTAACCGGACAGTACTGATTCTGAATATATCAACCGACGGGTGATCGATGCCGGTGATCAGCTGGCCGATCACGACATCGCTCCCGTTGTTCCCTGACAGTCAGCCGTATCGTCACCTGCCGGTAAGGAACAGTCCGTGGCGCATTGAACACGCGTCAGGGTGGGGCTGTTACCGACTCTTTACGGTACCGCATCCTGAGCTGCATGCTGCAGCCACTGTTTGGCCACGGAGGCCGACTTGTGCAGCAGCAGTCCGGTAAACTGCATCGATACGGCAAGTTCGCAAGCAGCAGCGGGGTAATGCTCCGGCTGCTACAGAGGCTGACCGGTCGCCACTCCGGTCTGAATTTGTTTTTGAAGCGGTAAAGTCCTTCAAAGTCGTAAGCATGCTGCCATAGCGACGCAATCAACGCCATCATTTGTTCCAGGCTGTTGAGTTCGTTTGGCGGTTGTTCGCGCAGCAGGCGGAACGGCACCTCTCCCAGGCTCCATTCCCGCATTCCCTCACAAGCAAGGATGTTGAAAATGCCGATGATCAGTCCGGTCATCACATCTGCCTGGGCCCCGGTGCGTTACAACATCAGTTCTGTATGCAGGGCCGCCGCTCCGCGTTGCGACAGTGTAATGGCTGCAAGCCATGTTCCGG
>Ga0272442_10010276_pt1 | contig 11553 bp, 10 predicted proteins | sample SSMForm2O_FD_200262 | JGI IMG/M metagenome (GOLD analysis project Ga0272442, IMG submission 200262) | Marine sediment archaeal communities from Little Sippewissett salt marsh, Falmouth, MA, United States - SSM-Form-2O | ecosystem: Environmental > Aquatic > Marine > Wetlands > Sediment ...
AATAAATCCAAGTAACAACTCACCGTCAAAAACTGAACTGTATGTCAAGAATCCCCTGTAAAACCAATCACATATAAACAAAATACCAATAATTATTGGGAGACCTATGAGTAAAGGAGTAAGCAATATTTCTGTTCTAACTATATTTTTATCGCCGCGTTTCACCTTCAAATAATACATTTCTTTGTTTTTCATGATATTTTTCACCAGGAATATATTACAGGTTCAGGGATTACAAATCCAAAATATGAAATAATAACCCATATGATCAGCAACAAAACAGCAGGTACTATCTGGATCATAAAGTCATCATCCAACCACCATAATTTCTTAACCTCACCCAAAACAGCACCACCCGCTCCAACAATAGAAACCAAAAAAACCATCCACAAATCTGCCTTGTGCCACGTAATCAAAAATAAAAACATGCATATTAGAAAACCGATGATATAAATCTGCATTTTTCCTAAGTTCCTTCTCAATTCCCCCATAATTGGATCTGCGATACATGCACACAATATGCATGGAACTGCTATCTGCTGCGGAAAAAACAATAGCAAAATAAGTACTCCAACCCCAAAATACAAGTAGCTCCCAAATCTCTTTTTCTCATATATCCTCAATCCAAAAAAATGTTCACCATTGATTTTTTCCGTTACTCTCAAACACTCCAAAAATAAAGCAAATGCTACTAATAAAATAGGTGCCCAGAATTTAAAGAGATTAATCCATTCTAAATCTGGCAGCAAATAGTATACTAAAAACGATGTCCCAAATGTATGAAACACTCGTCTGTACCAATGGGCATCAAATTCAACAGAATTTATTTTCTTCTTAATTCTATCTACCTGATTTATCCCTTCTCCTCGATTCACATTGCTTTTATGCATAATGATTGTCTGTTATTCAACTAACAGCATTGTTTTTTTATAAGTATTGAAAAAATATGTTGAAATGAAATTTGAAAAAACGGTTACGTAAAAACCTCTTTTTCTAGAGTCATAATTCCTTGCTTACTTCCAACTATCACCTCGTCAACCAAACCAATAAACAAACCATTTTCTACAACGCCGGGAATGTTGTTGATATCTTTTTCAAGTTGTTCGGGACTCTCTATTCTTTCAAACTCGCAGTCTAAAATATAGTTGGAATTATCCGTTATAAACGGTTCCCCTACGATTGTTCTCAATTCCACATTACAACCAAACCTTTCAAGTATCTTTTTTGTTGAAGTCCAACCGTATTTTATAACCTCCACGGGCAACGGAAAATTAATGCCAAGTGCTTTAACAACCTTTGAGTCATCTATTACGATAATTTCTTTCATTGAGTGATATGCTATGATTTTCTCACGTGTTAATGCTCCTCCACCACCTTTTATAAGATTGAGTTTTGAATCAACCTCATCTGCACCATCTATAGTGAGATCAATCTCTGGATTTTCATCTAATGTTGTTAAAGGGATGTTGTACTCTTTTGCTAGTTTTTTTGTGTGCATAGATGTCGGTATGCCTTTGATTTCAAAACCTTCTTTTATAAGTTCTCCCAATTTTTCTAGTGTGTATTCAACAGTAGAACCCGTCCCAAGTCCAAGAATCATCCCGTCTTTAATGTGTTCAACCGCTTTTTCTCCTGCTAATCTCTTCATTTCTTCCTGGTTCACTGATTCACCAAGATATGTAATAATGAATTAGTACAAAAATTTATACTTAGTTACTTGGTTTAAAAAAGGAAATTTAAAGTTTTTCCGTTTTGAACTCTTTTAAGATCCTACAGGCATTCTTCGTCATATGTTAACACTGTAACAACAATCACTATCATATTTATATTAAAAATCCCATCACGGTTTCTTAAAAATAAGTTTTTTACAAAACCATTAAAAATTTAGATTTTTGATATGATAGATAGCTTTATAACAACTATATTAATTTTAATACATCTATAATATTAAAATTGATAAATGTTGATCAGGGGTGAACATCATCACTAAAAATGAACATTGGGGATCACGTTTTGCCTTTATAATGGCAGCAGTTGGATCTGCTGTAGGGTTAGGAAATGTCTGGAGATTCCCATATGTCTGTTATGAAAATGGTGGTGGTGCCTTTCTTATACCATTCCTCGTCGCACTTTTTACTGCAGGAATCCCAATGATGATCCTAGAGTTTTCTGTTGGTCATTGGACAAAAAGCTCCCCACCAAAAGCATTTAAGAAGATCGGTAAAAAATGGGAATGGATTGGATGGTGGACGGTTCTTATACCGTTCATATTGGCAGCATACTACGTTGTTGTGATGGCATGGTGTTTCTCCTACATGATATATTCTATTGATCTGCGATGGGGGGTTAATGCTGAGCAGTTCTTCTTGAAAAGTTTTCTAGGTATCACTAGCAGCCCTGCAGTCATCGGAGACTTAAGGATCCCGATTTTACTTGGCCTCCTTGCAATATGGGTCTGTGTGTTTATTATTCTCTACAAGGGAGTTAAACGTATAGGCAAGGTAGTTGCAATAACGGTACCCATTCCTACCATTCTATTAATAATACTCACCATCCGGGGGTTGACACTTCCCGGTGCGATAGAAGGCATAAGCTATTATTTAACACCCAATTTTTCACGCTTGCTAGACGTTAATGTCTGGCTTGCCGCATATGCACAGGTATTTTTCTCCCTAGGTCTTGCACAGGGAATAATGATAACATATGCTAGTTTTCTCCATAAGAAATCAGATATAACCAACAACGCATTTATTGTATCTCTAGCTGATGCAGGTACCTCATTTTTAGCAGGATTTACTGTCTTCAGCGTAGTTGGATACCTAGCAGTTTCCCAAGGAGTAGGCATAACAGAATTAGGCATAGGTGGCCCTAACCTCACTTTTATAACATATCCTACAGCCATATCCCTATTACCATTTGCAGCGTCATTTTTCGGTATGATATTCTACACCGCTCTACTCACATTTGGAATAGATTCTGCGTTCTCCATGATAGAGCCTGTAACCTCTGGAATACATGACAAATGGAAAATATCAAAAGCGAAAGCTACAGGCATAGTTTGCACACTTGGTTTTTTCGCGAGCATGATCTTTGCAACTGGTGGTGGACTCTACTGGCTAGAAATAGTAGATCATTTTATAGCAAACTTTGGTCTAGTGGCAATTGGTTTAGTAGAATGCCTAATCTTAGGATGGATGTATAAAATTCACAAATTACGAGATCATGCAAATAAAACATCCGATATTTTGATCGGCAAATGGTGGGACATTCTCATCAAATTCGTCATACCTTTTGTACTGTGCATATTACTCGCTGTTGCTCTGATAAACAACATCATAAATCCTTACATGGGATATCCATGGTGGATTATTACATTAGGGGGAGTTGTACCCATCATCACCATATTTTTACTGTCATTTGTTTTTATGAAGATCAGAGGGAAAGAGGTGAAAACATGATCCTGTCTTTGTCTGCAATAGCAATGCTAATATTTGGGTCAGTCGTATTATATGGTGGTTTGGCATATTTTTTGTACAAAGCTTTAAAAGCAAATAAAAAGTAGAATATATATGCTTAGGTTTTTGTGGATTATTCTACAAATCTAGTAAATGTCGCAATATTGGAAATATATCTGGGTGTTGATCTAAGAATCTTAGGAAAAATATACTGGTGTATTGCTTGTTTTTCGGCATTCTTACTTCAAGAGTTGCCCATTCACTTTCTGCACCATGAACGTCTCTTGCTTTTACTCGGATAGTATAATCTCCCTTTACATCCCAAGTATGACCCGCAGTAAAATTCTCATCTGACTTGTACAGTTCGGACCAGTCTTCTACTAATTCATCCCCCCATTCTATATAATAGGAGACATCATCTTCATTTGGATCTGTTGTAACAAATCTATACTCGCAGTAGTTTCCTGCTTTTCCATTTGATGGGCCAAGTATATCTGGTACATCAGGAGGAATATTAACAACAATCGTTAATGTTAATGCTGATGAAAAATCACTTTGATCTCCAACATTGTCTTCAGCAATGACCTTAACAGTATATGTGCCCGCTACAGTCCACGAATGAGTTATATTTACAGATGCTGCAGAAGGATAGTAGTTAGTCCAATCGTTAACAATGTCGTCTCCATCCCAGTCCCAACCATACTTAACAGTATCATCATCGGGATCAGTTGTACTTGTGGAAAACTGGTATACACATTCAGTTATTCTAGTAGAGGGACCAGATGGTTCGTCAGGTTGATATGGTTGTTCGTTACCTTGTTTAGTCGGAAGTCCTGCACTCTTCCATGCAGTTATACCCCCAATCATATTATAGATTGATCCATTGAATTCACTATTTACAAGAATATTGGCTGCTGAAGCACTCCGACCCCCTGACTTGCAGGATAGAATAACCTCCGATCCGTTATAAAGAGATATGAATTCTTGTAATCCGTTTTCATTTTGTAGATCGGATAGACAATACTTTCTTGGGTATTCTGGATACGGTGTATCTATTCGTTCAGCATGCCATTCTGAATTGGTTCTGACATCAATTGGTATTTGAATACCATTAGATGGAGATGGATCGGTTAACATGTCCCATGCCTCCTGAGAGGTTATATCTGTATAACCATTTAATGGGATCGACATATAAGTATCAGCAGCCTTGCTAATTAGATGTTTATTTACAGTTTTTATTGCATTTACAGCCGGTCCAACCGATAGTCCAATTAACAAGACCAAGATTCCAAATACCAGGCATTTTTTAACCAAATCATTTCTCATCTCAATGCCCTCCGTAAATTGTGCAAATTAATATACTAGCTTTTCAATATTATCTAAATTATTTACTGATATAAATTTGGATAACAAAAGGGCGAATATCATAGATAGCCTCCTATTTTAAGAGATGGATCACCGAATAGTGCCCACTGCTGCACCGTTTTGCAATCTGTTTGACTACTCATACCTGGATAGACGTTCAGGTAGTCTGTGACTGCACGTCCCCAAGTTTCACCAAGAATCTCGATATTTGCTTCCCCATATGCTTTAAAAAACAATGTCTCAATATATCCACCTAACGCCTCGACACAATCTGGATCATCAACACCATCACCATCTAAATCACCAATGTTTCCGGTTTTTCCATATCCAATTCCAGTATTACCAATAGTTGAAATAGTTCCTCCACTCGATACCCTTGTTAAAAACCAACAAAAACATTCAGGTGTTGGAAACCCACAATTCCCCGGCCACCTCTTTAAGAAATCAATATCAAATCTTTCTCCTATTTTGTTAAGGTAAAGATTGATAAAACTCAAAGCCGTAACATTGAATTGGCTTCCGTGGCAACTACCAACTACACACACTGGGAGTTTATCATTATTAGAGAATCTGGGTGTTGAAAACCACATAAATTTATCTGTTTTTGTCTCATGATTGGGATAGTATGTATACCAAAGCTCTGGGCTGCCATGACCGGCAAAATGCAAGAATCCACAACCCTCAGATACCGTTTCAATAATACTATCTGGTTCTGGGACAAGACCACCTATGTCTTTGTTTGATACCCACAGTTTTGTAGATTCAAAACCACTCATATAATCAAGAGCTTTTTGAGTTTCTACTTCACCCTCAAAAATACTGTCGCTGGTTTCGAATGTATCACCACCAACTAAAACCATTTTATTGAACCAAGAGGGATCGCAAACTGAACTCTCGTAGTTTATAATCTTATTTACCATAATTTTAACTTCTTTTATGTTTCTGCATGGCAATCTGCCAACATACAAATCTGGACACAGATCAAGGACATCTTTATCCCCGGTAAAAATTTGCCAATTTGCAAAGATACCATCATTATTGGAATCCCAACTTGAAAAGTTCGCCTCACCATCATAAATATCAGCATAATATAAATCACTGATGAACCCTGGATCGTAAGTACCACCCATCTCTCTAAGATTGGTATATCTTACTGGAACCAGCCAATCATTGCTGCCCTGATTACAATCATCTCTTCTTTCAGCATATATCAATGAGTTTAATCCACCCACAAGCAGAACATATCTGATACCAAAATTATCAAAGGCATCCTTAATAAAATACTTAATCTGTTCAGGTTTATCCACACCAATGTACTCAACATATATTTCTTCAGTTGTCTTAAGAATTGTATCTACACCGTAACTAATCTTATGATCTACCAATGGTTGAAGTTCTGATGAAAACTGTTCAGGTGCAATAATCGCTAAGTCATATTCATCAGGAACTGAAACTGGAATTATTGATTCTTCATAGATCACATTAATATCAACATATTTACTGGAATAAATCAGGTTTTGATCGGGGGAATATCTGACTGGATAACATCGCACTGAAAGATAAATAACGTGCTCTTCGCCATTTAAACCCGCTACAGCATTGTAACTATAACTACTGGACGGATATAATTCCTTACTGGTATACACCTTTTCATCTTTTACAGGCTCCTCTTCCATTATCGCCCCATCAATCATTGGAATCGGTTTCAGAGCGGGTTGCACTTCTTTTGTAAGTGTGTATTCTTTTATTTCGGAAAAACTCACATCGACACTTTTAATTTTTGATCCAAATGGAAAGGTAAAAACTCTAGTAACAACTGGTAACATAGGTTTACCTGGATGCATTAAAGTAGATGTCGATTCCCCTAGGCTTATTGTCACATAGTTACCCATCTCTTTGATAATTGGTTCTGAAATATCAATCGATTCGTTCTCAATTTTCATATTATCAGTTGGTTTACCAATTATAGTAACTGCTCCAAGTCCACTTATGACTAAAATTCCTACCGCAAATAATGGCAATATTTTTTTCATATTTTTACCCCCAGTATAAAATACTATGTACATATTGGTATATAAATCTTAACGATAAATTTGCTGTTCACGGCATTAGAATTTGCTCTTTTCCAGTTTTTCATTTCCTGCTAAGAAAATGATTTCATCACCTAATTATCAATTTTGAGAGGAATCCATCATGCAATAAGACTAAATATTCATATTTTATCATTTATCGGCAGAGTGGAGCAAAACAGATGACCACGAAAAACGTTAAATGTCCTAAATGCAAAAATGAAATAAAAATTACGGTTGAGCCTGGAGAAAAAATCCACATTTTATGTCCAAAATGCGGTTCAAAAGGCACATTTACATTTCCACAGGAAAACTCAGAATCAAAAACAATAACTGATTCTTTTACAATTGAGGTAGGCAATCTTACCAAAAAGTACAATAATTTCAAAGCAGTAGATGATGTCTCATTTAATGTTAAATCTGGAGAAATCTTTGGTTTTCTAGGACCCAATGGAGCAGGAAAGACAACAACAATAAAGTCAATACTTGGTTTAATTCATGCCAACTCAGGTGAAATTAAAATCAATGGATTTGACATAAAAAAAAGGGGCAAAGAGGCAAAGAAATATATTGGATATCTACCCGAAAAAGTCGCATTTTATGACAATCTAACTGCTTTACAAAATCTTCATTTTTATGCTGAAATGAAAAACATACCAAAAGAAGAATGTAAACCACTTATCGAGGAAATGGGAATAGGAGATGCAGTTAATAAAAAAGTGGGCAAGTTTTCAAAAGGAATGCAACAAAGACTTGGTATGGCTCGAGCATTACTTGGAAATCCGCCCATCCTCATACTTGATGAACCTTCAGGGGGGTTAGATCCTAGGGGAGTTGCATTAATACGTAACAAAATCAGAGAGATGAAAGATAAGGGTTCAACAGTTTTCGTATCCTCCCATATACTCGCAGAAGTTCAAGAAGTATGTGATCGAGTTGGAATTATTGACAAAGGAGTTATTGTAGCAGAGGATTCTGTATCTAAGCTCAGTGTTAAATTGAATTTAAAACCCAAGTTAATTATTGAGTTAGAAAAAATATCGGAGAAAATTGTAGAATCGATAAAAAAGGTGGAAGGTGTTGAAAAAGTAGAGGCTATTGGTGTGATGATGCATATTACCTGTAATCAGAAGGCAAAATCAAAGATAATTATATCCGTTGAAAAAGCGGGTGGCGATATAGTAAATATTCAAACAAAAGAACCGTCTCTTGAAGAAGTTTTTATGAGGTTTACAGAGGGGTAGAAATGAATTTTAAAGCGATTTTTAGTATTGCCAAAAAGGAATTTATAGATAACTTTCGCAATAAATGGATAATAATCCTTTCACTAATTTTTGCAATTTTAGTAGTGATTATTTCATATTTCGGATCTCAAGGATTTGGTCAAGATTGGAGTTCTTTAGAAAACACCATCAGTGGTTTAGAAGGCATAGTTACGTTAATTATACCCATTATCAGTTTAATGTTAGGTTATGCTGCAATAGTGGGTGAGATTGAAAAAGGATCCATGTCCTCATTACTTGCATTGTCTGTAAATAGATGTGAGATAGTAATTGGCAAATTTTTTGGCCTCGGTAGCGTAATTTGTTCAACCATTATTATTGGATTTGGAATATCTGGAATAATTATTGCCATCAATGTTCCTAGTTCTGACTACATGCCTTATCTTTCATTTATAGGGGTTTCAATCCTTCTAGGTTTGGCATTCTTAAGTGCTTCAATGTTTTTTTCTACATTGTTTAAAAAGCGATCAGCAGCCATGGGTGGTGCATTTTTCCTCTGGTTTTTCTTTGCAATTATATGGCAAATTATACTCGTTGGAATATTATTTGCCACTATAATAAGTGGAGACGTTACCGAGAGTACTAGCATGCCCGGATGGTTTTTTCCTTTTTTACTTGCAAACCCTCTAATGGTATTTAGCGCCGCTGGTTTCCCTGATGCTCCATCAATTTATTGGAGAATATTATCTCCAATATTATGGATAATTATACCTCTTTTACTAACCTTTTTAAGATTTGAAAAAAAGGACATCTAATCTCTTCAAAATTTTATTTTCAAGTTTATTTAATCTGTCCAATGACTTTTCATCATACTCGAATTCAAAATCATAAACAATATCTTTAAGAATCAGTGGCCCAGCAGGGGCCAAACCAAAATCCACTTTTTTGTTGGGATTCTCCAAGGCTTCTATGATGTTTTTCTCTTCAATTTTTCCTTTTTCTACTTTTATAATTGCTGAAATAATTCTTCTAATCTGATGCCAGAGAAATGTTTGAGCTAGAAAATCTATAACTAAAAAATTCCTTTCCCAGGTAAAAACAATGTTATTGATACTTCTAACTGGATCTTTAAATGATTCCACTCGTGCAAAATTACTAAAGTCATGTTCACCAGTAAACATAGCCGCTGTTGACATTGCTCTTTCCAAATCAATATCGTCTTTATTAAGATAATATCGGTACCATCTTAGTTTTGCATATCGTGGGTTGAAATCTGGTACAACATCCTTAATGCCATAGACTACAAAATCTGTAAATTCATTGGATAAAATCTGTAAAATATTTTTTTTAGAACTATCTGAATCAAATGCGATTATATTACAAAAGGCCGATACTCCCTTATCTGTTCTGCTCGAAGATCGAAAATGCGATTCAATAGTATCCTCAATGAACCCATGTTTTATGAGTGCTTTTACCATCTTTCCTTCAATAGTTGCTAGTTGTGGTTGCCTGGAATAACCATGAAATTCTCTTCCATCATATGCGAATTTAACTGCTACACGCATCTTATGGAAGAATTCACCAGCATGATAAAAAAGATTGCGATGGATTGTTTCGTGCTGATAAAGCAGAAAGAATCACAACATTATTTCCTTTATTATGTCCATATTAATTATAAAATTTAAAAAAAGAAAAAAGGAGAGAGAAAAATGCTGAGTTTATACTTGTTTCTCAGCGATATCCCCAATTACTGGCAGTTTGAATTTTTCTCCTTTATATGCTTTAAACATCAGAATGAGCCAAAGCAACACTGTAATTAACCATATAACCCAAGATGCCCACACTAATGCCGGAATGCCTGGATTATATGAATAGCCCCAACCAATGCTAGGTGCTCCTATCCATCCAAGAATCCAACCAAGAATGGTCAATGGAATAAACGTCAGAATTGATTGCATTGCATGGAATCTTACCGTTTTGTTTTCTTTTTCCATAAAGAAAAATATTATACCTGTAAGCCAGATTAGTACATAACATAGAGCACTAGCCACATTCTCTTCTAAACCCATAGATGTTTTTGCTTTTGTCATATTTATTTACCTCACTACCAAATTATTTCTAAACGATTACCACTAGTAAAATATTAATTACTATATACCTTTTGTGTTATTTTCAGAATCCTGAATTTCTCCAGGAAGTAAACAAGGCTCATCATCCAATTTAACTATTCTAATCATCTTTGAATCAAAGGAAATAGGTTCTGGTTTTCTTACATCAAATGTTCTATAGGTTTTTGGGTCCATGATCTGCACCTCATCTTCTGTTTGGCTAACCAAAATCATATCTCTTATTATCTCTCCCCCGCCAAGTATACTTGCTTTTTCGAGATCATTTACATCAAAAACTTTCTCCATCCAACTAGAGATCTCGAAAACACGGACCTTGTTTCCAGAAATCGAAGAAATACGGAAAAATGACCCCGCATAAGAAATAAAATCACCCTTTCTAAATGAAGGCAATCTTAAAAGATATGTCATTCTATATACCTGTCGACTATCTTTCATGCCAATATTTTTTGATGATTGTTTGACAGATCCCCCGTATTTTCCCTGGATTTTTTTTATAATTGTTAGGGCAGATCCCTTGTCGCTGAGATAAAAATCAAGCCCGCCGTGTTCCTCCTTATCATCAGTGATAAATAGGGCTCGATTGCCTTTATCCTGCATACTTTCAACAAGAGTTTCAACAGTTGATTGGATTGCAACGATTTCACCTTTTGATAGTTTTCTTTTATCTGCCCGTATCTGCATAACTGCTTCGTGATACCCCCCATATCGTTTAGAGCAGACATCACAGACTGTTTTCCTAACTCGGACCAATATCTCATGATCTTCATCTATCTTAACATCGTCTAGAAGACCTGAGATGGTTACTCTACATTCTATTCTTTCCTTTTCCTCACCATAGTTTGTGGTAATGTCTACACTTCTCAGCTCGTTACTAAAGTAAAAAGAATTTTTAATTACCCGCTTGAGTATCTCATCAAATAAATCAGTAACCCATGTATTTTTGTATTTATATGCACCACAGTGGGAACATGAAAAAATATCAATGACCTCTGGGCTTTTAGAGAAACTGTGATTCCTAAGATAGCAATCAATACATGCACCATCTCGAAATATTTTTAATTCCTTACCGCAATCTACACAGAACATGTTTTCCTCGCATATCAAATTTTAATTTTTTTGGGTCAAATATACGCCATATATTATAAGGATAGCCCCTATTAAAAAAATAAACGTTGGTATTTCACCTGTAAAAAAGGATATAACGATTGTAAAAAGAGGTATTAGATTTAGAAAAACTGCAGCCCTACCAGCTTCAATTCTAGATAAAGCATAATACCAGGCAACATATCCAAATACAGAACATATCAATGCA
>Ga0272442_10010277_pt1 | contig 11553 bp, 10 predicted proteins | sample SSMForm2O_FD_200262 | JGI IMG/M metagenome (GOLD analysis project Ga0272442, IMG submission 200262) | Marine sediment archaeal communities from Little Sippewissett salt marsh, Falmouth, MA, United States - SSM-Form-2O | ecosystem: Environmental > Aquatic > Marine > Wetlands > Sediment ...
GTTTGGCTATTCCTTTGATGTTTTCTATTACGGCGCTCCACTTGAAGGGCTTCTTCTCCTTCAATGTTTCCTTTGTGGTGAGGTAGAACCATAGAGCAGCCACAATCTCTGCTCCCAAGATAATATATATAACGCTCTTGTTGCCAATACGGTCCGCCAGATACCCACCAAGTGCTTTACCATAGAAACCCGGTATGCTCCAGATCAGTATGATCATGCTCATGGCTACCGCCATCTTCTCCTTGGGTACCGACTCTGCGAACATTGGGCTGAAGGAAGGACCATCCAAGGCGTCAGCTATGCCGAAGAACATGTTCACTGCTATGAAGTACCACCAATTATCCGCCATTACAGCAATAACCACTCCAACGATGGAGAACAAGTAATAATAGTTGAGCAATGTTTTTCTACCGACGCTGTCTGATAACTCGCCTGTAACCATCTGCAGTAAGGAGTTGAAAAAGTTCCAGATGCTTAGCATCAAGCCTATTAGTGGCGTTGTTCCTCCTAGGCTGATTAAATAAGGCTGCCAGACTAGTTCATACATCTGCCAGGCTGAGCACTCGATTATTCCGCTTATGAATAATCCAGGGATATTTCCCCTGAATGATAGACTGTCACGTAGCTTATTAACGAACTCCATACCATGACACCGTCCATCATACAGAGTTCACTAAACAGGCGAGGTTCATAAAAACATATCTTAAGGATTACAGATACTCTATAATAAACACTCTAAGGATATGAATATCACAAATCAATTCATTAGCCTTTGTAAAATTCTGTAACTGGACAGCCCAAGCATTTCTCTTCCAGGTATCTAGGGCATTCTCCACAATTTACTCCACAAGGCGCTTCCTTTTCTGATCCCTTGAAAAGTTCCTCACGTACAGGCAGATACGGAGTGTAGTGGATCTCTCCGATGGGGTAAAACTCGGATCTTCTTATTCCCTCCTGATTTCGTAGAGAGCATCTTTCCAGGGATTCACTCTCCAGAGTATCTAGGTTCTCTGCGATGACCAAGGCGGCAAGGTTAAACCCGGATAACAATGTGAAAAAATTTACTACCCTTGGACAGTCTTCAAACCTTTTTAGAATATTCTTTAGGTTTTGGCTATCTACTTCAAGCAAAATGAGTGCTGCATAGTATCCGAGACCATCTATGTTCATGCTGGCTTCTATCTTCACTAGTCCTTCTTCTAGCAGTTTATCTGTGCGTTTCTTTGCTCCCATAATTGAGAAATCGAGAGCTTCACCAAGTTTTTTGTATGAAGCCCTGCCATCTTCCCTTAGAAGTGAGATAATTTTTTTATCCTTTTCATCCAAACCCATATACAGTTTATATTTTAAACGGAAAATATAAATCCTATTTATTAAATATCCAATTGAATGAACGCGGCAAAATATAGAAAAGCACATGCAATGAAATCTTCGCAATCTAAGTATTTGCTAGAAACAATCACAATCGACTAGTGAAATTAATGATTAATAGGTCAAAATACTCAGACACAATTCTCATACTAGGCATAGTTCAATTCGTTGAAGCCCTCGCCTTCTTTCTACCCCAATCATTCTATCCCATGTACATTACTTCCCTAGGGGCAACCGTCGCATCAGTTGGAATCTTCATATCCGCCTTCACTCTATCCTCAGCAATATTTTCGCCAATAATTGGTAGACTCTCAGATAGGGTGGGGCGAAAGAAGCTTATCATATACGGTCTCGCTGGGGATGTTATTTTTGGTATATTAACGGGTCTTGTTCCATCTTGGAAATGGTTATTGGTAGTTAGGCTTCTTAATGGAGCCCTTAGCGTGGCTGCAACCCTACCTACAGAGGTTCTCATAGTTGACTCCTCTCCACTTCAAAATAGGGGCGAGATTCTGGGTTTCACTTCAGCATGCGCGATGGCTGGAAGATGGACTGGCCCTGTCTTTGGTGGAACAATACAATGGTTCTCAAAGTATCTAGGACTCAGTCTACAGAACAGTTACCGTATACCTTACTTTGTGGACAGCCTTCTTGCTTTAATTACTTTGGTGTTGGTGGCATGGAAGGTAGTTGATTCAAACCCTAGTCAAAGGGAATCAATCGAGATTAAATCTAAGAAATCTAAAATGAATCTCGATACCTCGATGAAAGCAACTATATTCTTGGCTTTCACCTCTGGTGGCGCTTTGGGGTTAACTATGCCACTTTCCGCGCTTCTTTATAATGATAAATTTGGGGTTGAGCCTGTTACCATAGGCATAATAATCAGCTTGACTGGGCTCGTTGGATTGGTTTCAAGTTGGGTAGCGGGAAAATATTCCGATAGATCAGGTAGAAAACCTGTGTTGGCGTTTGGTGAAGGGCTTGGTCGTTTAATGGGATTCCTTTTACCTTTGATGCCTAGTGTAAACTTTACAGCGCTTTGTCACTTCTTCCGTAAAACAGGGTTCAGTATTGGGAAGCCGGCTATGGACGGACTCAAAGCGGATATTGCGCCAGAAAACACTAGAGGAGAATTCTTTGGGTATTATCAGATCGCATATATGATAGGAGACATCACTTTCCCAGTAATAGGAACCTATCTGTATTCAACATATTTCCAATCAAGGTTTAATGTCGCCGGACTGGTTTTACCTGGATATTCTCTGCCATATTTCCTTAGCTCAACTTTGGGGCTAGTAGGGCTCCTTACAGTTTTGATATTTGTGAAACAAACCAAGAAATAACGAAATTTGTGAAGTTTACTAGATCTGTTTACGTTTTCATCTCTGGGATTTTGGTTAATAGCCATGCCCAGATACTGTACTCGATAAACTCTGATTCAGTCAAATATTGCTGTAATATTCTCCTAGTCATTTCCGTGTCAGGTTTGTTGGCGTCGATTTGTTGAAGCTTTGCAACTGGGATTTTTTTCATTAATTCAAAGACCTGTTTTCGGATTAATCGGGCGCTAGCTTCAATATAGTATTGGTTTTGCTCGTCTGTAAACCCCATGGGTATTGATATGTTTAGTAGTAAAAAACAAATTCGCACGAATTGGGTAAATCAGTTGGTCCAAGTATTTCTTGTATCCCCACAGATATCAATTTACAGGCATCGGTATTTTCGACAATATCTTAAATTTTTTAGGCTAGGTTAAATTTATATAGGGGTCCATGTTTTAGTTGTGAAAACAATGTTTACTGAACTGGATGGAAGCCTTAGACGTCTCTTCTTGATGAATATCACATTTGCTATATGCTTCTATCTTGTTCAACCGTTGTTTCCCCTCTACTTGGCGGATTTAGATATAACCGAAACCCAGATAGGTTTGATTCTTAGTCTCGGCAGTCTCACGGGGGCGGTATCTACGCTTATCAGTGGATTACTCGTGGATCGTTTCGGGGAGAAGCCTTTGCTAGTTCAGAGCATCTTTGTTGCATCCGTTTCTGTTGCTTTGATTGTCTTGGTGGGGAACTGGTTGCTCATTATCCCATTTTGGATGATGTTCAATCTATCTCAGAGCCTATTTGAGCCAACCAGACTCGCATACATTTCTGAGAGGGCAACTTCGGAAAACAGGGGAAAGTTATATGGCGTAATGAATCTTGCTTGGCCATTAGCTGGTATCATTGGTCCAGTTATTAGTGGTAGGTTGGCTGATAGTTTTGGATGGGTCTATGTTTTCACTGCTGCGGTCCTGTTTTGCCTAGTTGGAGTCTTTCCTCTTAGGGGCATGGAAAAGACGAGAAGGGGGGAAAAGGGAAATGGCTCAACGTTTGATCGGGGCTATCTGCCTATTCTTGCGCAACATTTCGTGTTCCATGTCTTATTGACAACAGCCATCGGTGTAATGAATATGGCTATCCCAATTTATCTAGCGGGCAGGTTCAACCTCAATTATTCTACGATTGGGTTATTCTTCACCGTGAGCAGCATAGTAACAATGCTGACTCAAGCCCCTAGCGGCGCTTTATCTGACCGTTATGGTATGAAAAGAACCATGCTGGGCTTTCTCTCTCTGGTGCCTTTCATGTATCTTGTATGGGTCTTATCAGGAAACTGGGTTCTCTTATTGGTCTCGTATTCGCTTAGTATGGCTCTCTGGAGTATGACTTGGCCCGCTTCATTGGTGATGGTCTCTGAGGCGGTTCCTGATTCCATGAGGGGAACAGCTATCAGCGCCCGAATGACCGGGTATCGAGTAGGTTACACAATTGGACCCATCATATGTGGCTTCTTGTTATCTAGCTATGGAGGCGTAACTCCTTTCATCGCAGCTACCATAATCTTTGCAGTTGCGCTTCCAATAGGACTCAGATTCAAAGAGGCACCCGCAGCTAGAATTGTACCTGAATGAATTATTCACGACGATTAAGAAACGTAGCAAGATAATGAAGGAAAAAGAGAAGGCATTGGTAGATGGCTACTCGTCTATTTTTTTCACTTGGCAGAGTTGGGATTTAAACGCTGGGAACCCAGATATGGGGTCCAGATTCACGTCATCGCTCAGGTTGTTTGCGTTTGCAGTATCCGGCCAGTGGTGAGGCATCTGAACCACGCCCTTCAAGATAGTGTCAGTAACCTTAGCCTTGATCGTTACTTCTCCTCGTGGAGAGGTAACCGAAACCTTGTCTGCATTTGATATTCCACGGACACCAGCATCATAGGGATGTATCTCTAGGAGAGGTTCGGGCATCATTTTTCTAAGGCTTCTAAGGTTTCTGTGCTGGGAATGAGTGTAGCTAATGGTCCTCGCTCCAGTGGATAATACGAGGGGGTACTGTTTGTATAGTTGAGGAGAGTTTTGTGGGCTTTCAAGTGGCTCTTTGTAGACGGGCAGTGCCTCGTATCCATGTTCTGCTAGGATCGCTGACTTGAACTCGACTTTTCCGGATGGGGTCTGGAAGCTATGCTCCAGATAGTATCTGGCTGGTCTAGGCGTTACTGGAACAGTTATGCCCATTGGTTGGGTCCGTAAATCTTCAACGGTTATATCCGTGGGTTCGAGGATCTCGTTGAAGCATTTCTCAATGTCACCACCCCAGAACCGGTCACCAAACCCTAGCTTTTCCGCAAGCATTGAATAAATCCTGAACTCAGGTAGGGTATCTCCAACAGGTTCTATGGCTGGTTCCACGAGTTTGATATGTCCCCCAGATTTCATGATTAGAATATGTCGTTCTAGCCAACTGGATATGGGCAACACTATGTCTGAGATTCTAGTTGCGGGGGTATGGAAAAAGTCGATATCCACTATTAGATCAAGTTTCTTCAATGTCTCAACCAAGTGTCGTTGGTTGGGGAAAAACTGTATATTGAGTCCAGCACCGATTAACGCCTTAATGGGATATGGTTCCCCGGTGTTTATCTGGTGGACCAACATGTTTGACTGCATCTCCATAAACATGCCTGTAAACAAGGGGAACCGCTTGGAGCCCAACCCGGGACCCAACTCGGGTAACATATCCTTCAAGGATATGTCTTTTGTTGGGGCGGGATCATTGATTTTTCTGTTTCCTCCAGGGACCTCAATGCTTCCTGTCAAGGCGGATAATAGAAGTATGGCGCGGGTGTTCTGAACCCCGTTCTTGTGGTGGATAGTCGCCATGGGGCTTGTATGTATCTTGGTTGGGGTGTTTGAGGCAAACATTATGCCTGCTTCTTTTATCTTGTCTGCTGGTACCCAAGTTATCTCCGAGACATATTCAGGGGTAAATCTTTGTACATATTCTGTGAATTCTTCGAATCCTGTGGACCAGTTTGTTATGAACTCTTTATCGTATAGCCCTTGATTTATGATAATGTTCATCATTCCAAGGGCTAGGGCTCCATCTGTCCCGGGGCGTAGTTGAAGATGGATATCAGCCATAGACGCGATCCTTGTTCTTCGTGGGTCAACTACGATTAGCTTCATACCTCGCTCTACTGCATCAAGATAGTCTTGCCAGAAATGGGGAGAAGACTGCCTAACTGTGCTACTCCAGATGAGTTTGCATTTGGTTTCTGGTGAGATTGAACGTGAGTCCGCGAGGAAGTAGCCATAGTCTTGCCCGAAATTCAGTGAGGCTGCTAGCCACCCCGCGGAGAAACAGCTACTGGTCTCTGTGCAATAATTCGGGGACCCATACAGGTATGCCAAGCGTCTGTAATATGGTCTCGGCTCCTTCGTGTATGCGATGTAGAAAGCAGTAGCTTTGGCGCCAATGTTTTTCTTTAAATCGATTAACTTGTCCGCAATAGTGCCCAATGCCTCATCCCATGATATCTTCTTGAATTTCCCCTCGCCCCTGTCGCCTATACGTTTCAGGGGGCTTAGAATCCGGTCGGGGTTATATACGAACTCGAGCTGAGCTTTCCATCTGGGACATAGATTTTCTATTTTTTTGTCCAGCATCTCTATTTTGACTGCTTTCCCGTCTTTGACGTGTATTTTTGTGGGGCAGTACATGTCGCACATATAACAAGCCCCAATATGTACACCATCAGATCCACACAAATGAGACATAGGATCAACAACCGTGGATACAACTAGATAGATTTTATGATAAAATACTCGACTATCAAAAGTCGATCATCGAAAGGGGCACAGGTAATTTAGAGTTTGTCAGATAACATCTCGCGTATCTGTTTCTCGGATTTTGCACCGACCTCATAGTGTACCAGTTCGCCTTCCTTGAATATCATAAAACAAGGTAAGCCTTTCACGTTGTACTTGGACGCAGTTTTCATGTTTCTATCAGTATTTATTGTCATGACCTTATACTTTGTCTCGTCTGCCTCAATCTTCTTCAATATCTTCTTGATGGTGTGACAAGGAGGGCACCAGGATGCCCAGAACTCGACAAGCACTGGAGTACCTGACTCTAACACATTCTCATTGAAGTTTCTGTCACTTATCTCCATCCTAGTCCTCCATGTCAGATATTACCAAATTGGGATCGTAGCCCTCGATTTTCCTAGTTCCAGGCTCATATACCTCTAGAGTCATGGTTTCTCTGTGATCACCGTTCCACCACGTCTGGGCGAACACCGAGTCCTTAACGGACTCCAAACGTTCCCGGGTCTCAGATTGAAGCAACAACGTGAACATCCTGTCTATTTCCACCTCCAGCGGGGTCTTAGGCTGGTACCCAAGGGATTCTCTGAGCTTCTTAGCCACTACGAGGAACGGGTGCTCATCAGCTTCGACCCTTGGATTTTCCACTCGCTGGATCCGAACCGTTAACCCGTGTTTCTCACTGCCTACCTTGGCGACAATCTCGGCTAGCTCCTTAACCTTGTAGAGTTGGCTTAACTGGTTAACTACATCATATTGACCTGGCTCTGGTGGACTTGATAGGAGCCTGACCATGCACTCCATGGCGTCCTCTAATGCAAGGTAGCCTCGAATCTGCTCACCTGAGCCGTATATGGTTAAGGGTATGCCGAGGACTGCCTGAGAGACGAATCTGTTGATGACTGTTCCGAACCATTCATCCACGTCTAGGCGGGTACGTAGGTCTGGATGTTTAGCTACTTCTTTTGTGTGCACTCCGAAGATGACGCCCTGCATGACATCGTAGCTTCTTAGCCACCAATACTTGCATGCCTCGTAGACGTTGAACGTGTCCTGTACTTTACTTACATGGTAGAAGCTGGCAGGGTCTCGGGGAGTGAGTTCACCGCCCATACTCCACTCTTGTCCTCTCCATGTGAGTACCGCATCCGCGGGAAAGAGCCCTTCAAATATGGGTCTTCCTGTTAACGGCGTGCCGTACTCGCCCATGGTGCCTAGTTTGAGAATATTTGCTTCGGGACAGTGTTCCTTGATGAGGAATAAAACACCCAGTGTGCCTAATGTGTTGTTGTGCTGGGTCTTAATGGCGTGTTCAGCGTCTACCATACTGTATGGTGCGCTTGGTATCTCACCGTAGTGGACAATGGCCTCTGGTTGTATCTCGTCTAGATATTTGGCTAACTGTTCCCTGTTTAGGAGATCCATTTCACGGAAGTCAATGTCAACTCCATGCTCCTTTTTTGCTGTCCTGAGCCTTGTCGCTATGTCTGCTATACGTACTACGCTCTTACTGCGCTTTTCTGCAACTGCTTCTCGTCTAAGGAAGTTGTCGATACCGCTGACTTTACAGCCTAGTTTGGCTAGTTTCAGGGCCAGTGTCCATCCAAGGTAACCATCTATACCTAGTATCATGACTCGCATGTCTTTGAGAAGGTACCCGTACTCGGTCTCAATCCATTCTGGGCACTGTTCGAATGTTATGTTGGGTTCGAACATTCCCAGCTCGGGTCTTCTGGAGCACTCGATGAGCAGTCCTTCCTCGCTTATCTTGTTCTTGATTGACTCTATTGATTGTCCGCAAGCCCTGAAATCGACGTTTCCTTTGAGCATTGCCGCTGGACAGTTCCAGCATGTTTTTTCTTCGTTGTGTTGCATTTAGTTTTCTCCTATTTGATTTTTGAAAATGTGAATCGCATCCTCGATGCTTGGGTTGATTAGTTTTTCTTGGAAACCTTTGAGGTAGAGGAATGCATCGTCCTCTGTGTGGGTTCCCTTGAGGAAATCATCCTCGAATAATGTGTTTTTGAATAATCCTGTTTTGACGCTGAAACCAGGTTGGGGGATAACCACTAAGTCAGGTGCGTTTTCTGTCTCTGGACCCGTGAAGATCTCTTGTTTGAGGTATACATTCTTCACAACTTTTCGGTTATCGTAACGTAACCCGTAGAGTATGTCAACTATTTCGTCCTGTAGTTGTTCAACATCTCGTGGGTTTACTGAGCCTCTGGGATATTTGCCCTTGTGATTCAAGAATATCTTGGATGACTCGCTTGCAAAGGCAACGGTTGCTTCCTTAATGTTGTTAAAGTTTTTCCTCGGAATATCTCCAGTGAACAGGTAACCTTCCTGCCTTAACAGAGTGTTAAGGTTGAAAGCCTTGTCAATAGGTCCCATCCCATGGTCACTTAGCATCATCAGGGGAGTCTCAGGGTCGAGCTTCGAGGTGATATGCCCTATCACTTGGTCTACTTTATTGAAGAACTCGTGGAACCCTTGACTGTGCATGTGTTCTGGGTTTGTGTAAGCATCCCATAGATAATGTTCTATCCTATCTGTGCCTGTTACCACGAAGAACAGCGTCTCGTAGCTTTGTTTCATGAGGTGATCGAGTGCCTTGATCCTATGGGTTAGGGTTTCTTCTAGTTTTCTGAGGAAAAGAGGGATAGACGCTTTGAATAGGGACGCATCGACATCTATCTGGTACCCGTTTTCTTTCAACCATGGTAGATGTTCCAGTGGATATACGGCCTTATCTAGTTGAGGTGAGACGAAGCCTGTAATCATTGTGCCGTTTAGTGGCTGTGCAGGGTAGGCTGCTGGTAGGTTGATTACCAGTGTTTTTCCTTTTGTAGTAAGCCAAAAGGGTTTGGCTTTGAGTTTTTTGCTGCTGTGGAAGCTAATGGTATATGTGCCTGGAATAAACTCGGTGAACCCGTATACTCCGTGGGTTCCAGGGTTTGTGCCTGTGATCATGCTGCTCCAGGAGGAGGCGCTGTTGGCGGGTAGGCTGGATCTCATCTTGGTCAATGTACCCTGTTTTAATAATTCCTCCATGTGGGGCATTGTCCCTTTTTTTGCCAGTGTTTTTAGTAGGTTCACTGGTACGCCGTCTAGGCCTATTATTGCTGTTTGTGGGGACATGGGATCACGGATCATTACTCAATATCAAATGTTACTACGTATAAGTAGTAAATATAAGTGTTGTAGTGTAGAATGGGTTTAGACAACTTTCTGATTAAATAAAGACGGACGAGCTGATACATGTTTTATTGTAATAGGATATCTTCTATGGATACGGATGACGAAGGAATATTATCCAGAAGAGACCAGTAACTATAATTTAAGGTCAGAAAAGGCGGGATCAAAATCCAAGATTCTTGATCGAGTGGCAAAAGCTGCCTATGACAATAACAGGGCATATGAAGGCTGTGCACGCTGCGTGTTACATGCACTTCAAACCCATATGCATTTAACAGATGAAGAATCCTTCAAGGCAGCGTTTATGGCTAGCACTGCTATGTCCGCTGGCGTTGCTAGGAAGGGGGAGACATGTGGTGCTTTGATCGGAGCTTTGATGGGGTTAGGTTTGGAGATGGGAACCGTGAACTTGCATGATTTTGATGGATATGTTACCACAATGAGCGCCGCCTCAAATGTCTTTGACAGATTTAAAGAGAAATATGGGACTGTCAAGTGCTCTGAGATACAGAAGCAGCTATTCGGGCGTACCATCGACTTTTTCAAACCTGAGGAGGCTGAATGGTGGTATGAAAACAATGGGCTGGATAAGTGTCCAGGCGTATGCGCAGTAGCGACGCGTATGGCAGCTGAAGAGTTATTCAAGCTGAGAGAAACAGGATAATAGGTTGAAGTTATTTATCTGTGAGGTGAAAACTCTTCACAATGACAATACTAAGTGACGCCCTAGGCATCGTAGAATCCTCCTTGGATATTGAAGAAATTCAGGTTGAGAAAATTGTCCTTGGCATGGGATACACGGGTGTAAAGTTGTCTAATGGTGAAGCAGGTGTATGCCATAGTCTAATCTCAGAGACCAGCCCTGATTGCTGTGATATACTGGATAACGCGGGTCATCTAACCGAGATTCCTGTATCTGAGTTTATCTCCTATCTTGATTCTTGGAATCTTTTCGATAGGATTCTGGGTGTCGCTACATTGAATGCGTTAAGCCAGAGAGTAATAAGGGAGGAAAGTTACCCGTTGCTACGGGAGAACCTGATAAACGTATTGGATGTTGAACTAGGCAATACCGTCTCAATGGTTGGAATGATCAAACCATTCATAGAGCCATTAACCAAGAAATCCAAAAAGTTGTATATTCTTGAGCGTAGCAGCCCTCGTCCCGATGGTGTCTATCCTGATACTGCTTGTGAGGAGTTGATTCCAGCCTCTGATGTGGTCGTAATAACGGGTTCAGCCCTAGCAAACGGGACATTAGACAGGCTCTTAGAGCTTGCATGCGATGCTAAGAAAGTAGCGGTTGTGGGTCCTACTGTGAGTATTGTTCCTGATCCATTGTTTGATCGAGGTGTGGATTATTGTGGAGGGATCATGGTCAAGGACGCAGATCTCTTAATGACTGTTTTATCGGAGGCGGGTGGTACGCCGCAGATGAAGCGGGAGGCAGTCGATCTAGTGACGTATCAAAATCCAAGGTCTTAGAATCATCATTAACGATCTATTTAGGGTTCCACCAGTATGGGTAATATACTTCTCTCTTCCCATACTTTGAATACATCACCATTTTCTCTTCATATAACTGGAAAATGAAGCCATCAAGAAACTGAACCCAATCAACAGGGAATACACCAAACCAGTGAAGCAGAAACGCCGCAATGAAAACATCATGACTCACATAAACATCAACCCTAGAAGACTCAGCTGACTCAAGGTTCTCCATCATAATGGCTGCGGCTTTCTGAGAGAACTCAAGGGCTGGTACTCGCATCCAGGGCGGATATTGTCCGCTTATCCACTTTGAGAAGATATCTAAATAACCTAAC
>Ga0272442_10010278_pt1 | contig 11552 bp, 8 predicted proteins | sample SSMForm2O_FD_200262 | JGI IMG/M metagenome (GOLD analysis project Ga0272442, IMG submission 200262) | Marine sediment archaeal communities from Little Sippewissett salt marsh, Falmouth, MA, United States - SSM-Form-2O | ecosystem: Environmental > Aquatic > Marine > Wetlands > Sediment ...
TATGGTTGCGGTTTGTGAGGAAGCCGGCAACATTGTCGTCGCCATGGCGGATCCGCTTAATGTCGTCGCCATGGACACGGTGACACTCAAACTGAAGCGACAAATTAAACGGGTGATCAGTTCGCCCCGGGAAATCCATCAGGCGATAGAACTCATCTATCATGGATCGGATCTCGAGGAACAGCAGCTTCGCGATCTGGTGGAAATCGAGGTTGGCGGCTCGAGTATCGACGACGATATCTTTTTGGAAAATACCGTCGAACCGGAGACCAGCGGCGAGGATGCCGCGAATAAAGCGCCTGTGATTCGATTTGTGGACTTGCTGATGAGCCAGGCCGTCAAAACACGGGCCAGTGACATTCATATCGAGCCCCAGGAAAAAACGACCATCGTCCGGATGCGCGTGGACGGCGTTCTTCGGGACATGATACCGCCCGCCAAAAAAATGCAGGCGGCGGTCATTGCCCGAATTAAGATCGTCGCCCAGATGGATATCGCCGAGCGCCGATTACCGCAGGACGGCCGATTCAAAATGAGAGTCTCCGGCCGATCCATCGACGTTCGCGTCTCGACCATTCCGACGATCTACGGTGAAAAAGTCGTCATGCGTATTCTGGATACATCCGCCGTGAAACACGACCTGGATCAACTTGGGCTCGAACCGCAACGCCTTGAAGAATTCAAGGAAAAGCTGTCCCAACCGCACGGAATTATCATCGTCACCGGTCCGACCGGAAGCGGCAAGAGCACCACGTTATACTCGGCGCTTAGTTATGTGAAGGATCCGACAAAAAATATTACCACCGTTGAAGACCCCGTCGAATATCGGCTTGCGGGGATCAACCAGATTCAGGTCAAGCCCCAGATCAACCTCGATTTTGCGCGGTGCCTGCGGGCCATCCTGCGACAGGACCCGGACATCGTGCTCATCGGTGAAATTCGAGATAAGGAGACCGTTGAAATTGCCATTAAAGCGTCCTTAACGGGTCATTTGGTCTTAAGCACTTTTCATACGAACGATGCGGCCAGCGCCATCAGCCGGCTCCTTTACATGGGCATCGAGCGGTACTTGCTGGCTTCGGCCCTTAATCTGGTCATCGCTCAACGACTGGTCAGAAAAATTTGTGACCAATGCAAGGAGCCTGTGACGTTGCGCGAGGATGTTTTTAAGCGCTTAAGGCTCGATAATAAGCAGGCCAAGGGCGCTGTTTTCTATCACGGGCGCGGGTGTTCGACCTGCGGAGGGACGGGCTACCGGGGCAGATTGCCCATATTTGAGTTCCTGAATGTGGACAATGATATGAGCGACCGGATCATTGCCGACCAGAACGAATCACAGATACGAGCCGCATCACGCCAGAAGGGTTATGGAAGCCTGCTGGCCAGCGGTGTCAGCAAGGTGTTGCAGGGTCTGACCACGGCCGAAGAGGTGATCGGGATAGCGGCTACAGGAAAAGAGTAAGCGTTCTCCCTACAGACAGAGCACATAGAATCTTTGAGAAGGGTCAGTTAAACCAATGAAAAGCTACGGGTATGTCGCGCGAGACTTAACGGGAGTATTGAAAAGAGGATCCTTACAGGCGGCTTGTTCAAACGAAGTGCTCAACCAGCTTCGCAAGCAAGGATTTACACCGATCTCCGTCAAAGAGGTCTCCCTGATAGAGAAGAAGGCCCGGCAGCGGGCCCGTCGCAAACGCATCAAATCGGCGGATTTGTCAACCTTGTGTTGGCAATTGGCAACGATGCTTCAGGGCGGCATTCCGATTACCACGGCGTTGGATATTATTAGCGATGATACGGATAACCTTTTACTTCGTGATATTCTCCATCAACTCTCGGAAAAGGTCAGTAAGGGCCAGCCGTTCTCGGAAAGTGTTGCCGAATTTCCCCGCGTTTTCAATCGGCTGTGCTGTGCCATGATTCTGGCCGGGGAGACCAGCGGTAACCTTGCGAACGTCGTGAGCAGACTGGCGGAGTATTTTGACAACCGCGACAAGATCGCCAAGAAGGTCAAAGGCGCAATGGCTTATCCCATGTTTGTGCTTTCGTTCATCATTCTGATTGTCGTGTTTATCATGGCCTTTATCGTCCCGCGATTCCGGGGAATATTCGACCAGATGGGCGGTACAATGCCCTCCTTTACACGTGGATTCATGGCTTTTTACGATATCTTAGCCCATAATGTTCTCTATATTTTCGGCGCGATCGTTCTCTTGCTCTTCCTTGGTATTTCCTTCACGAAGACCCCAAGAGGACATCATTGGCTTAGTCGAGTCACCCTGGTGATACCGATATTCGGAAAGATCGTCCACCATGCTTTCGTCGCCACTTTTTGCCGGACTATGTCCACGTTGCTCGTCGCGGGCGTTTCGGTGCTCGATGCGTTCAATATTCTCACGGGAATGACCAATAACGATATCATCAAGTCCGCGATCATCCGAACCAAAGAGAATATTGAAGGAGGCTCCAATATCTCATCCAGTATGAGCGAAGCGGGATTTTTCCCGAATATGGTCGTTAAAATGATACAGGTCGGTGAAGAAAGCGGCTCCACCGCCGAGGTTCTTGAGAAAACCAGCGAACATTACGAACGAAAGGTTGACACGGCGGTGACGGCTTTGATGAGTCTGCTCGAGCCGGTGATGATTGTGACGGTTGGCGCAATTGTATCAGTTATCGTGATTGCACTCTATCTGCCAATTTTCACAATGTCGGATATGTAAAATTACCCCGCAATGGGATCGATTTCGAATCGCGGATCGTTCGTCGAAAATGCAGGATAGATAGTGAAGTCGGTCGTTGATTTGACCGATGATGAAAAGGGCCGGGCGAGGTACTTGGCCGCGAGATGGTTACTACATGAAATTTTTTGGAGAGATGAAAATGAACGACAAGAAAGGTTTTACACTGGTGGAGCTGATGGTGGTGATTCTCATCGTTGGTATCCTGGCGGCGGTGGCCGTTCCGCTCATGCAAGGTCGTATCGACAAGGCCAAATGGTCGGAGGCGAATGCTGCAGCCGGTTCGATCCGCACGGCCGTTCGTGCGTATGCCGCCGAGACGAGTATCGCAACGGCTACGAGCGCCCTGGAAGGGGAAACGTGTGACGATTCGGATGTACAGACCGCGTTAGGTTTTGGTTCGACGGATTTGGAGGGAGTCTATTTCACGGCAGCCAACTACGAGATCACGGACGTGACTGCTTCCGGCATCGCCGTCATCACGGTGTCCGCCAGTAAGGACAATGCACCGAGCGGCTCCTATCAGCTTGAGGCAGACGGGGATTGGGTCAAGCAGGCAGAAGAGTAAGATAAGGAGTGGTCATCGCGCTGAGTCCTTATGTTATCGGGGAGGATATGGGGAAGGATAATCTCCCTATGTATGTCTTACCTCGCCTGAAGGGAGCGCGTCATCGAAAGCAGAAGACTGCCAGGCCGTTTGAATGGCTTTGGTTGTCCCAGTGATCGTTGTGGCTGTGGTCGATCCGACGACAGCCACTTCCTTTTTCTTGGCGGAGCCCATTCCGATTAAATCAGTGTAATTTCTATTTCTAAGTAAAATCCTCGCCTTATTGGGCCGATTATTAGAGATATGCGAGTCAAAACATCTAAGGAGCAGGCACTCTGCGTTTGGGAGTGATGATGCGATACGCTGTAAAATCATAGAGCTCAACCGACGGAGGATGGGCTCTCGTTCCCGGAATGTCATAATGAAGGATTGATGGACGTGGATTGGAAACGAACACTTCACTTCGGCAAAGGCACCGTTTTGGGTCTGGACATTGGCTCGTCCGCCGTCAAGATGGTCGTGCTGGGAAAAGGCAAGTCCGGCTATTCCGTCACCGACGCCGGCATGGCCCGGATCGCGAAGGCCGATCCGGGGAACGGCGACCGGAGAACACACGCCATGAACGCCATTCGCGAGTGTTTTTTACAAATCCAGACCAAGGTGAAATACGTCGTTTGTGGGGTGAGCGGCCAGGAGGTCGCTGTGCGGGATTTCGAGTTCGCCCCACTGTTGGGCGATGAGATCGCGGCGGCCGTCTCGCTTGAAGCGTCTCAGGTGTGTCCTTTCAATGTCACGGACATCGCCGTCGATTATCAGGTCATCCCGAATGGGGATGCGAAGACAAAAGGCGTGCTTGTTGCCGCGACGAACACCATTGTGACGGATAAGATGCAGCTCGTCGGAGATGTGGGTCTCAAGTGTGTCCTGATGGATGTGGACGGATTGGCCCTTCTGAATTGTCACAACGGTTTGGCCAACGGAACGAAGAATCCGGCCGAGCCGTCCGCGGCCATCCTCAACGTAGGCGCCTCGCATACGACGTTGGCCATTATGGATCATAACGGCTGGCCGTTTATCCGCGATATGAGTCAGGCCGGCGATGACATTATCATGCAGATTGCCGCCCTGCATGACACGTCAACCGAGACGGTCAAAGGAATCTTGTTCAATGAGGCGCCGGCAGGTGGGCTGAATCTGTGTGACAGCCTGGAAAAGATTTGTCAGAAGCTCATCACCGATATTGCCGGGACGCTGCGCTATTACACGGCTCAGGCCAAATCGGCAGACGTTGAAAAAGTCCTTGTTTGCGGCGGATTCGCTTTAGCCAAAGGATTCGTGGATCTCTTGAACGATCACCTCGGTATCGAAGCGATCTTGTGGAATCCGTTTGAGCAAGTGCGCATCGAGGCGAATCGACCGTGTGAAGAAATCTGTGCGAAGACCGGGCCGGCCATGGCGGTCGCCGCCGGTCTTGCAATGAGAACCACCTCTTAAATGAGAGGGAACGAAGAGTCGAACGGTATGTGAGCAGATACGAACGTATGTTTACGATAGATTTACTCAACGGACAAGGGCTGCCCCTGAAGACCAGGCCGGGAGGCGTCGTGATTGTCACCGTGGCCGCCGTAGCGCCCATCCTTCTTGCCATCGGGATGGTCGGATTCTATTTGCACAACAAGGTTATTCTGTCCCTGACCGAATGTGAAATTGTTAGAAACGAGGCAAGGATCGATAAGTTTTCAGGTGCTCTGGAACAACGAGAAGTATTAATGAAAGAAAAAATCACTTACGGCAGTTGTTTGTCGGAAGTCAACTCGTCTATTAAGAACTATACGCAGTGGTCGCCCATATTGACGACCGTGGTCGAACACATGCCCGCGTCGGTCGTGCTCACCTCGGTTGAGGTCAAATGCAACGTTGTCAAGAAAAAAGTGCCCGATAAGGACGATCCGGAAGAAATGAAGGAAATCGAGGTCCCCGCGAGAGTATTGCATCTGCAAGTCCGAGGAGGACCTCAATGTAACTGCGACGAGGATGTCAGAGAGTTTCAGGATCATCTGCGCACTTCGGCTCTTCTTGGTTCCATGCTCGACAACATTAGAGTCTCGCGGGATTCTGAAAAGATCAATGGGCAAGATGTCTTTTCTTACGAGATCACCTGTGTCTTTAAACCGAGATTGTAGCATGACGTTTATAAGAATGTATCAAACGTATCTGACGAGAGCCGTGATGCTATGGACGGTATCTTTGGCATTATGCTTTTTGGCCTATATGATTGTGCTCCGGCCGCAGAACAGCAGCAGGAGACGCCTCGAAGGCGCCCTCGCCGAGCAAAAGCAACTCTATGCGTCTGCTCGAAGGGCGGCACAGGAGGAAACAAAAATCCAGTTAAATGAGCAAATTGAACGTCTTCGGGACCGGCTCAGAACCTTTGTTATCGATCCCGAGGAGTTAACGGATTTGACCATTGATATCAGTCAAATGGCCAATCGAGAGAAACTGGCTTCGTTCAGCGTTACGACGCGCGGCAAAAAAAGGAGTGCGGGCAGTCGGGGCGTCGCTTCAGAGAAGGAATCTGAAACCAATCACATCAAAGAGAATCTCATCGATATTAAGTTTGACGCCGGATTCCACCAGTTTGCAATCTTTGTGAATGCCTTGGAGAGGCACCATCCGATCCTCTTCATCGATGAGTTCACAATCAACCATTCGAATCGGAATGACGCCGTGTATCGAGCGACTCTGGATGTAACGACTTTTGTCAGAAAACAGCAGGCTAATGAAACCGCTGATAAGGGCTTGGAATCAGCTTTCAGCGCACAATTATGAAAACGATAGCCACCGCAAATCAGAAAGGGGGGTGTGGTAAGACAACGACCGCGGTGAATCTCGCCGCGGCCTTTGCCGAAAACGGTAACAAAACGTTGCTGATAGACCTTGATCCGCAAGGCCACAGCACCATTGGATTTGGGGGGGATCCGGATGAGCTGAGCATAACGATTTATGATGCCCTGACAAACAATAAAACGGGAATCCGGGATGTGGTCATGAACACGAAGCTCGAACGTCTCGACCTGGCCCCGGGCAATGTCCTGCTCTCAGGCGCGGAGTTCGATCTGACAAGCATCGCCGTCCTGGAGGAGAAACTCGAAGCGGTTGGGGACACTTACGAGGTGTGCCTTATCGACTGCCCGCCTTCGCTCGGCATACTGACCCTCAATGCCTTGTTCGCCAGCACCGGTGTCATCGTGCCGGTCCAGGTGCACTACTATGCCATGGAAGGCTTGAAACAGTTATTGGAGGCGGTCAACGCCATTAAGGGATACTTCCAGCCGCGTCAGGTAAGAATCTTAGGCGTCCTCTTGACATTTGTCGAGAACAGCACATTGCTCAGTAAAGACGTTGAGCAGCAAATTCGGGAATACTTCGGTGACCTGGTGTTTGAGACGGTCATTCATAAGAGTGTCAGGCTGGCTGAAGCTCCGAGCGCCGGTGAGCCGATCGTGATGTATGCCTCGCGAAGCCGGGGGGCTGAAGAGTATCGGGCACTGGCCTGTGAGATCATCGACGGCTGGACTTTGGTTGAGCAGATAAGAACATTGGCTGAAGAGACGGCCGGTTCTAAGCCCCACACGGAGCCAATCGTCGACCCGGTGTCCTCGGTCAGGAGATAATCAATGGCAAAACGTCGCAAAAAAAAGGTAGGACTACAGAAGAAGGTCTCCACCGTTTTCAAGGGCGTGTCCCTTCCGCAATGTGATGACGACGAGCGGGCAGGCTCGAAGCCCACACCAGACGGGCCATGTGACGTTCTTTCAAAACCGGTGCCCAGAGACACTCTGGTGTCAAAAAGTTCTTTGATGAAAAAAGTCTGTCAATCGGAGAATTCATTAGACAAAGCCGTAAATAAAACCAAGAAAACAGATCTTTCAAGACGGAAAGCTTCGGGCCATCCAACCTCACAAGGATCTCCGATCCGGAAGCCCGCCCGAGCGAAGGACAAGCCGGACAAGGCTGTAAAAAAAACCAAGAAAACAGTTGCTTCAAAACGGAAAGCTACGGACCAATCGGCCTCACAGGATTCTCCGACCCTAAAGTCCCGTCGAGCGAAGAACAAGCCGGACAAAACGACACTGGGTCGCATCACTGAGTCCGCGCCCAAACTGACGGACCTCAACCGCCTGATCCCGCACCGCTCCTCAGTAGAAAAACCTCTGAAAGCCAGGGATTTGTCGGACACGGCTACGTCAGGGCGTACTCATGGGGTTCCTCCAAAACTGACGGCTCCCGACGATCTGATCCAAAAGTACACCTTCGAGAAAGAGCCTCCGCGAACTGAGGATTTATTAGACGTAGCTGAACCGGCTTCCACCGTTGAAATCCCCCCGGAAGAAACGGTCGAGGATTATCCGACCCCTCAGCCCCCGATAGTGGAAGGAGCTCCGCAAGTAAAGGACCCGTCAGACGAGGTGACACCGGACCGCACTTTGAGCGTTCCTTCATGGATGAAGAGCCCGGAGTATGTGGATCTTCGGAATTCCTTCGTGGACGAGACAACATTGTCCGAAGATTCATCGAGTCAGGAGACATCGGATTTCGTGGATGACGTTTCCCAAATAGCCCGGGATGGATCGATACCTCAGCATTTTTCGGTGGTGCAAGAACCTCAGCAAGTCGAACATGTCTCAGACAAGATGGCTCCGGGCACAAAGAGCTGGGTTCCTCCAAAATTAACAACTCCGGATCATCCAATCTCAAAGGCTTCTTTGATAAAAACCGAACAGGCTGAGAGGCCAGACGAGACGGAGCCGGGCCGTATGGACGTCAGTGATTCTCAAAAACATGCGGTCGCCGAGGATCCGGCTTCGCAGAGTTCTCTGGTGAAAAAGCTCTATCAAGCCGAAGGCACCCTGGATTTGTCTGCGCCGGATCGTACGACCGAAGCTCCTTCAACACCGAAGTCTGGAGATACTCAATCGTCACAGAATTCCAGATCTGAAAAACGATATGGACCCGAGGCGCCGCCGAAGGATGCGGCACCATCCGCGCAGCATGAAGCGTCTCTCGTAGTAGAACACAGCGATCCGGGTCTCTGGCAGCAGATCAACGACAGGCTTTTCGCGCCGAAGTCGGGTGTCAGCCCCGCCAGACAAAAAGTTATGATGATATCCGTTCCGATTCTCGTCATTGTCCTGATTTTTGCCTTTCGGCAGGTTCTCAGCAAATCTCCGCGCAAGACAGAAGGAGTCCCTGCTGAGGACGTCGCTCTGGTTGTTGAAGCCGATCCCGGTCATGAGATCGACTGGCAGATCCCGGAGCCCCTGCCGGCCACCATGAGGGATCCGACCGTTCTGCCGGTCCAGGATAAGACCCGGACCGAAGAACAAAAACAACCGGTTCATTTGCCAAAAGCGAAACTCGTCGACCTGGGATCCATAGTCTATTCGCACGACAGACCGTCCGCGATTGTCAACGGTCGAATCGTACACGTCGGCGAGCAGGTCAGCGGTGTCACCGTCCTGAAAATAAACAGGGACAGTGTGGAATTCGAAAAGGACGGTGAGAAATGGATTCAAAAAAAACGTGATTGAAACCTGTAGAGAAGCGGAAATGATATTCAGGAAACTGAAATTTCAAGAGGAGGCACCGTCATGAAAAGCACGACGATTAAAACTCACGGATGGAGTCGGTTGGTTATTTGCGTGTTCGCCTGTGGATGTTGTCTGTCGGTTTTCGCCCAGGAAAGCGACGAACAGAAGAAGAATGATCAAGACACCCTGACCGATCTGGAGAGGCGGATGCAGAAAATCGTTTGTGTCGACGCCAATGAAGACCCGATCAGTCTCGTGATTCAGCAACTGGCCGATCAGGTGGAAGATGTGGGTTTTATCATCAGCCCCAATGTGACGGGAGAGGTCACCGTTTCGCTGAGGAATATCACGCTCAAAGAAGCGCTGCAGTGCATACTTGACGTGCACGGCGCCGCCTTTATACCCGGCGAGAATGTCATTCGAATACTGCCGGTTGCGGAGGTGCCCGCGATATCCGAGAGACTCGTTACGCAGACGTTTGAGATTATTTATGCGGACGTCACGCAGGTCGTTACGGCTCTGGAGAAATTTAAGTCGCCTCAGGGCTCGGTCTCCTCTATTGTCGGAACCAGTCATATCATCGTCACGGATACGGAGAGCAAGGTCAAGGACATCGCAAAGCTCATCGAAACCATCGACCGCGTTACCCCGCAGGTCCTGGTCGAGGTAAGGATCTATGATATTACCAGCAAGGATAATCTCGACCTCGGCGTCGAGTGGGGCGCCAGTAGACGTACCAATCTGAATTCGAGCGCCGATATCATTGACGATGACTTCACCGTCCAGAGGAACGGCGTCTCCACGTATCCGAACAGCATAACCGATCCGGCGGTGATGGGCGGTTTTGAAGGAGCGACGAGCAAAACGGCCGATGCGACGTTGGGATTCCTGCGCTTGGGCGTTCTCAATGAGCATATCGATATCGACGCCCAATTGAGGGCCGAAAAGGAAAACATCGACGCCAAGCTTTTAGCGAATCCGAGAATCCTGGTTCTCGATAACGAAACGGCCCTTTTTGATATCATTACCGAATATCCTTACGTGGAGAAAACCATCACATCGGGCAGCGTGACGGAGACAGTACAGTTTAAGGAAGTCGGTATCAGGCTTGAGGTGACGCCGCATATCGCAAAAAACGGAATGCTCCGGTTAAACATCGCACCGGAATTCGGCGTTGTGGTCAGTCAAGTGACCGTTTCTTCAAGTAATGTGCCGGTTGTCGATACCCGCAAGGTGAATACGATCGCCCTTGTGAAAAACAAGCAGACCGTCGTCCTGGGGGGGATGCGAAAGAAAGACACGACCCAACAGGTCAACAAGGTTCCGATCCTCGGTGATTTGCCGATCATCGGCGGGCTCTTCAGATTCGAAGGAGAGGCAACAACGGTCGGGGAGTTGGTGGTTTTCATTACGCCGCGAATCGTCATCGAGCCGACCCTCACGAATGACGAGCAGGAGGCCTATGGAACCACTGAGTTCAAAGGCCCCAAGCCCGCCACCACCAAAGCCGAAAAGGCTATAATGAAATAATCGTTGCAGTTTTGATGTGTGACTCGCGATGTATCACACGAGTTGTGAGTCATAACCGAGTCGTCATTCTTTCTTGACGTAGAGTGTCTGGCTGGGGAAGGCGAACTCGATCTGCTCGCCCTCGAACCGCTTCATCATTTCGAGGTTCACCCGCTCGTTGACTTCCTGGAAAAGCCAGTAGTCGGGCGGCTTGACCCAATAGCTCATGTAAATGTTCAGCGACCAATCGTTAAAGTCGCTAAAGTACACCCTGGGCGGCCGGTTGGGATCGATATTGACCTCCGGCACGCCGGCAAGAATCTCCTTGATAATCTCGACCGCCTTTTTGGCCTTGGTGTGACCCGAATCATACGTAATCGTGATATTGGAGGTCCGGCGAATGAAGGGACGCCGGCCGATGTTCTCCACACTCGTGTTGACGATCAGACTGTTGGGAATCGTCACGACATGGCCTTCGAGCGTGCGGATACGCGTGCTCCGAAAGCCGACTTCCTCGACCGGCCCTTTGTGCTCTCCGATCTTGACGATTTCGCCCATTTGAAACGGCCGGTCCGCAAAAATGGTCACAGAGCCGAAGAAGTTGGCGATCGTATCCTTGGCCGCTAAGGCAATGGCAATCCCTCCAACACCGGCACCGAGCAGAAGCGACTTGACCTTGCCCGCCCCCAAAACATACTCGGCGATCATCAGGGTCGCGATGATGGCGATCGTTATCCGCAAAGCCTTCCGCACGACCGGCACAAGCATGTCGTCGAGTTTCGTTTCCGTTTTGCCGACCAGGCGATTCAGGTAATATTCGACGACGTCCACCAGCCGGTACAGGGCATACGCCACGGCGATGGCCGCCACCACGCGGGCGATGGTCGTCCAACTACTGCTGATCGAGGTATGTATCCCATTATCATCATTGAACTTAAGTGGAATCTTGGCGACGAATATACCGCCGGCGAATATCGCGACGTAAATAGGCTTGACGAGAGCATTGAGCAGTAGTGAGAATGGCTGTTCGCCCTTTTTCCTTGATAGTCGCGTGGCATAGCCGTCAATCACGAACTGGATGATTCGCCCGGCCACCATCACCGCCAGCAGGATCAGCAGAACCAGTCCGAACCGCCAAATCGTATTGCCCCGGACGATCTCGTA
>Ga0272442_10010280_pt1 | contig 11550 bp, 10 predicted proteins | sample SSMForm2O_FD_200262 | JGI IMG/M metagenome (GOLD analysis project Ga0272442, IMG submission 200262) | Marine sediment archaeal communities from Little Sippewissett salt marsh, Falmouth, MA, United States - SSM-Form-2O | ecosystem: Environmental > Aquatic > Marine > Wetlands > Sediment ...
ATAAAATCGGCGACCTCTTGCGGAACCGGATTTTTCCTAATAAATTTCAATTGTGAGGAAAGATACCCTTTACGGAGCGGTGTATGAAAGAAAAAATCAGGAAATTCCTGGCCATTCTCGCGGTAGAGTTTGAAGACATGCAGGAAGGGATGGATATGCTGCTGGAGCTGGCTGAAGAAAGATTCAAAAGACATGAGCTGACCGGATATGTCTGGACCGAAAACAGCGCGCTTCTTAAACGGGAAAAGTCCGTCATTAAAATGCTGTCGGACAGGATTGCCGTACTGAAACCTGATGACTTCACGACTCTGGATGAATCTCTGGTAGAAGTGAGGCGGATCATACGGGGTATGCCGGGAATCCCACAGGCAGTTCCGGATTTCATCGAAAAACGGATCGAGAAGCTGCTGAAGTATATAAACGACGAATAATCATTTTATAAAAAAATAACGATAAATTTTCTTGAATTTTTTTAAGACCTCCATTATTATGTTTACCTAGTATTAGGTAAATAAATATTGATTAGATACACTTAGAACAAAAAGGATGGGCATATGGACGTCCAGTTAAAAGAACTGATTGACAGAATTAAATCTGAAGGCATTGAAAACGCGGAGCAGCAGGCTCGTACGATTATCGACGAGGCTGAAAGCAGAGCGAAGAAAATTATCAATGACGCGGAAAAAGAGGCGGACACACTCCGCCAGAAAGCGGAAGCCGATGTACGGAAGGCTGAGTATACGGGACGGGAAAGCCTCAAGCAGGCAGGCCGCGACCTGGTGATAATGCTTCGGCAGAGACTGCAGGAGCTGTTCGCGCGGGTTATCTATACCGAAACTGCCGCTCAGCTCAAAGGCAGTCAGCTTCAGAAGATTATTGGCGAGCTGGTAAACCGCTGGGACGAGGACATTCAAAACCTTGAACTGCTGATATCTGAAGAGGAGCTGAAAGGTCTTGAAAAGGGGCTGCGGGACAAACTGTCCGAACAGCTTGCAAAGGGTATGGAAATCAAGCCTCTTGCGAACGTGGACGCAGGGTTCAAGGTCTCCTACAAGGATGGTTCGGCGTACTACAACTTCTCAGCTGAAGGTATAGCGGAGATTATCTCCGGATTCCTCAATCCAAAATTGGCCGAAATTCTGAAGGAAGCCGTAGAAGAGCAGGAGTAAAGTTGTGCGACAGTATTATTACACGATCGCGTCGCTCCCATTATTAAAAAGTGATAGTATCCCGCCACTTGATATTGACGACCTGTATTACACCTGCCGGGGGAATATACATGACTCGGACTTTTCCCTGCTGAAGACCATCTCCCTCGAACCCGGAGATGCCGGAAGAGTTGATTTTCTTCAAAAATGGTACGGCTGGGAAACCTCCCTGAGGAATGAATTGGTCCGGCTGCGCAGTCAGAAGCGAAATACCGACACGGAAAAACACCTGAGAGAGGGAGATGTATATCCCGGATTATCCGATCTGGCGCGGGAAGCTTTTTCACAGGACTCTCCGCTGACGGCAGAGGAAATACTCAACCGCGCGCGCTGGTCAAAACTCGAGGAACTCGAGGTGGGACACTATTTCGATATGGTAAAATTGATGGTTTACGCCCTCAAACTCCAGCTGTTGCAGCGTCAGAACAGATTCACGGATAAGCTGGGAAGAGAAAAATTTGATGCGGTGTATGAACAAATTCACGAAGATATACAAAACGCTGAGTAATTCGGAGAGCTTTCATGACAAAGACTACAGGTAAAGTAATAGGTGTAAACGGCAACATGGTAGCCGTTCGGGTCGACGGCGATGTATCCATGAACGAAGTTGGATATGTAAAAGTCGGCGATCAAAAATTAAAATCCGAGGTAATCAGGATAAAGGGAAAAGTCGCCGAGTTGCAGGTGTTTGAGATGACTACCGGTATCGGTGTAGGTGACGATGTGGATTTCACCAGCGAGATGCTGGCGGTTGAGCTTGGTCCCGGTCTCCTTACCCAGATCTATGACGGTCTTCAGAACCCGCTTCCAAAACTTGCCGAAGCGGCAGGTTTTTTCCTGCAGCGGGGTCTGTATATGGAGGCCCTTCCTCGTGATAAAAAATGGGATTTCAGCCCGAAGGCACAGACGGGAGACCGCGTAAGCGCCGCCGACACATTGGGTACAGTTCCTGAAGGGATTTTTGAACATCGAATCATGGTTCCATTTTATTACAGGGATACCTATACCGTGAAGAAACTTGCCCCCAAGGGGTCTTACACGGTTGATCAGGAAATCGCGGTCATCGAGGATTCAAAGGGAAATACACATTCGGTGAGCATGAGTTTCCAGTGGCCGGTGAAACGCGCTATCACCGCGTATGATGAACGGCTTGAGCCGGATACACCGATGGTTACAAAGACGAGAATCATAGATACCTTTATCCCCGTGGCGAGGGGCGGTACCTACTGTATCCCGGGACCATTCGGAGCGGGAAAAACTGTTCTTCAGCAGGTGACCAGCCGTTACGCGGATGTGGACGTTGTAATAATCGCGGCCTGCGGAGAGCGTGCCGGTGAAGTAGTCGAAACCCTGCGGGAATTCCCCGAACTTCTCGATCCCCGGACCGGTACGGCCCTCATGGAGAGAACAATAATCATAGCGAATACCAGTTCCATGCCGGTTGCGGCCCGTGAGGCTTCGGTATATACCGCGGTGACCCTGGCTGAATACTATCGGCAGATGGGGCTGAATGTACTCCTCCTGGCAGACTCAACCTCACGCTGGGCCCAGGCCATGCGTGAAATGTCCGGGCGCCTGGAAGAGATCCCGGGTGAAGAAGCCTTCCCGGCGTATCTCGAATCGGTCATCGCCTCTTTTTATGAAAGGGCGGGTGTTGTCAGGTTGAAGGACGGTACGTTTGGTTCCGTAACGATCGGAGGTACGGTAAGTCCCGCCGGAGGAAACTTTGAAGAGCCGGTTACCCAGGCAACACTGAAAGTTGTTGGTGCCTTTCACGGACTGAGCCGGGACAGGGCGGAGGCCAGAAAATTCCCGTCTATACATCCCCTGGACAGCTGGAGCAAGTATCCGTCCATAGTGAACCTTGAAAAGGTGAATTTCACCAGGGAAGTACTGTTCCGGGGTAATGAAGTTGGCCAGATGATGAAAGTTGTGGGTGAAGAGGGCACAAGTCTGGACGACTATATAATCAACCTGAAGTCGGAGTTCCTCGATTCGGTATACCTGCAGCAGAATTCCTTTGATCCTGTTGATGCCGCGGTGAGTGTCGAGAGACAGAACTATGTGTTCGATCAGATATTTGAAATTCTCGGGTCCGGATTTGATTTGAAGGACAAGGATGACGCGCGTCACTTTTTTAACCAGCTGAGACAGTATTTTATCGACTGGAATTACTCTGAGTGGGAATCCGATGAGTTCAAGGAGAATGAAAACAAGATAGTCTCACTGCTCCAGGATAAACAGACTGGTCTCTCTGAAGACGCAATCAGGACAAAAAAGGCAGCGGAAAGCAAGGAGCATATCGATGCGTAAGGTATACAGCAAAATCGAGCAAATTGCCGGTAACGTTATTACGGTTTCTGCGGATAATGTACGGTATGATGACCTGGCGGTTGTCAGCACAAAATATGGCGATTCACTGGCCAATGTAATCCGATTGGAGGAAGGCAAAGTTTCCATGCAGGTTTTTGCCGGCGGCCGGGGTATCTCCACCGGTGATGAGGTGCGGTTCCTCGGTCATCCGATGGAGGTTTCCTTTTCGGATAACCTTCTTGGAAGGATATTTACCGGCAGCGGACAGCCCCGTGACAACGGACCGGAGCTTAAAGAGAATATGATTCCTATAGGCGGACCATCGGTTAATCCCGCCAAGCGGATTATTCCCCGGAACATGATCCGGACTGGTATCCCGATGATCGATGTATTCAACTCTCTGGTGGAGAGTCAGAAACTGCCGATCTTCTCGGTCTCAGGTGAGCCGTACAACCCCCTGCTGTCGCGTATCGCCATGCAGGCTGAGGTCGATATGATCATCCTGGGCGGAATGGGCTTGAAATATGATGATTATCTGTTCTTCAAAAACGCCCTCGAGGAAGGGGGTGCCATGAGCAGGACGATATTTTTTGTTCATACAGCTTCAGACCCGGTGGTGGAATGCCTCATGGTGCCGGATGTGTCCCTGGCGGTGGCGGAGAAATTCGCGCTGGAGGGGAAAAGGGTACTGGTCCTGCTGACGGATATGACCAACTTCGCTGACGCGATGAAAGAGATCGCCATAACCATGGAACAGGTGCCGTCAAACCGCGGATATCCTGGAGACCTCTACAGCCAGCTGGCATCGAGATATGAAAAGGCAGTAGACTTTGAGGGGGCAGGTTCAATCACCATCCTCGCGGTGACCACGATGCCCGGAGATGATGTGACCCATCCGGTTCCTGATAATACCGGGTATATAACCGAAGGACAGTATTACCTTCGGAACGGAAGAATCGAGCCCTTTGGTTCCCTCAGCCGTCTGAAACAGATGGTCAACAAGAACACAAGGGAAGACCATCGCGCACTGATGGATGGTATGATCAGACTGTACGCCAATTACAAGGAATCTCTGGAAAAGAAATCCATGGGTTTCCGTATGAGCGGCTGGGACAACAAGCTCCTTAAATACGGCCGGATATTTGAAGAACGAATGATGGACCTTTCGGTAAATATACCTCTTGAAGAGGCTTTGAGCCTCGGCTGGGAAATAATGGCCGAGTGTTTCACTCCGGAAGAGACGGGAATGAGAACAGGACTGCTCAAACAGTTCTGGCCGAAAAATGAGGACCTGAATTAAATCATGGCTAAGGTCAAGCTTACCAAGAATGAATTAAAAAAGGAAAAGGACTCGCTGAAGAGGTTTCAGCGGTACCTGCCGACCCTGATACTCAAAAAGCAGCAACTGCAGATGGTGATCAGACAGGTTGAAGCGAAGGTCAGGGAAGTGGAGAGCGAGCGGAACAAGCTTCAGTCGCAGCTCGATACATGGATCCCTGTGTTTGGAGAAGAGGCCGGTATAGGCGATCTGGTGAAGATACAGTATATTTCCACCGATACGGGCAACATCGCCGGAGTAGATATTCCTGTGTTCCAGGGACTTGAGTTCCAGGATATCCTGTATGATCTGTTCAGCAAGCCCCTCTGGATTGACCGCGGCATCGACATGATCAAGAGTATTGCCGTTATTGACGCGGAGATCGAAACCCTCAGACAGCAGATACTTCTGCTCGGGAAAGAGTTGAGGATAACGACACAGAGGGTAAATCTCTTTGAGAAGGTCAAAATCCCTGAAACCAGAGAAAATATCCGTATTATCCAGATATATCTTGGTGACCAGCAGACTGCCGCTGTTGTAAGGGGAAAGATGGCCAAGAACAAGATTGAAAAGGTGAAATAACATATGATCGCGAAGATGAAGAAAATATATCTGGTTTCCCTTGAATCTTACCGCACGGAAACTCTATCCGATTTACGGAAAATCGGCGTGGTTCATCTCCATGAGATCCAGGGGCAGAGTGAGGCCCTCGAGGAACTCCAGAAGCAGAGATCTTTACTCGACAGGGCTCTTCTCCTGCTGCCGCCCGATACCGATAAGAAAAAAAAGAATGAAGTATCAGCACAGCCTTCCGAGAGGGATCTTGAAGAAGCGCTCCTGGTGGGGAAAAGGATAGAGAAGCAAAGCGATGCGAGAAATCATCATCGTGAAACCATAGATCGGCTGCGCAGGGAGAAGGACCGGATCGCGCCCCTGGGTGAATTCGACCCTGACGACATCAATTTGCTGCGGGAGAAGGGGGTAGACCTCCATCTCTTCGAGGTGAACCAGGACAAGCTGAAAGATTTTCCTCAGGATCTGACCGCTTTCGAAGTGTATTCTTCCAAGCGCTCGGTGATCATGGCGGTACAAACCGGTCCGGAGTCGGATCTTTTTGACCGTTTTGATGAGTTTGAACTGCCTGAAAAATCTATTTCCCGGATAGAAAAGGACATTGCGCTGCTCGAAGCGCAGATCGAGAAAAAAGACAAGGAGATCACAAGCCTCTGCAAATACAGAAACATGCTGATCCAAAGCCTGTCGCGGATTGAAGCCGACATTGAATTCGAAAGCGTGCGGTCGGGGCTGAACAGTGAGGGTGAGCTTGTATACCTGGCGGGTTTTGTTCCCGAAAAGAATCTTGAGGATCTGAAGAATGGCGCCCGGGAGAACGGATGGGCCTTGATAATAAAGGAGCCGGACCAGAATGAGCCGATTCCGACCCTGGTTGAAAATCCGAAGCCTGTTCGGATCATAAAACCTGTATTCGATTTTTTAGGTACGGTACCGGGTTATTACGAATACGATATTAGCTTTTTCTTTCTCACTTTTTTTACCCTCTTTTTCGCGATGATCATCGGCGACGCCGGTTATGGATTTATTCTGCTGGGTACTACTCTGTACAGCGCGATGAAGGCAAAAAAACAATCCGGACGGATTACATCCGTTCACAGTCTCATGCTTGTAATGGGGAGCGCCACGATGGTCTGGGGTGCTGTTACAGGAGTATGGTTTGGATCTGAAACGCTGGCCGAACTGCCGGTATTTTCCTGGCTGACCATCGACGCGATTGCCGGTCTGGGGGGAGAGAACACCCAGCAGACCATAAAGCATCTGTGTTTTATCATCGGCGTCGTACACCTGAGCATCGCGCATATCTGGAACTTCCTGAACGAGTGGAAGAACGGCAACAAGCTACGCGCCATATCTCAACTGGGCTGGCTCTCCATGGTGATAGGGCTCTATTTTCTTGTGCTCTACCTGGTGCTGGACGCGGACAGATTTCCGATACCGGATTTCAGTCTGTATATGGTAGGGATTGGTCTGGCGGCGGTAATGCTGCTGTCGGAACAGGAAGGCAATTTTTTCAAGGGCATCCTGAAAGGCTTGACCAATTTCTTACCCACAGCTCTGGACACAATATCAGCCTTTTCGGATATTATCAGTTATATCAGACTATTTGCAGTCGGTCTGGCAACGGTTGAGATAGCGAAGAGTTTTAACTCGATGGCAGCCGATATGGGAAATACCGTCATCGGGATAATCGGCGGAATTATCATTCTGCTGATCGGACACGGTCTAAACATGGGAATGGCGGCCTTGTCGGTGATTGTGCATGGTGTTCGTCTGAATGTGCTTGAGTTTTCAGGCCATCTGGGAATGGAGTGGACAGGGATACCCTATAATCCCTTTCGCGATAGAATTGAAAAGAAATAATCTAGGAAAAGAAGGAGAAACATAATGGACATTGGACTGTTGGGAATAGGTGCGGCACTGGCGCTTGCCGCCTGTGGATCCGCGATTGGGGCCGGTTCAGCCGGGATGGCGGCCGTTGGCGCATGGAAGAAGTGCTTCGCGCAGAACAAACCGGCACCTTTTACGCTGATAGCGTTTGTAGGTGCACCCCTAACCCAGACTATTTACGGATATATTCTGATGAATACACTATTGCAGGCCCCTGAGGGCACGAGCAGCTGGTTGATCCTGGGGGCAGGTATATTCGGCGGGCTGGCGATGGGATTCTCAGCGGCATACCAGGGTAAGGCCGGCGCGTCGGCATCAGACGCTCTCGCTGAAACCGGAAAAGGCTTTGGTAACTACATCATGGTACTCGGTCTGATAGAAACTGTAGCACTGTTTGTGATGGTCTTTTTGATGGGTGTTGTCTGATACACTGGTGAGAAATACGTGGCGAAGCAGCCGGCTGCCCTTCGGGCAGTACCGGTGCTTCGCCTTTTTAAATTTTGGGTAAAAGGCGATATGAAAACAAAAAAGATATTTGTTGGTTCCATACCAATCGGCGGTGACGCGCCGGTTACCGTTCAGACAATGTGGAAGGAACCGCTGAAAGGCAGTACACAGGATCTTCGGGAGCGGATGGCGTACATGCGGGCGATGGGATGTTCTTTTCTGCGTTTCGCAGTGCCTGATAAAGCCACGGCTGTTTATTTGGTTGAACTGGCAAAAGACAGTCCAATGCCGATCGTGGCGGACATACATTTTGATTACAGACTGGCCCTGGATTGTATACGTGGAGGAGTACAAAAGATACGCATAAATCCGGGAAATATCGGCGCTGAATGGAAGGTACGTGAAGTGATCAGGGCGGCGGACGATAACAATACACCGATCCGTGTCGGTGTGAACAGCGGAAGTCTACCCAGGTCGCTGCAGGAAGAGCCGGACAGGGCGCTGGCAATGGTAAAAGCCGCCGAAAACGAGCTTGAAATTTTTGAAAAGCATGGATTTACCGCCCTTGTATTTTCTCTGAAAGCGTCCGACATTAATACTACAGTGCGGGCGAACCAGCTTTTTGCCGCAAAACATCCGTATCCCCTTCATCTTGGAGTGACGGAAGCGGGTCCCATGATACCCGGTATCGTAAAAAGCAGTGTGACCATGACAAAACTGCTGGAAGAGAAAATCGGGGCTACCATTCGGGTAAGCCTCTCTGATACACCGGAGAACGAGGTAATCGCAGGTATCGAGATCCTCAGCGCGGCCGGTTTTAAGCGTAACAGGCCGCAGATAGTATCCTGTCCGCGATGCGGGAGGGCGAGCTTTGACACTCACGCCTTTGTGGAAAAAGTATCTCCCGTGTTGTATGCTCTGGAAAAAGAGGTTACAGTTGCAGTAATGGGCTGTGTGGTAAATGGACCTGGCGAGGCGCGGCATGCCGACCTGGGTATTACAGGTGCCGGGAAGGAGATAATTATTTTCAAACAGGGAAAGATCCTAAAAAAAGTTTCTCCTGAGCAGGCATATGACGCGTTCGTAGAGGAGTTGTACAAATTGTGAAGTTGAAGAATGAGCTGCTTCTAATGGTATGTGCCATCTTTTTCGTCAGCGCTCAAACAGCGGGCGCGCAGCAGGCAGAGCAGCCTCTATGGCTGCAGATGGATAGGGGAGTGGCCTTGTTCGATGAAGGACGTCTTGGAGACGCGCTGAAGATCTTCAGGGATGTTGTGCAGAGAGATTCATCCTTCGGCAACGCCCATATGTGGATTGGACACATACTTGCAGCGGAAGGTGAATACGAGGCGGCCGTAAAGAAATATGAGGACGCCCTCCGGCCCGGATGCAGTTTCTTTCCAGGTTCAGAACGCGTTGAAGCCTATTACAGCCTCGCGGAGATATCCTTGATTCTGGGAGACCTGGACGGCAGCCGGACATATCTTGATAAAGTCCTGGACTTGGGCAGGGAAGAGCAGCTCCCTCCTTCACGCAGGAGCGCAATGATAAGGAAATTCATCGAGGAGGGGCCCGATAAGACCCTTGAACTCTACCGGCTGAAAGACAAGGCCGTCCGGCGGGCTTATCAGATGTACGGTGAGCTGGAACTGAGGGAGGGCAGGTACGAAGAGGCCCTGGAACATCTTCTCCTCTCAATCATGACTTCATTATCTCTGGTCATAGATAACCGTATGCACAACGATCCGGAATATGTATTTATTCAGGATGATTTAAACCCGGGAGTACGTCGATTTTATACGGAAAATACCGCCCGCCTGGTAGTTGAATCGCGAAGATACGGGGATATCGATGAGTACTTCACATCTGTTGGTCTCTTCCGTCAGCTGTTTCTTCTGGGTATGGCCCTTCTGGGAATCGATGAGCCGGAGAAGGCACAGGACATATGGCTGATAGTAACGGATAACAGGGAAGCGGGAATCTGGTTCGAGTTCGCCCAGCGGCAGATATCAGGACCGGATATGAAACTGCTTTCCGCGGCTTTACAGTACAGGTAGGGCATGGACAAGATAATCATCAAGGGAGCTCGTCAGCACAATCTGAAGAACATAGACCTCGTGCTTCCGAGAGACCGTCTTATTATAATTTCCGGATTAAGCGGTTCAGGGAAGTCCTCCCTCGCCTTTGATACCATATACGCGGAGGGACAACGGCGGTATGTGGAGTCCCTGTCCTCGTACGCCCGGCAGTTTCTCAGCCGCATGGATAAACCTGATGTGGAGTATATTGAAGGTCTATCCCCGGCGATTTCAATTGAACAAAAAACAAGCCATAGAAACCCCCGCTCCACAGTCGGGACTGTTACCGAGATCTACGATTATTTCCGTCTTCTCTGGGCAAGGATCGGACAGCCCCATTGTCCGGTCTGCGGTCAGGCTATTCAGGAGCAGTCGGTAGATCAGATTATAGATATAATACTCTCACACCCACAGGATACCAGGATGATGCTTCTCGCCCCGGTGGTTCGGGGCAAGAAGGGAGAGCATCAGAAGGTACTCGACGATGCCCGTAAGGCAGGTTTTGTACGGGTACGTATAGACGGAGAGACGTATTCCCTGGACGATAAAGTACCGCTTCACAAAACAAAAAAGCATTCCATAGATATCGTGGTTGCCAGGGTAAAGGTGGATAAGCAGTCACGCAAGAGGATAGCGGAAGCTGTGGAGACTGCCCTGGAAGTGGCTGACGGAATGCTGAAAACCGTTGTGTTCGGTGAAAAAGGTGAAGTCGAACATTTTTTTTCCCAGAAAAATGCCTGCCCGGTGTGCGGTATCAGCTTCCCGGAGCTGCAGCCGAGGCTTTTTTCGTTCAACAATCCATACGGCGCGTGCGAAGCATGTTCCGGGCTTGGAGAGACACTGGAGTTTGATCCGGACCAGGTGGTGCCCGATAAAAGCCTGTCGTACAATGAGGGAGCAATACTGACCGCGAACCCCGAAGCTTCCTGGTATCGAAGCCAGTTCAAATCTCTGGCGGAACATTACCATTTCAGCCTTGATACACCATTCAAAGATCTGCCGGAAGAACTGTACCGGATTATCATGTACGGATCGGAAGAAGAAATGCGGGTCACCTATGTGAGTGAAAGGCGGAAAGGCCGTTTTGAATACACATCAAATTTCAAAGGAATACTGCCGGAATTGAAACGCCGTTATCTGGAGACCAAGTCGGATGGTATCAAGGGATGGCTGGAACAGTTCATGACTCAGAAAAAGTGCCATGTATGCGGCGGAAAGCGTTTGAAACCTGAAGTCCTGTCGGTCTTTATAAACAAGAAGAACATCCATGAAGTTACCGAAATGTCCGTTGAGGATGCCTATGATTTTTTCTCGGGTTTGAAGCAGAATGAGACTGAACGAATTATATCAGAGCAGATAGTAAAAGAAATCACCGGCCGTCTGGGATTTATGAAAAACGTCGGTCTGGAATACCTCACCCTGGAGCGAAAGGCATCCACCCTGTCTGGTGGAGAAGCCCAGAGGATCCGCCTGGCAACTCAGATCGGCTCATCTCTGGTGGGTGTGCTCTATATCCTCGATGAACCAACAATTGGCCTGCATCAGAGGGACAATGAAAGGTTGATCGAGACCCTGATACATCTCAGGGATGTGGGGAACACTCTGATTGTGGTGGAGCACGATGAAATGACCCTGAGAAGCGCCGATTATATTGTCGATCTCGGACCCGGGGCGGGTATACACGGAGGACAGGTGATCGCCGCGGGTTCGGTCCAGGATATCA
>Ga0272442_10010281_pt1 | contig 11547 bp, 13 predicted proteins | sample SSMForm2O_FD_200262 | JGI IMG/M metagenome (GOLD analysis project Ga0272442, IMG submission 200262) | Marine sediment archaeal communities from Little Sippewissett salt marsh, Falmouth, MA, United States - SSM-Form-2O | ecosystem: Environmental > Aquatic > Marine > Wetlands > Sediment ...
TAAAAGGTGGCCCCGAGCAATCATTACGGATGTTTGCCTACTGGTTTTTAATTAATGGAGTTTGTTCCTCCATAGGAACCATAATTGCTCGAGCTCATCCATTCTCAATTCTCACCGCATTTGTTGCCGCTCCCATTACTTCTCTAAATCCAGCTATTGCTGCTGGATGGGTTGCAGGGTATGTGGAAGCAAAAATGCGAACACCAGTGATAAAAGATTTTCAGGAGTTAAGTTCTCTTGAAAGCTTAGGTGATTTTTGGAAGAATCGAGTGATCAGATTACTTATGGTCGTGGCTTTAGCTAATATTGGAAGTATGATTGGTACTGTCGTCGCTTTTCCGTATATCGCGTCATCATTTTTGTAAAGAGACGAAATAGGTTGAATACTATAACACTTGAATTCTCGATTATTAAGAAATATTGATAAAGCTTGGTTTTGTTTTTGTTTGAGAATTCAATGATGACTTCTGAGCGGAAACAGTATCAATCTTATCATACCCTTTCTCCCAGAGAATACATGTATTTTCCAAAAGGAACTCTTGAAATGGGAAAACCCGGTCAGTCCAGTCGATTAGAACTCTTTCATTTATCTCTATCAATTATCGTGTTAACCATTGGGTTTTCTTTTGCGTTAACAAAAAGTAGTTTTCTTATGATGTTTTTATTTCAACAACAATTCGACATGATCCGCTTTGGATATGGTGTGCTATTTTCATTCCTTGGAGTGTTATTTGCATTTGTCATTCATGAGTTATCACACAAATTTATGGCTCAAAAACATGGATTATGGTCAGAATATCGCATGTATCCAAAAGGATTACTTGTTTCGTTATTGCTATCAATCACTTCAGGATTTGTTCTTGCAGCACCAGGAGCAGTCATGTTTCGCGGAGAACCCCGTCCTTTTGAACAAGCAAGAATCGCCATTGCTGGTCCAGGAGCAAATATCACACTAGCAGCAATTCTATATGTCATCTATCAATTCTTTTTCTCTTCGGATATAACTCTTTATTCTAATGCCATAGCATTCATCATAGTGATCAATGCAATACTAGGATTCTTTAACATCCTCCCCTTTGGACCCCTAGATGGTGTGCTTATATTTGAATATAATAAACCTCTCTGGATTCTACTATTTATCAGCAGTTCAATTCTAATTTTATTAATCCTACAATTGATTCTTAACTTTCTATTTTAAATTAAAGAATTAATAGAATTACAAAATGAATTACTTTATACAAAAAAAGAAAACAACTTAATAAGTTGAAAAAATGAGATTACACTTTGAGTCTGTTTCGTTGTTTTTCTTGAGCTCTTCTAATCTTCATCATTGCCTTTTCTTTTTCAATTTCTTTTTGTTCTCTATTTTTCTGAGCTCGTAATGCTTTGTGTTTCTTTTCAATTCGATCCAGTTCTTGTTCGTAATCATCTATTGGTTTTTTAGGTTCTACTTCTCGAGGAACATCTTCTTTTATTTCAATCTCTTGTTTTTTAGATTCCTCAATTTTTCTTTTTTCTTCTTCAGGCACTGTAAACCATTTCTTTAAACCAGTTACAAGTTTCGAAGACACAGATTCATTCTGTTTTTTATCATTTGAAAAAATAGATTTTGACTCAGATGTTGAAGCTTTATTTTTTTGTTCAACTCCTTTTTTCACCGAATCCTCTTTTTTTGTTACTTCAGATTTCTTAGGTTTTCCCTTTTCTTTTTTTACAGGTTCAGTTTTTTTCTCTTCTTTTTTTTCAGAATCATCTTGTTTAACTGAATCTTTTTTTAATCTTGAAAAAAAATTATCTAAAAACGAAAAACTGATTCCAGAACTGCTCTTTTGTTGACTATTCTTCCACCATAGCATTGAAGATTGATATTCTTCTTGCATCATATCTAAAACTTGTTTATATTTCTCCTCATCTTTTTCTTTTAATTCTTTTAGATATTTTTTTTCAGCAGGAATGTCCCAAGGTTTATCTGGTTTACCCCTTACTTCACTGTCTCTTTTATTTTTATACCAAATGAAACCAATATATCCAAGTACTAAAAGAGCAATGATAGGAGCAGCGATAATACCAATAAGTGGTGAAAAATAAAACCCTTTAGTTACCACTATAAGTGAGCCAATAAGAGTTTTTGTTGAATTACCGGTGGATCGAACATAGACTTGTATTTGATTAGGAGTTCCAGGATCAAAGAATTTTTCAGGAGTAAGAACTTCAAGGGTAACCCGTTTTATCTCTCCAGGTTCCATCGTAATTGCTTGTTGATTCATGAGTGCCATTAACCCATTTTCTTCCTCGATTTCAAATTCAAATACGTCTTTATAATATCCTTCATTTTTGATGTCTAAGGTAAAATCAACAATAGTTTTCGGACTAGTTTCCTTTGTACTATCCTCTAATGTTTCCATCTTAATATAATTCGTTGGGGATGCTTTAACAGGAACATAGATGTATGAATAGCCTATTGGGTCACCAAAAGTGTCTTTTCTTGTACATTTGATCCCAATGGTAACTGAATTATCGATTGATGAATCGTCAACCAGGACCTCTAAAAAAACCTTATGTATATCACCTGAAAGTGATCCAGTGATTTCAGAATATCCAGTAGCCATTCGGACATTCCAACCATTATCATTTCCTTCAACAATCTTTGGATCAAGTGAAAACGACATTTCACCAAGATAACGTTTTACAGGTTGAGGAAAAGAAGGATTTAGCGGCCAAAGAATTTCCATAACCCATTGAGGAATAGTGTCACTAAGCGTTCTGTAATCAATTCCAAATGCATCTGAGATTTCAATTTCTATCTGAGTCCATTTTGTAGTACCTTGAGTACTTTGAATGGAAGGAATATCTCCTATAATCCTAGCATTAATTTCAGCAGGATCTTCTGAAACATCTTCATCCTGAGCTGTAACAGGTGAAATTAATGCTAAAGACGAAAACAGTAATACGATGAATACAACTGCCAATCTATTTAATCGCACTGATGACTCCCCTATATCATGTTTTTTTCCGGTTGTAATTAAGTTAATATTATTTTCTGTCAAGATATTTTTTCCTTACCATTATTAATGCTATACCAATAGCAGCAAGTATTGGTAAGAGTTCAAATCCGGGCGTAGAGAAACCATAATTATTTATTCTCAAGTAAATGGCATATGGTCCTCCAACTGCAGCATCCTCATTTAATGGAAAGATCTGAGTTGTGATATCTATCTGAAACGATTGAATCTCATTATGCCAACCAAAATCATAAGGTGAATATACTGAAAACGTAAAGCTTTCTTCAGCTCCGGGTAGAATATCAAAGAATGGTGGATTAATAGTTGGACTCCATTCAGATGCAGACGTATTTATTCTAGGTGTAATTCGAGCTTTTTTATTTGCCTCATTTTTTATTTTGATTTCAAAGTTCACTGATTCTCTTGGTCCAACCGTTCTTGTTGGATTTTCAGGTATAATAGTAATAGTTGGAACGAATGACGGAGTGAAAGATATAGTAATTTGTGTACTGAACTTATTGATACGGCCTATTTGATCACAGGAAGCCTTTAGTGTAATAGTATATGGTTGAGCAGGAGCTTCTTCATATGGGGAGAGAATAAGACTTGTTGTTTTTTCAATTGGATTATTTTCATTAGGAATGTTCGTAAGTATATCATTCTTTGCAAGATTAATATCAGCCCAATCAGGTTTATCTAAAACTTCCAATGTTATCTGTTGCATTGGACCAATCATACTTCCATAAAGTATTATATTTCGTAATTGCCAGGGTAAAAATTGTAAAAAATTATCCGGTACATCTGTACTATATGTAATAGTTATTGGAACGTTAATCGATTGATCTATCGCTAAATTTTGATTAAGAGCAGTATCATCAGCTGTAATATCAATATATGATTGAAAGCTGAACAATTTTACTCTATCTTCAGCTGAAGTAGTAGTCTCATCAGCAGTAACGACAGGGCCAACAGTGGCTAAACTTAAGAGTAAGAGAACTAGTATACTTGTTATTATCAGTCCATTTCGTTTGACCATTTTTTCACCTATTGTTGGTTTTTACCCTTAGATGTTTTTTGTAATTAACCTATATAAAGATTGTTGTACAACTGTGTTGAAACACAATCTTATTCAAAGGTTTACATCTATTAATAAAATATAAACTTCATTATATAAAAGGATTTGCTTTTAATATTTTTTCCTTGATAAACTAACACCATCAGAGAATAAAAATGTTTTCATCTGAAACGAAAATAAATTCTTGTTTCTAATTGAAATGGAGTTAAAATTAAAGAAAATATTCTTTACTCTGTTGATTAAAATAAAAAATCAAAGGATAACCATAAATAATTATTCTATGATATCAATCTCATCAGAATTATTTTCTTCAGTATTTTCATCTTTTTTCTGAGTGGTCACTCTCTCCGGGAAATAGGATAAGATAACAATATCACCAACTGCATTAACCCACCTATATGGAACCGCGACATCAACTGAACCTTCAATAATTGAAGCATTTGTATTGGTCACAAGTAGACTACTTACTCGTTTTTGTTCCATATCAAGAAACACATTACGAATATGTCCAATATAATCACCAGATCGAGTATAGACTGGAAGTTTTAAAAATGAGGTAACCTCCTCAGCCGCATCCTTTTTTTCCATCATGTAACCAAAATAGAATTACGAGTATTAAAATGTGATGGTGAATTTCTACCAAGAAATCAACGCCGAAATATTAATTACAGCCTAATTGGTGTCGCTATGACGAAATGTATGGCAAAGCAAGATTTGGATGAACGAGAAAAAAGTATTTTTAAGAATCTTTCAGATTTTCAAAAGAAGGATTTTAGTTTTCAATCTGGACGAATTCTCGGATCGATGTGTAGTCATCCCCATCCAATCGCTAAGAAAGCCTTTGTTCAATTCTTAGAAACTAATATCGGGGATCCAGGATTATTTCCGGGAACTAAGGAAATTGAACAAGAATTTATTTCGTTTATTATGGATTTTCTTAATAGCCCTCCTTCTGCGTCAGGCCATATTGTCAGTGGAGGAACCGAAGGAAATATCGCAGCAATGTGGGTGGCAAAACAACTGAGCAACAAAAACGAAATTATTCTTCCTTCTTCTGCTCATTTCTCCTTTGAAAAAATTGCTTCTTTAATGAATATGAAACTTAAGACCATTCCTATTACACAAAATCATTGTATGGATATTACTCAATTAAAAAAGCATATCACTTCCGATACCGCAGCGGTTATTGGCATCGCCGGGACGACAGATTTGGGTGCAATCGACCCTATTCCAGAAATTTCTGAAATCTGTGAAAATGAACATATTTTTTTCCATGTTGACGCAGCCTTTGGAGGATTCATTATTCCATTTCTTCGAAATATTGGTTTTCATTTGCCCTGTATTGATTTTAGTCTAAAAGGTTTAAGTACGATTTCTTTAGATGCTCATAAAATGGGATATGCAACAATACCACTTGGAACACTCATCCTACGGGAAAAACGATGGTTAGAAGAAATCAGTGTGAAATCTCAATGTATCAGTACAGAAACCCAAGCTGGAATTCTTGGAACTCGATCCGGAGCGCCAGTAGCAGCTGGATATGCAGTGACTCAGTATTTAGGAAAAAAAGGGTATGAACAACTGGCTAAAGAGGTAATGGATTTAACCAAATACGCCGTGCAGAATATCAACAATATTGGACTGGAACTAGTAATGGAACCACCCTTAAACGTAATCACCGTAAAGGTCAATAAGCTTAACAACATCGTTGATACACTTGCTGAATATGGTTGGAAAGTAAATAAGGTTGATCATCTTTCAGGTTTTCGAATTGTTATCATGCCTCAAATTACAAAATCAATAATCGATAAGTTTATACCGATACTCAAAAGAACCTGTCATGAGGTTGGAGAATTATGAAGAAGAATATATTAACTACTTCGCTAAAGCAATCTCCCATCGTTAAAAAAGGAGACTATCACTACGTGATACATCCAATAACAGATGGAATTCCTGAAATAACTCCAGAACTTCTCAAAGAAGTCACTGAAGAACTGAAACAAAGAATACAACCATTTAGTCCGTTTGATAAGCTGGTGACCATGGAAGCAATGGGTATTCCTCTAGCTAGTGTCCTCTCTTTAGATATGAATATTCCGTTTACTATTATCCGAAAGCGATCATATGGCCTAGCTGATGAAAAAGCAGTCGCACAGCAAACTGGGTATTCTAAAGCAACATTATTTATTAATGGATTACAAGAAAATGATTCTGTGGTCATTGTTGATGATGTATTAAGTACTGGGGGAACATTGAGAGCAGTCTTACAAACACTTAAAAAGATGGGAGTTATCGTGAAAGCGGTATTTGTTGCAGTTGATAAAGGAGATGTTGCTAAGACCTTATCTAAAGAAACTCACATTCCTATTCAGTCATTGGTTCATATTTCCGTATCGGAAGATATGGTTACAATAGATGAAGTATAACTATAGATAACAATCTTTTTATTTTATTACTAGGTATGGTTACTAAAATCAGAGGAGGAATTATGAGAAAATGAATGATATTTCACCTCATTCACATTGCCAGATTTGTGGTAAAGCAATTCCGGTATCTGAAACGTTGTGTTCAGATGAATGTAAACAAAAATATAACTCTATGATGAAGAGACGAAAACTCATGGTGTATGCCATGTATGCATTGATCGCAGTTATTGTCATCTTATTTATGTTACAATAGTAATAATAAAAGAGTAAAAAAATGAGAATGAATGATCATTCAGCAAGTTCTTCTTGTAAATCGATGACCATTTCAGTAAGTGCATCTTCAAAAATGCTATGACGATATTCTTTTGTTGATCCATCTGCTAAATGAACTCGTGCAACGAAGTCACGGCCATCTTTAACGATTTCTATATGACAAACCGTTTCCATATTCTCTCCCTAATCTCAAGGTATTTCATTGCCGTATTCATCATCTGTATTTATATCTTTTGAAAGAGGAAGGACTATTGACATTAAACAGAGAGAAAATTTATCAAGAAGAACTAATTCAGAATTGTTGATTGATGTGATTTTATGAGTATGATTCGAAAAACAACGGTTGCTGGTATGTTTTATGAGCAACAAGAAAAAGAATTAGAAGAACAAATTAATCGTTGTTTCACACATAAGCTGGGACCCGGAAAACTGGAAATACCAGTGGAAACAAATCAAAAATTATTAGGGGTAATTGTTCCTCATGCAGGCTTAGTGTGTTCTGGTCCATTTGCTGCTCACTCCTATCAAGCCTTAACAAAAGATGGGTTTTCTGATACCTTTATTCTTATCGGACCGAATCATAGTGGTATCGGTCCAGCTGTAGCCCTTGATCCAGCTGGAGTATGGGAAACGCCTTTTGGACCGCTTCCAATCGATGAAGATATCGCTGCTAAACTAACTTCCTCAGATATCATAACTGCTGATACTCAAACACTGAAAAAACAGGAGAATAGCCTTGAAGTGCAGCTTCCATTTATTAAATATCTCAGTAATAAGTTACAAAGAAGCTGTTCAATCGTCCCTATAACGATGGCCCAACAGACTTTAGAAACAAGTGTGACCGTAGGTGAGCGAATCGCAGAGATTATGAAAAATGAGAAAAAAAATATCAGTATTATTGCTAGTACTGATTTTTCTCACGAAGGATATTCTTATGGAAGAATTCCACCTCTGGGATTAAGCGCAGATAGCTTTGCTCGCAATCAGGATGAACGTGCTCTTGGGGCGATTCAACAAAAAAACTCTGAATTGCTCTATGAAACCATTCGTAACTATGGTATTTCGATGTGTGGATTTGGTCCAGTTATTTCTTTATTGACTGTGGCAAAAAAATATGCTGATTCAACGGTAGAATTGCTTAAATATGGAACATCTTATGACACCTGTTCAGATAGCAATACTTGTGTTGGTTATGCCGCTCTTGCAATCAAAAAATAAGGAGGAAAATGAATGTCTATGAATCTTAAACCCATCTCGGATATTTCCATTTCAAATGTGCATTCGTTAAATGATTTCATCAATGTTTTACATGATGCTGGTGGTTTTACTGCAAAAAAAATTGCTCTTGGAGTTAACATCCTAGAAAAAATGAATAAGGAAAAAAATTGTGTCCGTTTTCTCTCCTTTCCAGCTTGTATCTGTTCAACAGGTACACGTGGAGTTATTAAGGATCTTATAAAACATGATTGTGTTGATGTGATAATCACAACTGCGGGAACTCTGGATCACGACTTAGCCCGGGTATGGCGTGATTACTATCATGGAACGTTTATTGCTGATGACAATGAACTACATCGTCAAGGAATCAATCGTTTAGGGAATATTTTCATTCCAAATGAATGCTATGGGACTATCTTAGAAGAAAAAATGCAACCGGTTTTAGAGGAATTATATCATCAGAAAAAGAAATGGTCGACCAAAGAATTAGCAATAGAATTTGGAAAAATCTTAGAAAATGAACCTCGAGGAAAAGACTCTATATTATATTGGGCTTGGAAAAAAAAAGTGCCGATTTTTGTACCCGGTGTAACTGATGGTGCCTTCGGATCGCAATTATGGATGTTTTATCAGACACATCGAGATTTCACTATTGATCTATTACAGGATGAACAAGATTTATCAGATCTTGTTTTTGATGCGAAAAAAAGTGGTGCGTTCATTATCGGCGGAGGAATCAGTAAACATCATACGATTTGGTGGAATCAGTTTAAAGGCGGATTGGATTACACTGTTTATATTACCACGGCTGTTGAATATGATGGGAGTTTGAGTGGAGCGCAAACTCGGGAAGCGATATCTTGGGGAAAAATACGGGAACACTCAGATAATATTACCATTGAAGGAGACGCAACGGTTCTGATGCCCCTCATGGTGGGTTCGTTACTCAATCGGTTACAACCAAAAAAGTAGCATCATTTGTCTTTTCATCTTTTTAGGTAAATCTGGAAGCGTTTTGTTCTGAATCATCTTTTCTGCTGCTTCAATATACGTGGTAACGGTAAGTTCAAAGAACCATCTTCCATAAATTGTATCTGCTTTTGATGGAGTTCCAATATATCCTTTTGTAATACCTAGTTGTTTAAATGTATTGAACACAGCTGAAACAGTCATGATTTTTTCATTATACACCAGTGGTAGTTGTTTATATCCTTCATCAACAAGCTCAGGGTGAGTGTATTTCATCAAGGATGTTTCTCTGAAACCACCATGAATCTCAGTAGACGTATCAAAATCAACCTTTGGTTCTTTTTCTTTAATGGTATCACTATAAAAAACAGGGCTCCATGGTTCACAGACAATCATATGATATTTTCTTCGCAGTCTCCGGATTGCTTTGTAAATTCCTTTGAGATGTCCCAAAGCCATGTGATAGGAACAAATCAGTAAATGAGAAAAACCATTCCTGGCAAGCATACATCCATAACTATACACTACCTGTTGTACTGTTCGAGAGGACATTGATACCGTACCCGGGAAATCACGGTTAGAACCAGCAAATCCAATGGGTAAATCCGGAAGTAAAACGAATGAATATTGTGGATATATAGTCTTAAGTTTTGTTATTGCAGCAATACTAGTCTCTTTTGCAGTTAACAGATCAGTTCCAATGGGTAAATGAGGACCATGTTCTTCTAAAGGGCTGATGGGTAAAAAAAACAGTGTTTTCATTCGATCTAAGGAATTGATTTGTTCCCAGGATAATCGTTCAAATTGGATAATTGAATCGAAATGATCTTTTCTTTCATTTGTTCGATAAGAGATTTCATTCTCGTTCATGTTTTCCATAGGTGGTCACCTGACAACCATTTTCGGTAATGATCATCGTATGTTCCTTTTGAGATACCATCCCATTATTTTGTTCGATCAATTGAGGATAATGATGAACCATTCCTTTTTGTTCTAACCATAGTAATGAAACATCGACATTTGGTATAATCCCTTCACACCATCGAGAGGCAAAGGGGAGAGATCTGAATTGATGATGCAATTTCTTCATCATAATTCGACTTTTATTATCTCGAAGACGGCGAAAATTCATACCACTTTTCAATAAATAAATATGACTTCCCTTTCCAGAGATAACATGTCCTGATCCAGTAGTTGCAAATGGTTCAACTGCAACCACATCATCCACTCGGGGTTTTCTCTGTATTGACATTGTGGCTATGCTTGGGATAGACATCCCTGAGTGAAGATTGTATCTATTTAAACTATGACCCGTCAAATTATCAATCGGTTTAAATCCATATTCATGAATTTTATTTTCAACTTGTTTTCCTACTTCAGATAATTTTACACCCGGTTTCATCAGTGTTATAGCTGTATGCAATGCTTCAACAGATGCAGTTAATAATGAAGAATATTTATCGGTTTCGACTTCTATAGTCACTGCGGTATCAGCGATATATCCGTCTATATGCGCCCCTACATCAATCTTAACGATATCTCCCTTGTGAAAAACCTGTTTATCACCAGTTGATGGCGTAAAATGAGCAGCGATATGATTAATAGAAATATTTGTTGGAAAGGCAATACTAGCTCCCTTATTCGAAATCATGGATTCAATTTTTTCTACAATTTCAGTATAAGAAACTCCTTCTCTAACACCTGCTGCACCTTCATCACGAGCAATGGCAGCTATTTCTCCAGCATTCATATATTTTTCAAAGACATCATCATTCATAGATCTTCACTTAAATGATCGGATTCTCTCTGCTGATATACTACCCTCTCGAAGGATTTTTGGTTGAGAACCGGTAACATCAACAATCGTAGATGGAGCACCATTACGAGGTCCATCATCAATATACACCTCAATATCTTCAGGTTTAAACAACTTACGAATTTCAGAAATACTTTTTGGAGTTTTCTGACCATGAATATTTGCACTAGTTGCAAGTATAGGACCTGTTTTATTAATGATGTTTAATGCAATTTCATCATGAGGGATCCGAATAGCAACTGTCTCATTGCCTGATGTTATTGTATCAACAACCATAGGTTTCTTTCGGCAGACAAGGGTAAGTTTCCCGGGTAGAAAATGATTGGCTAGCTGTTGAGCTAACGAGGTCAACTGTACACATTGAGAAAGCATTTTCATGTTTGAAACTGCAATTGGTAACGGAAGAGAAAATGGTCGTTTCTTAATTTGATAAATTGAATTTATTGCATTATATTCAAAAATTGAAGCACCTAGACCATACAAGGTATCAGTTGGATACACAATGAGTTTTCCTTGTTGAATGGCTTGTACTGCATGACTTATGATCTTTTCATCCATAATCATTAGTCTTCTTTTTTGATAAAGTCACCAAGAGTAAGACCTTGATTAGGGGTTTTACTCACGGGAGTATGAACTTCTTTCACCTCTTCAAAAAGCGTAATAGATAATTCCTTTTCGAGTTTTTTTGCCACATCATCAGATGGCCGCAATTCGCCGTTTTCAATTTTAGAGATAGTTACCGCTCGTTGACCAATATTAAACCCGAGT
>Ga0272442_10010282_pt1 | contig 11546 bp, 10 predicted proteins | sample SSMForm2O_FD_200262 | JGI IMG/M metagenome (GOLD analysis project Ga0272442, IMG submission 200262) | Marine sediment archaeal communities from Little Sippewissett salt marsh, Falmouth, MA, United States - SSM-Form-2O | ecosystem: Environmental > Aquatic > Marine > Wetlands > Sediment ...
TGAATCACCAAATTGATTTTGAACTGAGCAAGTTATGACGACCACCATCAGAGAACAGATAATCCTGGCCGTTCTGTCAAAGGTCAGCCAGATCAGGACGGCGAACGGCTACAACACCGATTGCGGGGCTACGGTTCTTCGGGCGGTTAAACTCGTTGATCCGGACAAGCTGCCCTTGACCTCTGTGTGGCCGCAACCGGAAGAAGCCGTAAAAGAATACGGAAAAATGATCTGCTCAATGCCGATCCGTATTGAGGGTCTGCTTAAGTACGGTGATTCAAATCCCTCGGTTATGGCCGAGGCGATGCTCGGCGATATCATCGAGAACATTCTCGGTATTGCATGGACAGTGCCCTTTACCGCCGGATCCACGGAGATAAAGGTCGGCAATACGATAACCGGAGAAACCGGCGGGGCAACCGGTTATGTGTGCGGCGTGGAAGTAACCGGCGGATCGTGGTCCGGAAGTGACGCGGCCGGGAACCTTTCTCTCAGGCGTCTATCGGGCACATTCCAGGCGGAAAACCTGAAAGTAAACGGCGATGTTGTTGCGGCCACAACTGGAACAATAACCGGCGAGTCGGCAATTGCATCGACAACAGGAGGTCTTGCCGAATCCATAGAATACACGGGAGGCGGCACGGATGAATATCCCGATGACGGCAATATAGCGGTAGGTGTATCCGCAGTGTTCACCCTGAAATATAAGACCACCATCGGAGATCCCTACACGCAATAAGACGGGAGGTATTGAGTATGGACATTAAAGAAGCCCAACAGCGATACGGAAACGCAATCGCTCAAATTCTGGATAAATACGCTGCCATTGTCAAATCACCGGCAAAGGCGACATCTGAAGACGGGATCACCGTTTTGACAAAATGGGTAACACCCAAAAAAACCAGGAAGGAGGAGGAATAATCATGCCAACTGCGGAAAATGCACTTTTAAAATACGAGGCGGGCCAGACCCTTGTGTCCATGGTCGCACTGTCAGATGCGGGCGATCAGACCATTTTCAATTCAGAAGATACCCTGTGGTCGAATCGATCGGGTTACGCTCCGGATGTCAAGCCTGATGGCCTGGCAACGGGCGGGGCGGTAATCCCCGCCATGTCAGCAACAAACGATATGGTCGATGTAGCGGCGCTGACCTGTTACCTGGCAGGGATCAAGACCGATGTTGCCGCTGCTACCGATAAGGTGATCACGCGCGGGACCACGGAGAACTTCACCAAACATTCGGTGACCATTACCTCCGCCGGGGCCGTCGCGATTGTCGACGGTACCGAAGGAACCGAATTCTCCGATACACGCGGCGCGGCGGGCGGACCTCCCTACATTCCCGTGGGTGATATTGAAATCGCGCAGATACACTGCACGACCAAGACCGCCGCCACGATCACGGCCGATATGATCAAGTCGGTTATCGGCACCCATGTCGAGCGGTACGATTATCCCACCTGGACGATACGGCGGATCCGCGTTGCCAGTGGCATCCTCGGCGTGGCGGGTATTGACTTTGATTCGGCCCTCCCGAAATCCCACACGGGAGATCTTCCGAAGGGCGTCTATGCCGAGTATTCCACCCCGGAATTGGTCGAACTTCCCCGGGCCGTGGATTTTGTGCGGCCGGCGAACTCATATTCAGTCAGTTCAACGCAGGTCTACGGCGGCACGGTGGGGGCAGCCTCCAAGTCACTCGGACAGGGGTCATTTACGGCCCATCTCGGAGACGGGGTTTCCGATAATATATTACGTCTTGAAGGTGAAAGTCTGTGGTTTCAATTCCAACCCGACAGGCTCTTGACACCCCATATCATATGCCAGGGGATACTCGGCGTCGTCGAAACATTTCCGGCGGATAACTCCATCTCGGCGGCATTTACGATCTCCGCCGAAGAAGCGGGAGAAAGGATAACGTCCTGATGCCATTTGACAGCAAGAGGTTTTTACAGACCCAGTTCATGCCTCGTGAGGACACAGTTCCTGTGCCTGACATGAAAGCGTTTTTCCCGGAAGGAGAAGATCCGGTCTGGACGGTGCGGGGACTGAACGGGGTGGAAATGGCGAGGGCGAATGAGGCGGCGGAGCGGAACAGAAATATTTCGGCAATCCTCGAGGGCCTGGTGGCGAGGAGCAAACAGGAGAAGATCGATTCGGTCAAGCAACTGATCGGCATTGATGAAAAAGTCCCCAACGATATCGCCAAACGGGTCGAACTGTTCATTCTGGGAAGCGTTGAACCGAAAGCCGATACGGAACTGGCCCTGAAAGTGTGCACCGCGTTCCCCGTTGAATTCTTCGAGATCACCAACCGGATCACCATACTGACGGGGCGCGGCCATGTGCCGGGAAAGCCGAAGCCCTCTGGAAAGACCCCGAAATCCAGGTAGCCCTGTCTCTGGGTCATGCCAGGGGGCGTTTCCTGTATGAACTCCGGCCCGATCTTTTTCCGCACGCCTGCCTGACCGTTACCGAAACGGAACTCTGGAATTTATATTACAAAGACAAGGACAAAAAACGTGGCAAACGTTGAAAAAACAGTGGCGATATTGTTCAAGGGTGAAGACCGGCTGTCGGGAAAGATCCGCACCATGCAGGGCAGGATGGATTCCTTCGCGAGCAATGCCCAGAATGTCACCCAGCCGCTGGCCACTATGTCTAAGACAGTACTGGAACTGGACGCAGCCCTGAATACCCTTGCCGCCGTCGGCCTCGCCGTTGCCATCAAACAGTCGGGCGACTTCGGCGATTCATTCGGCGAAATCTCCACCCTGATCGATGCCACCGCCGGGGATATCGCAGGGTTTCGCACCAATGTTCTGGATTACGCGAGAGATTCCACCTCATCACTTGAAGATATTAACGCGGCGGTCTATACGGCCATATCGGCGGGGACGGATTACACAAACTCCCTCGATCTTATTTCCCAGTCCGAAAAACTGGCAATCGCATCCAAAGCGGACCTCGAGCCTACGGTAAAGCTTCTCGCCTCGACGATGAATGCCTACGGTGCATCCACGGATGAGGCACAGAAATATTCTGACATTTTCTTCCAGACGGTCAAACTGGGCCAGACCACCCTTCCCGAACTATCGGCAAGCCTGTCGCAGGTATCGAACATCGCGGCGGCAGCCGGGATCCCGATCGAAACGCTCATGGCGGCCATCGCGGCCCTGACTGCAAAGGGCATGGATACACCCCAGGCCATGACAGCCCTCAAGGGCGCCATAACCGCCATAATCAGTCCGACCGCGGAAGCGCAGAAAGCGGCCGGGAAACTGGGGATAGAATTTAGTGCAAGTGCGCTAAAAGCCAAAGGTCTTGAGGGCGTCCTCCAGGACGTCATGAAGGCCACCGGCGGCAACATCGATCAGATATCGACGCTGTTCGGCAACGTTCGCGGACTTTCCGGAGTCCTGGGTCTGGCCTCGGATGATTCGGAACGGTTCAGGGCGACCCTCGATGCCATGGCCAAATCAGCCGGATCCACCAACACGGCCTATGAAAAGATGGCCGATAATTTCAGTTTGATCAATCAGCAGCTGGTAAACAACATGAAGGTCACCGTTATCGGGATCGGGGACAAGCTGATCGACAAATACGGCGAGGTTGCCCTTGCTTTTGCCCAGACTTCTTCGGCGCTGGGGACGGGGATTGATGCCGCTTCGCTCGAGCCGCTCTGGGCCATGTTCAACGAGTTCGGCGATGATATCATAACCCTGTTCAACGACATCCGGGATAACCTTCCGGAAGCCCTCGAACTGGTCAACATTGAACCGCTGATCAAATCATACGAAGACCTTGGTGACGCATTGAAGGGCGCGTTCGAGGCGGTATTCGGAGAGATCGACCTGTCGACTCCGGAAGGGCTGGCAGCGGCCATCGACAAAATCGTAAAAACCATTGCCACGCTGAATGAGGTCACCGCCGGGATTATAACGGGAATGAAGCCGTTTCTTGCGGCGATCGGCGCAGCGATAGACAAGTTCGGCGACATGGATGAAAAGACGGCTGATCTCACGGGGAAAGTCTTAGGGTTTGCGGCGGGGCTTAACAAAATACTCCAATATTCGGGAGCGATAACCGCTTTCCTTGCCACGCTGGCGGGTGTTTCCGTTGTAAATGCCGTTACCGGATTAACCAACCTCAAAACGGCGTCTACTGCGTTACAGGGTGCGCTTGCTCTTCTGCGAACGGGGCTGGGCGGCGGATTGATAATCGCAGGGCTTGCAGGCATCGGCTATGGCTCGATCGCCCTGGCAGCAACGCTGGGCGAAAAATTAGCCCCGGTAATAAGCGAGGCCATTACCTACTGGGATGATCTCGCAGCGTCGGTCTTTGGATATCAGAGCGCATCGGAAAAGGCCCGGGCTGAACAAAACTTCTTTAACGCCGTAACGAAGGCAGCTGCGGAGGGAGTCGGTGAACTAAATAAAGAGCTGGCCGCCATGAATGAACAGATGTCCGATCATGCCTGTACGGTCGAGGACATGAACAAGGAAATTAAGGCATGGATGGATCTGCACCCGGAAATGAAAGAACTCAATGCCCGGTATACAACCGAAACCGATGAGAAAAGCCTGGAAAAAACAAAAGAAGAGCTGGACCGGGCTGCAAAAAAAAGAAAGGTCGAAGTCGATCTGCAGACTGAGAAGATCAAGGGCCAGGCCGGCATCGTCAAGACCGCCCTCGAGTGGAAGGCAAAGGTCGATATCGCCGGGGTAGAGGCGGCAACCGAACGGCTCAAGGCCGCATTTTCGTCGGTTGACAAATCCATTGAAAGCACGGGCACCGTCCTCACATCTCTCTGGGATACTCTTGCCGGCGGAGATCTGGGTTTTGCCCAGACCTGGGAACTGGAAGAGACCCTTGAAAAAGAAGAGAAGAGGCGACAGGGATCATTTGAATTGCAGAAGAAATTAACGGAAGCGGAAATAGAATTGAATATGGCCAAGACAAGAGCGCTTGAGCGGGGCGATTCGATGATAACCATTGAAGGCGCCGGTCTGCAACCACATCTGGAAGCTTTCATGTGGGAGATTCTGAAGGCGATTCAGGTTCGGGCAAACGCAGAAGGTTCCGAGTTCCTGCTGGGGATATAGAACATGATTTCATTATCATCAATTTTAGCCGACATGGACGGCGATGTTGTCTTTGATATAACCAGCGATAGCACATTGGATAACAGTTCACGGCGTGTCTCTCGAACAAAGACCCTGGACGGGGGCTGTGTCATCATCGATGGCGGGTTTTCAGCGGCGGACAAGACACTCAATCTCTCCACAAAATATGATGCGGGCGTATTCGCTGTCGTAAAACACCTGCATGAAGATGCAATGCTGATTCACGTATCGGTCAACGGCGCTTTTTATACCGGCGTCATATCGGATCTCAGCATAAAGCGGGAGACAACGGAAACCATACAACTAAGAATCTTGATCAAAGAAAAAATAGCCTAGGAGGAGGAACCATGGCGATTATCTGCACCCTTTCAAACCATTACAAGTACCAGAAGGATATCGGGAATATCAAACACAATTCCGATGTCCATAAAGTTATTTTGATGAACACCGCGTTCGCCTTCGACAAGGACACCCACGCCACCCTTGCAGATGTTACAGCAAATCAGTTGGGAACAGGAAATGGTTACACGCAAAACGATAAAATTTTGACAACGCCCACCGTTACTGAAGATGATGTTAATGACAAGTCAAAAGTCACCTTCGACGATGTCACGTGGACCGCCTCGGGGGGCGATATCGGTCCGTCAGGCGCGGCAATTATCTACGATGACACCACGGCCGATGATACCGTTGTCGGCTGCATCGATTTCGGGACGGACTACACCATCCCCGACGGATCCAGCTTCCAGCTGCAGAATCTGGAGGTTGACAACACCTGATGGCCTGGCTTTCCGGTTGGTCGAAACGAATAAAACTGACCATTGATCACACCAGGGTCGATGCCGATCTGACGCATTTCCCTGTTACCGTCATCCTGTCTTCTTCACAGGGAGAAGAAGTCTTCAGCGAACTCGGTGCTGACGCGAAACGCTTTAAGATCGCCTTTACCAAGGCAGACGAAGAGACGCAGCTCTATGCGGAAATAGAACAGTTCGATTACGCCAACAGCAAGGCGGTATTCCATGTATCAGCGAGCGGGTGGGCAATATCCTCAAGCGCAGATACAGATTTTTATCTGTACTACGATGCCGATCACGCAGACAACACGACATATATCGGGGATATAGACAGCACACCGGGGCATAGCGTTTGGGATGACAATTTTGAACTTGTTTGTCATATGGTTGATGATACAACTTCTTCAGTAAAAGATTCAACAAGTAGTGGGAATGATGGAACTAAAAAAGGAGTTAATGAGCCTAATGAGGTATCAGGCAAAGTATCTGAATGCCAAGAATTTGATGGTACTGATGATCACATTGATTATGGTGCTGACGCAAGTTTAAAGATAGGTGGATCAGTTACAGTTGAGTGTTTAATGTATTGTAAGGAAGCTAAGAGCTTCTATTTTATTAATAATTACAACGGCGAGCATTATCTTTTACATGGAGATCCTGAAGGATCTGGTGTTAAATTACAGTATCATATTGATGATGGAACAAATACATCACAAGGAGAAACAGGTGAATTAGACCTTAATACTTGGTATCATATAGGTGCTGTTCGAGATGCTGGAACTAATAATATTGTCTATACAAACGGTTCTGCAGGAACTTCTGTCAGCGATGTTGGTGTTGGTGATATTACCTCAACAAGTAATTTGGTTGTTGGAAAAAGTGCAAGTGCGGCTTCTGAGTATTATAAGGGACTTATTGACGAAGTTAGAATTTCAAGTAGTGCGCGTTCGGCAGCGTGGCTTAAAGCAACATATAATTCACTCTGGGATTCATTATTGACCTATGGAGATGAAGAAACTCCCTCCGGCGATGTCACGTTGTCTATCCCTGTACTTGCATCATCGGCCGCTCTGCTCTCAACGCTCAACCTTCAGCTGGCACTCCCTGCCATGGCAGGGCAGGGTACGCTCTCGATGGATCAGGTATTTTTCGGACGATTCGTCCCGTGCGAACCTTTCTCGGCTGTCTCATCGCTCGCCGGGAATCTGAACGTGAATCTTATATTACCCGTTCTCGCATCACAATCAACACTGAACGGTAATGCGGGAATTCAATTGCTATCGCCGGTATTCACACAGACGGGAGCTTTATTCATATCGGACATATTCATCGGCCGCTATGTAGCCGTCCCGGCATTCAATTCAACCGGCAGCCTGAACGGTGATCTCAGGATTCAATTGCTCAATCCCGCGTTGACCGGCCATGGCAGCCTGCTCGCTACTCCCCGCATCCAGCTCGTGCTCGATCCCTTTGTCGCCCTGGCATCGCTGGACATGGCTTCCATTAACAAATTCAATACGGAAAACGCGGAGATTAAATACACCTTTGTGCTGACCGGGTTCAACGATGGCATAACGGATGTCACCATACCCGTGTCGAGCTTTCAGGCAAGGCTCCGAAGCGGCGATCCGACGTACCTGTCCACGGTGATCCCCGGCATGGACTACGCGGGCGCGATTTCGGCCAGACCGAACGGTGAAATGATCGTGTCCATGCAGTATTATTCCGGAAAACTTCTCCTGCAGACCGAGGAGATTATCCGGGCCGATCTGGAGGATATCAATATCTCAGAGGGTTCAAAAAGCAAATCAATCGTTCTGACCGGCCATAAAACACAGACAACGGGAGGGAAAACCGTCACGCTACTGAATCCCACGTACAGGAATCTCTACCAGGGCAAATACGCCTATCGCTGCGCCACACCGGATATCTTTCTGCGACCCGGCGATACGGTTGTATGCGGAGAAGATACCTTTACCGCCGATCTGATCACCTACGTGGTCAGTGTCGCGCAGCAGTCGATGGAGGTGAGCGGATAGCGGCATGGGCAGAGGACTTATCATCTCGGGTGGAACGGACGGACAGTACCAGGTTCAGTTGAAACTCCACAAAGGCCGCATCGAGGCGCTCATCGTCGCGTTGACCAATCAGATTGCCATGCTCGAGAGCGCAATCGAAACGATGGAGGAAGGGGTTGAGAAAGAAATTGCCGTCCTGAAGAAAACCGCCCTGGAGAAACGGAAGGCCTACCTCCAGGGCGTCGACGTTCCGGCAGATCCCGTCATCACCGCCTGGTGTGCCGACCTGACGGAAGATCTCGCCGGCGAGGTGGGTACCATCGAGATCCCCGGCGAGCGTAAAAATGTAAACATTCAGCCGGGACATGGAGGCAACGCGGCATATAATGCGGCCCGCGACGGCCAGCTGCAGCCCTCAATCGCGGGGACACCGGAAGGTACATTCTACAACCTCGCACTGCTTCCCGGCTGGCAGAAATGGAAGCCCACCTACCGGTTCGGGACCATCACGGTCATCGATGGCGATATCTGCGATGTTGACCTCGAGGCGGCCACGAGCAGCCAGCGGAATCTGGACGTCAATCAGTCTACGAAGCTTTATGGCGTGTCCATCGAATACATGACCTGCAACGGAGCGGCATTCAGTGAAGGTGACGGCGTCATTATTGAATTCGAGGGCCAAGACTGGCACAGCCCGAAGGTGATCGGGTTCAAGGAACATCCAAAACCATGCGGGTGGCGGTTTCATCTCATGCGGCTGGACGGTACCCTTGTCGATGACGGCCTGGGCGCTGAATTTAGTGTATTTGACAGCAATGAATTACCAGCTTCTATATATGATGTAACCTATGATGCTGAAACGGAAACCTGGTCTTTCAAGATAGGTGGCCAGCAGGATCCAAACGGCTACTGGGTGGAATATTCGTGCCCCGACGGCATCACGACCCAGTACCCGGGAAAATACAAATCATCCGACAAAAGGCAGGCGGCAGATCTGATCAAAGAAGGTGACTACAGCGACCAGATTCATTATTTCAAGATCCACGATGCGGAATGGCTGCCGGCAGAACGTAAACGCATCGAATATTCGCCTATCTATGGGGAAATGCATTATATAACCACGTACAACGAGACGCAGAACACGCATACACAGAGAGTGTTGAAAATTGAATCCTCAGTACAGTACAGGATTACGGAACGGCTGCGACCCGACAGGTTCCCCAAGATATGGGAATTGTATTATAACGCAGAGTGGTGGGACATATACAATGCTTATGCTGAACCTGAACAGCTTACTCCCCCTCCGGAAGTGAGGGGAAGGCGGACATTCCTCTGGAACAATATGGCTGAAACATTCATTATGGAGTTTCATGGCAGCGTGTTTGATCCTGATCCGGACCCGGAATATGAAGCGCAGGAAGCGTCGTATATAGTCGAAAATCCGAGCATAGACGGAATAGAGCATATCATTGAAGTGTGGTCCGACATGCCCGATGAACTTTCCAATGAAGGGTTTGAAGAGCCCTTTACATACGTATACGGAGAGTTTAACAGCCGTTTCTGGGCATGGGAAATGGTGTACTTCATTATTCAACTCGATTTTGAGGCAGAGGAATAAATGCGTGTTTTTGAGGGTGAAATTCCGGACAGGATGGCGTTGATACGACGATATTGGCAAGATATCTTAAGACTGAGGTTTGAATATTTCATTAATACTTGTATAGCAATATCGTAATCCCTACATATTTGTTTTAATGAGAAACTTGACAAATATTTGCAAAAGAGTAACATAAGCGCCGAAGTTCTTTTGTTAATTGATACAGTATAGTTCATCTCCAGAGTCTTAATCCTTTACCATTAAAAAGAGGTAATCATGGACGGACTTTAGGAAAACCCCGTTTTTCATAAAGAGGCGGGGTTTTGTGTTTATTGGGGGATAGATGATGACTAATAGATTCTTTTTCTGGCCAATATTAGTTTTAATAATTTTGCTTTTCGCTGGTTCTGCTGTTGCTGAAATCCAAACTTTCACCCATACGGTTAAACAGTCTTTTGGGGGTAGCCAGTCACCAGACGATGCCCGTGTTGCTGCCATGGCTAAGGCAAAGCGTGAGGTTTTGGAAATGGCAGGAACCTATCTGGAGAGCATGACAATTGTAAAAGAAAACGTTGTAGAAAAGGATGAAATTCTTGCTCTAGCAGCGGGTGTGCTTAAGGCCAGAATAGTATCCCAAGAAAACTATGCCTCCAAAGACGCTTTTGGAATTGTTGTAAAAGCCAAAGTTGATGTGGATACGAGCATCCTTGAAGAACGGATAAAGAAATTATTACAGGACAGGAGTATTCTTGAAAAATACAAGGAAAGCCAGAAGCGTGAGAGGGCACTTCTGGCCAGGATTGAGAGGCTGGAGATAAAAAACAGGAAACTGCAACAGTCCCAGTTAACAACACATAATCAGGAAAAAGAAAATTTAAAAAAAGAGTTCAAGAAAGCCACACAGGGACTTACTGCTAACGATTGGAACAATAAAGCCCTGGCATTATGGAATAATCGTGAATATACGGATCCTGACAAAGCTTTAGAGTATTTAAATCAGGCTATTCATCTGGATCCACAGGACGCTATAGCCTACATCAACCGCGGGATCATGTGGGCTGTCAAAGGTGAGTATGAACTAGCGATAAAAGATTACAACAGGGCGATCGAACTTAGCCCGCAACTCGCTATGACCTACTACAACCGCGGAAAAACGTGGAAAAACAAAGGCAAGTATGACCTGGCGATCAACGATTTCAACAAGGCGATCGAACTGAGCCCGCAACTCGCTATTGCCTACTGGAACCGCGGGTCCACTTGGAAGGGTAAGGACGAGCATCGGGTGATCAAAGATCTCAACAAAGCGATTGAATTGGATCCACGGGATGCCATGGCTTACTTCTACCGCGGTTTTGCCGTGTGGGAGAAAAAGGGCGAGTCCGATCTCGCAATCAAAGATTACAACAGGGCGATCGAACTTGACCCACAGTTAGCTATTGCTTATTTCACCCGCGGACACACGTGGAAAAACAAGGGCAAGTATGACCTGGCGATCAAAGATTTCAGTAAGGCGATCGAACTGAATCTGCAACTTGCTATGGTCTACGACAATCGCGGGGTTGCGTGGAAAAATAAGGGCGAGTACGATCTGGCGATCAAAGATTACAATAAGGCGATCGAACTTGACCCACAGGACGCCAAAGTTTACTGCAACCGCGGATACGCTTGGGGGAAGAAGGGCGAGTACGATCTGGCGATCAAAGATTTCAGTAAGGCGATCGAACTCGACCCAAATGATGCTGATGCCTACTGCAACCGCGGGCTTACATACGCAATCTTAGGACAAAGTGGAAAGGCAGCCAGTAACTTAAATTATTATTTAAAACTTGGCGGACATGTATCTAAAAAGGCAGATGTGGTGAGACGTGTGATAAGAGATATGGGATATACTCCGAAATATTAAGTGATTTACAGTATCACGGTAATTGTAAAATGAAAGATGTCACATCAAATGGGTGCCGACAGAACGGATATGCGTGGTAGATTTTTTCTAATGTAAAGACAGT
>Ga0272442_10010283_pt1 | contig 11546 bp, 20 predicted proteins | sample SSMForm2O_FD_200262 | JGI IMG/M metagenome (GOLD analysis project Ga0272442, IMG submission 200262) | Marine sediment archaeal communities from Little Sippewissett salt marsh, Falmouth, MA, United States - SSM-Form-2O | ecosystem: Environmental > Aquatic > Marine > Wetlands > Sediment ...
ATTACTTGGGCTCCCGATGCTGCTGTTAAACTAGCTCCTGATACGATGATATTATTAGTCCCCGATAATATTACCGGTTGGCCTGCTGTTATCTGCTCTCCACCCGCATATAGATCAAAGATTCCTTCTGTATATACTGCTAATGTGGTAGATCCATCACTACCCACTTTCTCTGCAGCAGCTATTCCTGCGAAGTTATTAAACCTTGCATCTGCGGCAGCAGCTGTTCTAGGATCAGAGAATTTTAGAAGTGTTCCTTTCTCAATAGTAGTACCTTCTGCGACGGTATATTGATAAGGAGCCCCACCATTAGGGCCTAAGTCAACAATCACAGCTTCATTTGCCATAGCCCCTAGTGGATTTCCTTACTTAAATAATTTGCTATAATTTGCCTTCTTGCTTCAATTGGTAGATTTTCACAATTATCCCAGCTATCCCTAATAAATTTAATCCAATTAATAACCAAGCCTCTAAGGAAATCATAGACATTCGTGACCGTCTTTATCAGCTTTTGCATCTTCTCTGTAACCAATTAAAGCGGTTTGGATGTTTGTTTTATATACAAGCCTCTTTATTGCATTTGGATCTAATTTTGGAAGTTTCTTAGCGCCTAGCACTTTTCTTAAGACACTTAGATATTTTTGTTTAGACTTCCATTGTTTAGGCAGCTCTCCTGTTTCCACAGTAGCCATCACATTTTGCAATTGATCTTCCGGGAAAACTACTTCCCACAATTGTATAGGCCTCATGGCTAATTGAACAGCCATCTTTTGGCCATTCCATTCATAAGGAAAATATTGAGCCTGCATATCATTCACAAATCTATCAACTTCATGCTTAATACCCCTTGTTATCATATACAGATGCATTCTTTTTATCAAACAACGGATTAACTTCGCCTTTCATAGTTGCTTTTGCATATTCAATAGGATCCATTTGCTTTATCTCTTCTTTCATTCTCCCAGCAAATGATCTTCCAGCAAGAGCTTGTTCAGAAAGCAGTTTCTCTTGCTTCTCTAGTAGTTTAGCAGTTTGCTCATTAGCTTTTTCAATTCGTGCTGCTGTTGACTTAGCTTCATCAAGGAGAGCTGTGCTTGCCTTTTCTTCTTGATTGCTTTCCTTTGGTGTTTCCTCTGCTTCCCTCTTAGGCGATTCTTGTACTTCTTGTGTTTCTTTTTCTTCATCCATTTGTTTTCACACCCCCTTTCATTTCTTTTGAAAAGGAGACGGCAGCATAAAACCACCTATCCCTGCAATTGCTGCAACGATAATAGTGTACATCGTGCCATTGTGTCCTGTCAACAAAGCCGCGACTTCCAATCCAGCTAAGCATACTATTGCAATGCACGCAACGAATGGCGATTTTTGCTGCTTTGGTTTTATTTCTGTTTTTTTTTGTGTCATTATGTATATTTCACCCTTAGCCCTAAAAAATAAAACTGATCGTCTGATCTTTTATTTTCCAATTCTATTCCCACATAATCTAGTGCTGTTACTGTTGTTAATATGCTAGATATATCCACTTCTTCCATATTGTCTGTTTGAAGATCTGGAGTGAATGTATCGCTATTTGTATCTGCTTGGTAATCATCCCCTTCTTTTGCAATTGCAGCACTAACCAATATATTCCAATCATTATGTCCTGTTTGGGCAACAATCACTAAATAGGCTGCTGTTAGGCTTGTAAAATCTGAAGGCATCATAAAGCTAACAGAGGCCGATTGTGTTCCCCCCCCTGCTTGATCGTCAACACGGGCTACCGGATAAGCTTGAATTGTTGTATCATCCCCTTGAACATATGGCACAAAAAACTCTTTGGTTGGTGGAGTATCTGTGTCTGAATCATCATCCGGGATAGATCTATCTCCTTGTTTTTTAAACACTTGTGCGTCGTTTGGACTAGGTTTAAAGATGCTCTGACTTGTTGCTATTTTAGGCATGCTTAGACCCATTTTATTCGTGTTTTGTTGGATTAACATTCATTGCTTTGTTAATCTGACCGTCCTTTTTATTATCTTCTAATAAACTTGGTTCTATGCTAGCTGGGAACTCAAAGTTAATATCTAGGTTCATCTGGGCTTTTAGCTGATCTTCCAGAAATAGTTGATTATATCTAACCATCTGCTCAAATGCCAGATAGACAATCTTTGCAGATGCTTCTGTATCTTCCTCACTGCTTGATCCTAAAATGACCTGCGGGATTCCTTCTGCTCTTATAAATTCCTTCTCTAAATATCTAACCCATGGCAGTGGATCAAGAGTTGAATATTGCGGAATGCTAACTCTATCCACATTTGCTGTCCCTTTGGGAATAATTAGATTCTCCCCTTTCTCCACTGCTTTGTCCAATTGAGTTTTAAAGCTTGCTATTTCAGTTGCATCATCTGTATCTACCTCTGTTATTAATAATGGTTTAACATATCTGTGGAATATCACCCTCATATCTCTCTTTATCTCCTGCATCATCTGGATTGTCAATTCCAGCTTTTCAATTGTGCTAATTCCATGGATTTCATCAGCTATCCTATTCCAAGCTAAATGCAGAATATCATCCTTATCAAATCTAGTTATTGTTTTTTCCTTTTGGTGTGGCAGATTAGCTGTCTGAATATATTCCTTAATCATCCCCTGTGGATTAACAACAATCTTAATGCTATCCGGAGCCAGCGGTTTTAGGTTGATTAATCTGCCCTTTTTATCCCTAATAATCTCTGCAAAAGCATCCCCAGCTATTGTATATGTCCTGACTAGGTTTGCCATTATTGAGTTGAATGTGTCCTTGCCATATCCCTTAATCCTTCTAATCCTATTCTTAGTTTCTGCCGAGCCTTTCAGCTTGAATCCTTTCCCTACCACCCATTGAGCCTTTTTATCAATAATGGCTGCTAATTCTGGAATCTTTCTATAATATCCATGCCATTTAGTCCAATCATTGTTTTGCCAAGTATAGTCTGTCTGGCCACTAGCTCCATCTGTGCTTTTATTATTAATCTGCCAGACATTAGTATAGGTTGTGGTGTCCCCATATTGGGCTGTGTCCTCATAATCCAGGGCATATTGTCCTGTGTAGTCTGTTGATCCTATTGCGCTTTTCATTTTTTTTTAAAAAATTTTAAAATTTAAAATTTCTCTTTTCCACGCTCACTCTCGTGAGCTCTATTTCATAAGACCTTTACAAGGCCTTTTAGGGGTACAAAATCGCTCTACCCTTTTGATTTTTTCACTAGGCCTATCACAAACCTACGCTCCCCTCATGAACTTCTCACTGCCCATCTCTTTGAGTGCTTTAAGGTTTTGATTAGCTCTATAAGCAAGTACATTAATCCGATCTTCTCTTTCTATTCTAAATGCTGTTGTTGCTCCACTCATGTTATATGTTATTGCATGTATTGCAACTAGGTTAGCTGCTGTATCATAAAGAATGAACTTAACATCATCATTAAGGCTGGCATACACATCACTCCAATTATATCCTGTTGCTACATTGATAAAGCTCTCTGCTCCACTTATCCACTCTGTCCATCCAGCCTCTGGAATGGTTTGATCTATATTTGATCCAGCTTTTCTCACTGCTGCTCCCGATACTATAAAGTTTCCCATGTTCTCTCAAAAAATTCCAAGCTATTCCACTATTTAAACTTTACTATTACCTCTACAGTTACACACCTTGATACTGACGCGGCGCAGCCGCGGCGAGCGAAGCGAGCCGCGGATTCATCCCCATCCCCAGCTTATGCTGGGGGAAACATTTAAAATTGACATTTATGTCGTCCCTGTTTCGTAAATGTCTTTTTAAATGTTTCGGCTAGTACAAATTCCAAATATGCAAAAACCCGAAAGGGTTTTTGCTAAACTTAATCCACTTACCCAAAAGTACTCCCGTACTTTTGCTAGACTTTTAGACGCTGGGTTTCCGGGCGACCGTAGGGAGCCCGGACATCAATTGCGTCCCGGCGACGAAGGAGCCGGGCAAAGATTTAAAATGAGCAGCGACGGTGGAGCTGCGATTTTTAAATCTTTGAGGTAGATAAAATTAAGAAATAATTGCTATTGTGGAGTGGTAAAAGTCAAATGAGTTATTCGGTATACCGGATAACTCTATTATTAACCAAGTTTGTTATCACTATTTAATGCGTAGAATCCTATAAATACCCCCGTGCTTTTCCTAAATTAATGGATAAAAAGCTAAAGAAAGCAAAGTCCATATAATAGTAAACAGCATTTAACAAATCATTGTTTGTCTGTCCCATGTAATGTCCTAATGGTTTATGACTTGTACCAAAACAAGCAGGGTAAGGGCAGCTGTTATAATATTCTATTAGCTAGTAATCTTGCTTACCCTAAGTATTTTGTACTTATAATCTAGTACTTGTACATACTCTCATGTCAGACACAACGGCGATAGCAAAAAAAATTAGCTATAAAACTTTTTCAATTCATCAGCAACGGATGGATATATTCTTCTATAAACTTCCAATATCTCCATCTCTCTTAATATCTCCATCCACGCTTCAATCTCATTCTGCTCCATCATTTTCATCACCCCCTTTATATACTGCATCTAAAAACCTCTGTCTATCAAATCTAGGGTTTTCATTTTCTAGGAAGTTGGCAAAACTATCTACCATCAACACAAAACCTTCCCTTCTGCTAAGTATCTTAGCAATAGCTCTAAAATCTTTTCTTGTCATCATTGTTTCTTACCTCAAATTTTGTTTAGCGTGAGAACGAAGTTCTCGTTTAATAGAACTTCGTTCCGCGAATTAAGGCTTTAAAGCAACGGAAACGCCTAAAAGTAGGCGACAGATTTTTAGTTTTGACCGTCTAAAGAAAATCCCCTAATGCGGGGATTTTCCCACTGGAAAAACATAAATATCTTTCGCCGAGATCAAGCTAGAAATAATCTCAATCCTTTATTCTTCACACACCAACAGGCCCTGACAAATGCCTCACAGAGGTGATTGCCCTTGCCTTTTAATAACAATCTCCCTGTGCTAGAATATTCAAATGTGATGCTTTTTAAACTATTTATCACATTTCCTTCTTTCTTAAACCTAATTTTATTACTCTCCATTAAAATTAAGGCATTAGAATATAAATCTTCCTTCAAAATAGACCGCTTCTTCTCTGAAGGATCATCATTAATCTCAATTGATCTCATGGAATTATCCAATCCGACCACTTTTTTGCCCATCTTCTCCCGGAGAACATCATAAATAGCTCCGCCTAAGCCCCCAGAATCAACAAATATTCTAATAAATTTCCATTTTTTATCCAATTCTTGAATTCTGCCTATGCTCTCTGTTGCTCCCACTCTTTCGGTTGTTTTACTCCAGACACCTTTTAAAAAATTATGGCGATCCATTTCTACAACATAAAAAGCATTTTGATCTCCCCCATACCTAGCAAAATCAACTCCTAAATAATATTTCTTATTCAGAGGATCATAATCCTTATTAAACTCCCAAAGAAGTGTACCACACTTCTCTAGCTCTTTTGTAGGAAAAAATTGATCGTATTCTTCAACAAATTCACCCAAATACTCCTGTGCATACTGAATTTTAGTCAGTTTATATCTTTGTTTTCTTAAAAAATCTTTATGAATCCTCTTACACTCCTCACTTGTCACATGAATATGCAAATAATTCTTATCTTGAAAAGCATCATAGAAATAACCATGCTTGCCGGCCGGTGTTCCTAATAATATCATCCAGCCTGTTTTTCTTAATTTCTTGCTAGTGGCCATCATTGGAACAATAGCTACCCAGACTTCATCCGGAATAAATGCAGCCTCATCAGCAATTAAAAAATCAACAGTGAATCCCCTAATAAATGCCCCTGTTCTTCCTGTTGGATGGCAGAAGATCTGGCTATTATTCTTCAGCTCTATCCTTGTCTGAGTGGGCTCAGAATGGTAAATAGAAGCCTTCTGACGCCTTTTTTTAAAGTCAGTTAGGTTCTCCCCTGTCTTTCTTGAAACAAATTTAACAGCATCAGCATTATCTTGATCAAACATGCCCCTTATTTTCTCAAATAATAAAGAACTCTGCCTTTGACTTGCAGCAACTACTAAGGTAGTTGTTCCCGGATATTCAATTGCTAAATCTCTGGCTTTTCTAGCAACAACCGTTGATTTCCCTGTCTGCCTTCCACATCTAAGAGCGATATTCCCTTTATGTTTTATTACCCTCTTCTGCCAGCGATCCATTGGCAGAAGTCTTAGATCTGTCACTAATTTTTCCTTTGCCATTTAATCTCTGTTGTTGTTTATAGAATTTAATATAACAATATCTGCATCTCTTTGTAGAACTCCTTCTTAGAGGTTTACCACAATCAATGCATCTATTTAGCCTGTGGCTCTTCCTCATCATATTTTTCTAGCATTTTAATTGCTTTATTGTAGAGAAGATCTCCAGAAACTTTAAGCATAGCTGATTCTTTCAGCTGATTCTCTGCTGATTTCTTGGCCATCTCCCAATCTTTTCTATCTAAAATTTCTTTCATTTTACAATTATTTCATCACCATGTACTTCAATAACACCGGCTTGCTCATAGATCTGAAGCAATTCAAGGCCTGTCCTTAGAGTGCTAAAACATTGCAATGCAAACAGAGGCAGAAGCCTCTGTTTTGATAAAACTAAGTCTTGCTTTTTTGCCTCATTAAATGCATTCTGAAACCATTCCTGTTTAGTTCTCCTCGTCTTGTCCGTTCCCATCGTTACCGTCCCAGACATATCTGTAAAATATTTGTGCTAATTCCAACACATCTTCTATCTTACAATCGTCCACTTTCTCATGGAATTTAATTGCATTGCTTACACAATTCATTCTACAGATTCTTCTTTGATTATTCTCCGGAGTACCAGATCTTGTAGGATTCATTTTTTGTACTACAATATCTTGTGGTATATCGGATTTCCTTATGTCTTTCATATTGAAAAACTTTCCATTCTGCTCTCCCATTATTTCAACAAAATCTCCAACTTTAACTTTAGCTGCTAGGCTATTGTCAAAGCTAGAATATTGCTTCCCATCAACATGAAAAACAAATCTTTCATAAGGCCGTCCGGTTTTTCCAACACCTTCAGATTTTTCAATTTTCTCAAGTGTTCCTTGTATCATTTTTTCCAAACCCCCTTTCAAGTTCTTTATTTATTTTATCTAGTTTATCCACATCTAGATCAAGAATCTTAATCTCCCATTGATAATCACCCTTAGCATTCTTAGTCAGTTTAATATGCTCTTTCTGAAATAGGCCTAGTTTTTCTTCAAAATCCTGTGTTATTTGTGTTGTCATTTTATAGGTAGGGGGGGAAATGGTATGAAAAGAGTAGGTAATAAACGAGTAGTAGCCCCTCAATATATACAGACACACCACTATATAAACATGTGTGACCACGCATCAGTTATATCGTTATGTCTTTCCAATCATCACCTATATTTATTTTTAAACTATTAACTGTTGCCCATGAATCTCCTATGTTAATCTTTATAGCTTCTAAATCATGCCAATCATCATCAATCTGTATAGCACTATTATCTTCATATGAAGTCCACTGTATATTTAACCAACATGCCTGTGCTCCCTCATAGCCAGGCACAGGGGAGTAATCATAATTATAAAATCTTACAGAATTATAATTTTGGTTAGTCACTTCTCCAAATACTATAAAAGCCATTGCATTTCCACTACTCCATCCACCCTTATCTACTATCTCTTGACATATATCTGTAACATCCAGCGTCTCTTGTAATCTATAAATTGTACTTGCTTTTTCTGTCATGTTGTATACTGTGAATGCTGTTGTGTGTGTAGCATCCATAGGCCTATTAGTTGAACTATCCCAGGTGTCTGCATCATCTTCATAAACTCCAAAAATTGTTATGTCACAATCAGTAGTATCTATTTTCCCACCTGTTGCTGTTATTGCTGGCTCTAACCATGCTTGAATAATATTTGCACATTGAGGTATTGGAATATTTACAAATCTATATCCTGCTGGGTCTGCTCTACCTGCAGAAGTAGAGCTTCCTAGTACATAAAAGTCATCATCTTCATCATATACTTGGCCGTGGTTTGTTAAATCTGCTGCATCATCACTTGATGAATTTACTGCGTAATATCCGCCTGCCATTTTAAGATGTGTATTTGATATATATTGTTCCCCTTGGAAAATTAGATGCTGTTGGTGGAGTATCATCAGTGCCATGCAAAACCATAGGAACATAGGCCGTATCATTTGTATTATTATCTCCCGTAGTATAAATATTTGCTCCTGTTAATGTTCCTGCCACATTTGCTGTTGCGAATGTTGCATAAGATCCCGACAATGAAGCTCCAGATATAAATCCTGTTGCTCCTATATTAGTTTGTAATAATGTGGCTCCGTGAGGATCTGTGTCATCTGTTGAGTGGGTGTGATATGATCCAGATAAAGCAAAACTCATTCCCGATAAAGCTGTTAATTTTGTAGAGGTAATATCATGAGCTCCAGATAGTGCCCATGCCATCCCAGATAGTGCTCCAACCTCTGCATTAGTATCCCAATATGATCCACTTAATGCAAAACTCATTCCAGATAAAGCTGTGACTTTTGTATCTAATATATAATGTGTCCCACTTAGTGCGTGATGACTTCCTGATAACTCGGGGAATGCCAATATCTCTGTTCCTATATGCATTGTTGCTCCCGACACATCTCCATTAGATACTATGGTTTCTCCAGATATTGTGGCTCCAGACATGCTAGATAATATCAGCACCCCTGTGTCTACTACCTGATTTGCATCTACCATGCCTACAAAGGCATCATTCAAGGGGAGTATTTTATCTGTTATTCTTACTGCCATTATGAGGTCCTCAACTGAAAGTTTCCTGGTCCTAAGATGTTATTAGAAACCCAAACATCATAGTTTTCTGTGTATCCATTTACATTAGTGATTGAAACAGTTTCTGGGCTTCCTTCATTTAATGATAAAGCAAACCCTGTGCTATTATCAAACCAGTTACTTGGATCACTTAGTCTTGAAGGGTATGCAAACACAAAATACTCACTTGCTCCCAGAGTTACTGTGTTCCATGTTTGTGTAGTATCATTTGTGATTGGAGATTTCACATCAGTTAGTGCCTTTACTTGTGCTTCTGTCCATCCGGTGTTTAGTGTTGAACCCCCATAGTAAAATGGGTTTATTAAATTTGAGGAAGTTGATAGACTTAGAGTTGAGTTACCTAGAGCAGTATTTACCGAAGCAAAAACTTTATAATCTTCTGTTAATCCAGCTGTATTTGTTATTTCAACTGTTTCTGGGGCTGTGAAGGGCATAGTTACTGAGTTGAATCTTGCTCCATTTGCATGGATAGATGTATATCTTGAAGGATATGCCCATACCACATAGTTAGAAGCTCCCGCATTAATTGATCTTGAGGCTGTATAAGATGGAGATATTGTCCCTGTTAAGGCTTCCACTGCCGCTTCATCAAAACTTGATCCTGTTGTTGAGTTACCATAATATATGTAGTTATAGAAATACAAGGCTCCAGCATAGTCTATATCTGAGTCTGTCCCATCATCTGAATCTAATCTAAATCTAATGTATTGATCTACTGTAGGGTAATCAACTGCATCTGTATTATCTCCCGAAGTATATGCTGGCCCATCCATCACCCCCATAGTTGCATAGGCTCCCCCATTAATAGATTTCTTAATATCTGAGGTTGTGGGTGGCCCATTATCATAGGTGGCAGAATATGTTATTGCTCCTGCTGCTTTCCATTCCCCCGTACCACATAAGATTCCACTAGATAAACCATCATCAAATCCGGTGCAAGAGAAAGTGTAGGTTGTACCCTCTGGAGCCGATGTCCAATTAGTACCATTAAATATTAGATGATCATTCTTAGAAGCTGAGTTAGTTACATCTGAATGACTTGCTAGTGTGTGAGACTCTGCGTGATGTTGATCACTTGTCACATTGGTTAGATCATCATGATCTGTAGAAAAAGCTGATATAGCATCATCAACATATTCTTTATTAACAATGTCTTTTTTATTTGCTGGGTTATGTTCTATTGTCCCTTGTCTTAGTGCTGTTGATTGGACAATATTATAATCATCCATATTATCAAAATTACCAGCACCATCTGGCCTTGAGAAATGTTTGCTCCTATTAGAAGGTGTGAACATGGTTTTTCTAATCTTAACCATTATGAAGAAGTAATTGTTTCAAGACCTGTTTCAGTGACTACAAATGCAGCACCCCCAGAGATAAATAAGGCTCCAGATAATAAAGGGCAATTTGTTCTCTTAATAGGCAATATCAACTCACTAGGAGCAATTGGATCACCGACTATTTCGGTCATGGTTACTTACCCCCTTTTTTCTTTGTAGAAATAGGCTCAACTTTTGGAGCTTCTTGCTCTTTATGTTCTAAATAATAATTTACATCACACATTTTCCCTGGATCTTTGGCAATTCCATCTGGCAAAACTCCCTCTTTATTCCTCTGGCTATACCATTTCTTACCTCTCCTCATCTTTCCTTCATGTGACATTTTATGCTTGTGTATTAGTTATTATGTGGATAGCCTCTGGATTTGTCACCATTGTGATTCCGACTTCCCACGCTCTAATTGTGTATTTAATTCCTTGATCTTCAATAACAGCAACTTTTAATGGACTTGCACTTTTCCATGTTACAGCTTCTTGGCCTTTAATTATACATGCTTCATCTGTATCTACTGCATTACTAACAATTATCTTAAGCCCACACACTTGACCTACTACCCCATTACTAACAACATCTGCTGTTTTAAAGCTAGGATTATTAATTACCTTGCTATTCATCATAAGGTGTGCATAATCTGTTGGACTTACTAATAAATATCCGTTAGCCATTACATCGTAGTTGTCTATTGCACAATACTCTATTCCTGTAAGGATGTCACCTATTGGATCTCTATTTGCTAAAGTGGCACTATCCCATGTATCGCTAGCAGCTGCTGTGTTTACACTGGCATCAGCTGTGATTACATCATATATCCTGTAATCCACTGCATTTGCAATTGCCCTTCCTATTCTGAGAAGGGTTCTGGCTAATACATCTATGGAATCTGTTGCTGCATCTTCCCATGAGACTACTCCTTCTGCTGCATATTTCTCGTGCCTTGATGAAGTTTCTGTCCATGTAGGCTCCATATAGGGAAAACTTGCTAGCCTTGCTGTCCCTCTTATATCTGACCCTACTGCATGACCCGTCAATTCTGTAGCTGTTTCCTTGTAATAAGTTTCTTTCCATTTATTAGAACTCTGAACTAAACAAACTTGTTTAAGTTTGTATTCCATAAGAGCAAAACCATTAACTGCTCTTTGAATGTTTTCTCCTCTTATATCTAATTGTCCTGTTGAATCTGCCATTTTATTCTTTTTCTAATTCTTCCTCGGGAATTTCTTCCTTTTTTGTTTCTTCTTCTTCTTCCATTAGTAACCCCTAAGTTTTACTAAAATATACTCCGCTGTTCCACCCGCTGCACTTTCTAAAGCAATTCCA
>Ga0272442_10010286_pt1 | contig 11545 bp, 10 predicted proteins | sample SSMForm2O_FD_200262 | JGI IMG/M metagenome (GOLD analysis project Ga0272442, IMG submission 200262) | Marine sediment archaeal communities from Little Sippewissett salt marsh, Falmouth, MA, United States - SSM-Form-2O | ecosystem: Environmental > Aquatic > Marine > Wetlands > Sediment ...
AAAAAGAAAAACCTTAGACTACTTGAGTTGAAAGGTTTGGATAAAAAAATCCAACGCAAAGGAATGATTTTCAGAAGTGTAGTAGGTGGATTCTTATCACAAGAAAGAGATGTAACACTCACGCCAAAAAAAGACTGGAAGATTGTGACAAAAATTAAACCATCTGATAAAGAACTAATTTCTATGGAATTCGCTGTAAAATGTGTCAAACATGTAAAATCAAACTCAGTGCTTTTTGTAAAAGACACAAGAACAGTTGCTATCGGCGGCGGTCAAACAGCCAGAGTTGATGCTACATGGATCGCTACACATAAAGGTAAAGAAAACATCAAAGGAAGCACAATGGCATCTGACGCATTTTTCCCATTCCGAGACGGAATAGATGTTGCAGCAGAAGCCGGAGTGAAATCAATTATTCAGCCTGGCGGTAGCATTCGGGATGAAGAAGTTATAAAAGCCGCTGATGAACATGGCATAAGCATGGTTTTTTCAGGTCAAAGATATTTTAGGCACTAAAGGGTAAATATTCTTTAAATAGAAGCACATATCCCGCGACGATGCAGTTTATAGTTAAACAACGAGATGGCCCTGCCCGTATAGGTGAAATTGACATAGAAAATAAGAAAGTTAAAACACCTAACATTTTTTTTCTAAATACAAAAAGATTCAAATCACCAAGCTTTTCAGAGATAGATTTACCAAAACTAATCGAAAAAGAAATCAATGTAATATCAGCAGAAGATGATTTTAAGAAAATAACATCAAACTTAGTAATTATAAAATATGCAGCTCAGCTTATAAATCAACCTAAAAACTTTGTAGATTTTATTGTAAGATTAAGAGAAAAGATTGGATACCAGAAAACAATTTATCTTCCAGGCGTTGGAGATCCAAGCAATCTTGCATTACTAGCATATTTAGGAATTGATTTTTTTGATTCGGCACCTGCTATAGTTGCTGCTAGAAAAAATATGATGTTTTTTGAAAATGGAAATATTAAAAAAGATGATTTACAAGAAATATTCTGCAACTGTCCAATTTGCAATAAAAAAACAAAACCTGAAGATCTAAGCTATAACGATATTCTAAATCATAATTATAACAAGATTTATTCAGAGTTAAAGCAAGTTCGTAATAGTATTGCAAAACAAAATCTGAGGAATCTTGTTGAAAATAAGCTAAATGTCGATTCTAACTCTGCTGCAATTTTAAAAAATTTTGATAGAAAATATTATGAATTTCTGGAAAGAAGAGCACCAGTAGCCAGTAAAAACAAGTTAATTGCTACAAGTAAAGAATCAATGAATAGACCTGAAATCAAAAGATTTCAAGAAAGAGTTATTTCTAGATATAAAAAACCTGAATCAGCAAAAGTTCTTTTACTTCTACCATGTTCTGCAAAGAAACCTTATTTTCGTTCAAAGTCACATAAATTCTTTAGAAACATATTGATGGAAGTAAAAAATCCAACTGCTGTTCATGAGTTAATTATCACCTCTCCACTTGGACTTGTACCGCGGGAGCTTGAACTTACTTATCCTGCTGCAAACTACGATATTCCTGTAACTGGCGTCTGGGAAGATTATGAAAAAGAAATGATAAAGAATCTTCTTTCAAATTATATTAAGAAAAACAAATACGAAAAAATCATTGCGCATCTTCCAAAAGAAATCATTTCTTTTATCAAACCAATTATAAAAAATGCAAAAATTACTTGTATTGATAATCCTACATCAAAAGAGTCACTTGATAAATTAAAAGATGAATTAGATAAAACTATTAAAAATTATGATAAAATAACTAATCAAAACCGAGCAATAGAAGAAATTCAAGGTCTAGCAAGATATCAATTCGGAGAAAAAAACGCAATATGTCTTTTAAAAAATTCAACTATTAAAGGCAAATATCCATATAGGAAAATCTTTGAAAATGATAAACAACTTGGAATGATAACTCAGGAGAGGGGATTGATTTCTTTAACTTTGGATGGTGCAAAAAAGATAAATGATTATTCTGTAAATATCTATGACGATTTTGAATTAAAAGGCTCAGTTTTTGCACCAGGAGTTAAAGATGCCGATGATGCAATAAGAATAGGCGACGAAGTCATTGTAAAAAATAACAAAGAAACTGTTGCAGTTGGTGTCGCTCATATGAACAGTGAAGAAATGACGCAATCAACTTATGGTGAAGCTGTTAAAGTAAGACACAAAATTTAGATTTTTTCCATAGTCTCTTCATCACCACAGTATGGACATGAAAAAACATGTACTCCTTGATATAGTTCAGTACCCTCAGCCCAAATGGTAATTCCTTCCCCGCATTTATTACATCTGAAGTTTACTTTGATTGATTTTTTTTCAGGAATTTCTTCTTCTTGCTGTGCAGGATATGGAGGAATAATACCAATTGCTCCGCAATCAGGACAGGTCATTTTTACATATTTTTTATCATTACGCTTTGATTTCTTTATTGCAAAAATTCCAGTGCAAGTCGGGCATTTAAAATGATAAAGACCACCCTTTAGTGTTTTTTCAAATTCGGAGATGATATCGATATCTTTTGTTTCTTCTCGAGTTTCTATAGATCTGATAAATATTAAGAATATAACCAGGACAAGAATAATTGCATATACTGCTATGACTATGTTCATCCATCCTTTGTCAAATATTACGTCAAAAATGGAAATAATCATAATCCATAATGCAGAGAATGTCAATAAGAAAAAGGGCCATTTGCTTTTAATCCAGCTCATGTTTTCTTCCTCCTTGTACCATATCTTGCAAATATTAATATTATTAAAAATAGAACTATTGAACTAACTATATACCAAGCATTTTCTTTTACACGGTATGCAACATTTTGTAAGAATATATCTTTTTGAGGGTGAGTCCCAATTTGATATTCTTTCAGATTTGTATAACCATCTCCATCCATATCCTTCCCTCCATCAGTTGAATCATAAGGATCTAAACCATATCGTTTCTCCCAGTCATCTGGCATACCATCATTATCAGTGTCATCTTTGTTTCTTGTGACCCAAAAAATTGCCTTATCTGTTTTTACCCAATTCCCAGCTCCATCTATTATAAGAATTTCATATGTGTATTTTCCACCAATGTTATATGTATCAGTATATTCGTATTTTCCACCAGACGATAATTTCATATTTTCTACATATTCATTATCATTTGGAGGTTTTATTGTCACAGTGACTGTTTCAATTATTGTGTTATCAGTAACTATACATGAAATAGTGACATCGTCTTTTATCAGTTGAATATATGGTTCAGCTCCATAGTAAGATACAACTGGATCTGTTTTATCTTGAATTATTGTAAAATTACTATTATATGTTTTAATGTTTTGATGAATGGAAAGATCAATTGCCTCTATTGTAAATAGGTATTTTCCAGCTTCAGATGTCTCATAAAAATCATATTTGAATTCATCACCAGTAGTCCTTATCATACTACCCTTAAAAGATTCACCAAGAGGATCAGTAATATTGATATAGACATATTCAAGACCGGTATCATCAGTGACATCTGCATATATTGTAATATGACCACCTTGCTCTTGACGAGAGGGTTCTATTTTTACATTTGAAATATCAGGCTTATTTTTTTCATATGATCTAACCATTAGATTTGTCTCAGAAAGCATATGGTTATTCAAAAGATTTGAATCTCTTTGTCCATCTTCGACTAATATTTTTACACCTATTAACCAGATACCTGATTCAGATGAATCCCAAGTCAGGGTAACTGTTTCAGAACTATTGGCATCTATGCTTATCTTTTTGCTATCTTTTTCATCTTCATATTTCATTATTCTAAGGCCATCAGAGGGTGCTTCTTCGATGTAAAGTTTAACGAAATAATCAGATGCATTCCCTAGACCTTTATTTTCAATTTCAACTTCAAAAATTACTTCTTCAAATTCCATAATTTTTCCATTTGGTAAAATAATATCTTTAACTTTTAAATCAGGCCATTCATTTACAGTTATTGATAAATTTCCTTCATTATTGGATTCATCTGACTCGTCAACTTCATTAGATGAATCAACAGTTACAATAATTTTGAAATCACCAGCAATATCTGCACACCATTCAAAATATACATGAGCAACTTCTTCTTTTATTAGAGTTAAAGTAAGCGTATCCGCATATACTTCCAAATCATTTGATTTATTCACTATTGAAACAGTGATATTGACATCTTCAACATTTGCGTCGTGACTAATTACATTTGCAGTTATATTGATTGTATTATCTTTATAAATGACCTCATTTGCAGCCCAATCAGTTTCAATTGAAATATTTATGAGTTCGAGATCAGGTTTTCCAACTAGAAAATCATGTTCCGCAACAAAAGGTATGTATCCTGCATCATCTAGACTGCTAACCCTAATTGTCCAATTACCTTCTTCATCAAAGTAGAAATCATTGTAAACCCAATTTGTTTGACCCTCGTTGTCAGTTAAAACTAAAGTAAAATTATGACTCTCATTATCTGTTAAGAATATAAAAGCAGTAGCACTTTGAGCTTTAGCATCTGTAACAACATGGATATCTATTGGATCAAGAATTAGTGTATAGCCGCCATCAATGGGTTCTTGAATATTAATCTGCCATCCTTCAGCAAAACCATTGCTTGCAGTTGCATTACCCGATTCTTCAATTGAATTAGTTTCGCTCACAGAGGTTCTAATACCTGGATTTATCTCTACATCAAAATATACGCAGTAATACTTTTCATCAGAATTATCAGTTATATTCCAAATAAGATCACCTGTTGCATTAATAAGCGAGTTGTAACCCGCACTTTCATTGAATTTATACACACTTACTTCATCAGCAACTTTCCCATCATTAGAATATCTGATAATTCTAATAGTATCATCTTCAAAAGTCTCAGAAACAATACCAATATTGTCCAATAGTTCTGTGAAATTTAAAAATTGAGATACATTGCCCACACCTGTAACAATTAAAAAATATCTGTAATGCCAACTATCGTTCCACCATTCTAATTCACCAACACCAACATTTACAGATATCTCTTCTACATCGTGAGATGCATTACCAATTCCGACATCTACAGTGATGCTTTGACTGCCAAAATGTAAAGGAGTCCAACCAAAAGACACCTCATAAGTCTCGTCTTCATCTAAACCATCTTTTTTAACAATAGTTTGAATTTCTCCATCCTCACTTGAATTAAGTTTTATAAATATATCTTTATCAGTGTCTTGTCCATTATTTTTAATTGTTGCAAAAATATTTGCTTTTTCTCCAACAACTAAGTTATCAGGAACATCAAGATCGATAACTTGAAGAGCAGTACTTTCTTCAGGTAAGACCAATTGAAAAGTCCAAATGTTGTTTGAATAGCTTGATTCTTCAATTAGTTGATTATAGTTGACAATAATGGTCAGAGTATGAGCTTCGCCATCAGCTATTGTGGGAGTCCAGCTAATATTAACATATGTTGTATTGCCGATATCTAAACCAGAGTTTGTACTATTTATTGCAACCGGTGTTTCATCAGAGTCAAGAAATAAACCTACTTCAATTATTTCTGCAAATGAAACATTTTCAGTTCCACTATTAATAATTCTAAAAATCATCTTAATTTCTTTGCCATATTCTACAGGATCTGGAATTTCAAGACTATAAGGTTTTAGATCAGGCAATAAAGGATCGTCTGCAATTGTTGTAATATTTATTGCACTAGAAAACAATAAAGATATTACAAAAAACATGAAAATTTTTTTATCATTAATTCTAATAATTTTAAACATATGCCACCTACCTTTAAAGGTATTCCTCCCAACTACACTATCAATCGTAATTTATATCCTCCATGATGTATTTCTATCTTTCTATTTATTATTAATATAAATATTAGCTCTAATTTAATATGCTCTTTTACATAAACTATAAAATAGACCTATAGTTACCGAAAACAAGTGAAAAACATGAAACCAGAAATCCACAGATCAGCCTTTATTCATAAAACAGCAGCAGTAATTGGAAACGTAAAAATTGGAAAGAATTGTGGAGTGTTTCCAAACGCAGTAATAAGAGGCGATAGAAACTCAATATCAATAGATGATGGATCAAATGTCCAAGATTGCAGTGTAATACACACAGATAAAGAACACACTGTTGAAATTGGAAAAAACGTTTCAATAGGACACTGTGCAATGGTTCATGGATGCACAATAAAAGATGACTGTCTTATTGGAATTAATGCAACTATTTTAAACGGTGCAATAATTGGAAAAGGATCAATAATAGGGGCAAATGCATTAGTGACAGAAGGTAAGAAAATACCAGAAAATAGCCTTGTAATTGGCGTACCAGGTAAAGTCATAAAGCAAGATGAAAGTTATAGAAGACAAGCAGTAGAAAACGCAGATCGATATAAAAGAATTAGTAAAGACCATAAAGAAGGGAAATATCAAACGTATTGTCCTTAAGAATGAACTCATTTGTTTTTTAATTTAGCACGAGTATATGCTAAGAGTCCTCCTGCATCGCGAATAGCAAGTATCTCTTTTGGAAGCTTTGGAAATGAAAAAGATTTTCCAGCAATAGATATCTCACCAGCATCAACGTCAAGATTTATTTGATCTCCATCAGAATATGACTTAACAGCCTCAGGACATTCTATGAGAATAAGGCCTTGATTTATTGATGCTCTATAGAAAATTCGGGCAAAGCTTTCAGCGATAATTGCTTTAACACCAACTGCTTTCAAACCAAGTACTGGTTGTTCACGAGAGCTTCCGCAACCAAAATTTTTTCCGGCGAGAATTACATCTCCTTCTTCGACATTTTTTGAAAAATCTGGATCAAGATCTTCTAAGAGATGAGGCTTTATTTCTTCAGCAGTACTACAAGTATAAGTATACTTTCCTGGAAATAGCATATCTGTATCTATATTATCACCATATTTCCAAACTTTCATGACTAAATCACCTTCCGAGGGTCAGTTATTTTGCCATATATTGCAGAGGCTGCAACTGTTGCTGGACTAGATAGATAAATTTCTGCTTCTTTACATCCCATGCGACCCTTGAAATTACGATTGGCAGTGCTTAAACATTTTTCACCAGGTGCAAGAGCACCCTGGTGTGCACCAAGACAAGGGCCACAACCTGGCGGCAATAGGGTTCCACCCGCTTCAATTAAAGTTTCAATAATTCCTTCTTTTAATGCTTTCTGTAGAATATTTTTTGATGCTGGAAGGATTAAAAATCTAACATTTGGACTTATTTTTTTACCTTTCAAAATATCAGCAGCAATTCTTAAATCAGAAAGTCGACCATTTGTACAAGTACCAAGTAGGCACTGTTGAATCTCCATGCCAACTAAATCTGTAACAGGTGATACATTATCAACAGTATGCGGAGATGCAATAACAGGGACAATACTAGACAAATCGTAATTTAATTCTTTAGAATATGATGCATCTTCGTCCGGATATATGGCAATATAACTATTTTCTTTTACACCAATTGATGATAGATATTTTTTGGTAAAATCATCAACAAAAAATACAGCATTTTTTGCACCCATCTCAACACCCATATTAGCAATTGTAAACCGATCCTCTACAGAGAATTGATTAACATCACTATGAAATTCAACAGAGCAATAATTTGCACCAGATGCAGAGATATCGCCGATAATATGCAAAACAACATCTTTTGCAAATACTCCAGGTTCAAGTTTACCATTTAAATTTATCTTTATACTGTTAGGAACTTTAAGCCATGTCTCGCCAGTAAGAATTAGAGATGCCGCCTCAGTTCGATCTATACCAGACGAAAAAGCCCCTATCGCTCCATAAGAACAAGTATGAGAATCACTTCCCAATAACAATTGACCTGGCAGAGCAAGACCTTTTTCTACTACAAGCTGATGGCAAACACCAACTCCAACATCAAAAAAATTCTCAATATTGAATTTGTTTACAAATTCACGTATAACTTTATGATTTGTCGCAGTTTTTTCAGATGCTGCAGGAATAACGTGATCTAGAGCAATTATCGAAAGAGATTTCGAATAAATACCATATTTATCAAGCTCAGGTTTAATTTTTTGTATAATTGCAGCAGTATTATCATGAGTTAAAAGGTGATCTGGTTTAACAGTTACTATCTGACTAGGAATAACACTATCTAATTTTGCATATTTTGCTAGCAGTTTTTCAACAAAGGTCATACCCATTTAAGAACGCCTCCTCTTCTAAAATTTTTAGAATATGAATCAATTAACCCTCTTTAAACTTATTTAGTAAAAATTGATAAATTTACAATTTGTCATAATTATAAGAAAAATATAAGTTCTAGAATCTATATATGATAATTTGAAGGTTAAGGATGGAGAGATGAGATATAAGAATTTTAAAAATCACAAATTTGCCGTTGCAGGTGTAATTGAAGCACTTTTACTCATTGGCTTAGTTGCAATCATACTTGCATTAATACAATATAATTATGTACCTCAGATTATGGAAGAAAAAGAAGCAGAACATATGGATGTTGTTTCAAATCAATTTGCACAGTTAAAATCAGTTATTGATAGTCAGTCTCTCATGGGAGTTCTAGGCTCTGGTGAAACTTTAGCTCGCGCTCCAATGTCTTCCCCAATCACTCTCGGCAATAAAGAATTACCATATTTTGTATCTGCAAGATCCTCAGGTCAAGTAAATATCTATGATAAGAATGACGTAATTGATAGTTATATAGATATAGATCCAAATCCAGAAAATTTTACATATGGAATTCCATTAACTTCGATTGTTTATAGAGGATACAATTTTTATTATTTAGATGGAAGCCCTCTTTATTATATACTTGAAGGAGGGAGTATTATTCTTCAGCAAAATCAAGGTGGTACAATCCTTGTTCAACCAGCAATGGCTGTTGAAACCATAAGTCCATCTACGATTAAGATAAATTATGATATACCTTTATTTAAGAGCATACCTGGTAAAAATTATACCGGTGGTTATTTGGATTGTTATGTTCGTACTAATTATACATCACATGAAACTTATTCTAAAAATAATATAAACTTTATCAATATTTCATCAGACTATATCGAGGCGTGGAATCAATCGTTGATAAATAATGATAACGGAATACTTTGGGATTATTATAACGATTATATTGATGTTGATTTTGATGACCCAATCAATCCTACAAAAATTATTATTCAACCTTTACCAGGCAAGACTATTAATGTAGAGATTACAATAGTAGAAATTGGAGTGCAAACTGGCCCTGGAATAGTTTATATAAATTAAAATTTCTAACAACAAATTATATCTATAATAAAAGTGTTTTTTATTGAGAAAGAAATAAGAAAGTTTTTTTATTAACTAGAACATATAGTTTGCTTGAAGGATAGAGGAATAAACAATACAGGAGTTAAAACCTCTATAAAAAATGGTTTGTGCTTAGATACGATGCAAGAGAGCGGTATAATAATGGATAAAGGTGAAAATGCAGGGAAAATCAGCAAAGATGGTGTACTAAAAACCAATATTAGTGGATTTGACGATTTATTTGGAAAAGGTGGCGTTCCTAAAGGTAATTCCGTATTAGTTGCTGGAGGACCTGGAACGGGTAAAAGTACTTTTTGCAGACAAATTTGTTACAATCTAGTATCTAATGGAAAAAAATGTATGTATGTCAGCTTTGAAGAAAGCAAAGAACGTATTAAAAAAAGTATGGAAAGCTTTGGTTGGAATGTAGATAAATATATAGACAATGGCGATCTCTTAATCCAAAAAATAAATCCATTGGATATCCTCAGAATGAAGTTCGGATCAATTGGTGGATCTGGATCTGCAACGGAGCTATCTTATAAAATTAAACCTCTTGTTATTCCAAAAGATTTTAACCCCGAGGTTATTGTTGTTGATTCTTTGAGCGCTATTATTGCTGCATCAGTTACAAAAGATAAGAATTATAGAGTTTATCTTCAACAACTGTTTAGTTTCTTTGAAGAAACAGGTGCAACCTCATTTTTGATAACAGAAACAGACCCTACACCAACAAGATATAGCGACAGTGGAATAGAAGAATTCCTTGCTGACGGCATAATTGTTATGTACAATATTCAACAAAAGGATGAACGTGAAAATGCAATTGAAATTTTAAAAATGAGGTATGCAAAACATTTGAAAAAAGTTGTAAAAATTAACATCAAAGACAAAGGAATAGTAGTATATCCTGATAAACATATATCAATTAAATAAAAAAAAAAAATTCTAAATTTTTATAAAAATTTGAAAGGTTCTGCGTGCTTGTTAAGTTTTTTTGCCCCATATTTAATAATTGTTTTTTCAACTTGCTTTACTTGAAGTCTATTTAATCCTGTTCTTTTTAATATTAAATTATCGTCTTCGTCGTAAATTTTAAGCGTTCCCTCATCTGCATTGGAAATGGCTTTAACTATTCTGCCGTTTTGCAGCCAAATCCAGATATTAACGTTTTTTGCCATTTCGTCACCTTTCTAAGTTATATCCAATTATAATTTTATTTTGTAAACTATATAAATATTTCTATACATTTGTAGCCCAATATTAAAAAAGATATAAAAATCGTTAATTTTATTCCTTTAAACATAGGAATTTGGTTAAACAAAGGATAAGCTAAATATACGGGCAGTTTGATATCTCAAACTATATCTTAGTTATTATATGTAACATTAATTTGTGAGGTGATAAAAATGGAGAGGATAAGAACAGGTGTTACAGGTCTTGATGAAATAATTGAGGGAGGGATACCAAAAGAGTCAATAACTTTAGTTTCAGGACCACCTGGAGGAGGAAAAAGTATTTTTTGTTTCCAATTTCTATATGAAGGAGTAAAAAATGGAGAAAAATGTCTTTTTATGACACTTGATAAAAAAGTAGAAGGACTATTAACACAAGCAAAAGAGCTAGGTTTTGATTTTCAACCTGCAATTGAAAATAAACTTGCAAAATTCATATTTTTAAACATTAATAAAAAGTTTGTATATGAAGCAATGACTAATGAAATAATGTCTGGTGAATATGATAGAATTGTATTAGATTCTATTACTCCACTTTCGGAAATGCCAATATTTATGAGAAACTCAGAAGAAATGAATCTAGATACAGGAATCTCTAGTCCCGATGATTTTCCAAATAATGTAAGTATTCCAACAAGAAGGTTGCATTTACGATATATCCTAAATTCTTTAGAAACGTCAAAAACAACAGCAATTGTCACATCTGAGTTACCCGTTGGATCGTCTATGTTATCACGTGATGGTATTTCAGAGTTTTTAGCAGATGGAGTAATAACTCTCGCCCTTGATCCGATGATGGATAGAAGAAAACTCTCAGTTATGAAAATGAGAAATACAAAGCATTCTCTAAAACCACGCGATATAAAAATAGATACAGGCGGAATAAAGCTTATTTAGAACATGATTAAATATAGACCTCCAAAAGAACTTAGAGCGCTTTTTATTGTTCATTATGCTCCACTT
>Ga0272442_10010287_pt1 | contig 11545 bp, 12 predicted proteins | sample SSMForm2O_FD_200262 | JGI IMG/M metagenome (GOLD analysis project Ga0272442, IMG submission 200262) | Marine sediment archaeal communities from Little Sippewissett salt marsh, Falmouth, MA, United States - SSM-Form-2O | ecosystem: Environmental > Aquatic > Marine > Wetlands > Sediment ...
AAGCACGATGACCAGTATTTGCAGGATACCTTGCATGGTGAGGAGTGGATTGGGTTACACCTTGATCTGGACGATGCGGCTGATCATAAAGATACCAAAGACCATGAGCACAAAACCGATCAGGATGAGCTTCTGCCCCTGGGGTGTGGTCCAGAGCAACGAGATGTAGCCGGGGTTTATGAGCGCGATGACACCGGCGAGCACAAACGGCATACCGCTCAATATCCAGGCTGATGCACGCCCTTCGGATGACAGCGTGCGAACCTTGCCTCGCAGTTTGAAGCGTTCACGTATGGTGTTTGCCAACCCGTCGAGCAGTTCGGCGAGGCTGCCGCCGGTTTCATGCTGGATCATGAGCGAGGTCACAAAGAAATTGAGGTCGTTGCTCTGAACCCGCACGGCGAGCTGGCCGAGCGCATCCTTGAATGGAATGCCGAAAGCCATTTGATCGGAAACGGTTTTGAATTCAGGACCTATGGGGGCGGAGAACTCCTTGCCGACCTCGCCGAGGGCCGAGGTAAGGCTGTGGCCTGCTCGCAGTGCGCGCGAGATGAAGTCGAGCGTTTCGGGGAGCTTGTTTTCGAAGGCCTGAACACGCTTTTTGGCCCTCTGGGACAGCCACAGAAGCGGCGTGCAGGCTACGGCGGCGGCCAGCGCCAGGAGGAACAGGGGATTGGTCTGACGCAGAAGGCCCAGCACCACAACCAGCGTAAACAAGGCGAACATGAGGGCCATCAGGCGCCCGACAGTGAGCGGGCTTTGGGCGCGTTCGACCAGGTTTTCAAATCGGTCGAATGTTCTGGAATGCGAGCGAAGCCAGATGACAAGCGCACTGTCCTGCAGGGTGGTCCGTACGCTGCCGAGGCTTTGCCCGCCCCAGTGAACAGTGTCGTGAATGGTCTGCAAGCGCTGTTTTTTTGCTTTTCTGTCGGGATCGAAAAAGTTGGCCCACACCCAATAAAGCAACAGCATGATCAGGAGTACGGCCACAAAAGCAAAGAAGGGGATCAAAAACGTGGTCATGATGTGCACAGGGGTTAGTCGTTGGCGTCGGGGTCGAACATGCCGTCGCTGAGGCTGATGCCGTAGGTGCGGATTTTCTCGGACACCTTCGGACGCACGCCCGTGGCCCTGAACATGCCCTGCACCGTTCCGTCAGGATTCGTGCCGGTACGCTTGTAGTTAAAGATTTCCTGCATGGTGATCATGTCGCCTTCCATGCCGCTGATTTCCTGGATGCTCGTGATCTTGCGGCTGCCGTCGTTTACCCTTGTGATCTGGACGATAAAGTGAACCGACGAGGCGATGAGCTGGCGCAGGGCCTTGCTCGGCAGGCTGATGCCGCCCAGGCCGACCAGGTTTTCGAGACGGCCCAGCGCATCCCGCGGCGTGTTGGCGTGCACGGTGGTGAGCGAGCCCTCGTGACCCGTGTTCATGGCCTGCAGCATGTCGATCACCTCGGCGCTGCGGACCTCGCCAAGCACGATCCGGTCGGGACGCATGCGCAGGGAATTCTTCACCAGGGCGCGCATGGTGACCTCCCCCTTGCCTTCGATGTTGGGCGGACGCGTTTCCAGGGAAATAACGTGATCCTGCTGGAGCTGCAGTTCGGCCGTGTCTTCGATGGTCACGATACGTTCGTCGGCTGGAATATAGCCCGACAGAATGTTGAGCAGCGTGGTTTTACCCGTACCGGTACCGCCGGAGATGAGGATGTTGCTCTTGACTTTCACCAAAGCCGACAACAGCTCGGCCATGGCCGGCGTGAGAGAGTTTTTTTCCACGAGGTCCTGCATCTGCAGGGGCACGACCGCAAAGCGCCGAATGGTGAGGGTTGGGCCGTCGAGAGCCAGCGGCGGAATGATGGCGTTGACGCGCGAACCGTCGGGCAGGCGGGCGTCGGCCATGGGGCTCGATTCATCGATGCGGCGCCCCACGCGGGAGACGATCTTGTCGATGATTTTCATGAGATGGGCATCATCGCCGAAACGGATGTCGGTGAGCTGAATGCGGCCGTTTTTTTCGACATAGACGTTTTGGGCGCCGTTGACCATGATTTCGGAAACGGCCGGGTCGGCGAGCAACGGCTCCAGAGGCCCCAGCCCCATGATTTCGTTCTTGAGATCGGCGATGACCCTGGTGCGCTCCTTGTGGTTGAGGGGAATGGCGTCCTCCTCGATGAGCGTGGCAAGCAGGGCCCCCAGCTCGTTGCGAAGCTGCTCGGGAGTCAGGCTCTCGATGGAGTCGAGATCGATGTAGGTGAGCAGTTTCTGGTGCAGCTTTATTTTGGTCGCGTAATAATCGACCCCGGGGGATGCTTTGGGTTTTACCGCCGGTGGCAATGGACAAGAAGCAAAGGGCTCAACAACCTGTTGTTGAACAGACGCCTCAATAGCTGACGGCACCGATTCAGGGGGAGCTTCAGGCCGTTTGGCGGAGTTCTTCCATCGGGCTATTTGATCTTTAAGCGTTGCCATAGAGAGCGCCGTTTAGAATTACTGCTGCCTGTAAGGTACGAGGCCCAGTCGACGATGGTTCTGGAAAGTTTCGATTTGGGCGCAACTTGCAGGAAAGGCTGACCGATCAGCAGGGATTCCTGCACGGCTTCGGCATCGGTGGGAAAGCGTATGTCTATTTGCCTGCCGATGAGTTTTTCGATCTTGGTATTGGAAACGGGGGCACTCGTGTCGGCGCGGTTGAGGATGATCTCGATACGCGACAGGGGTTTTTCGAATTCCTTGCAGAGTTTGAGCAGTTGCCCCGCCCTGCGCAACGAGGGCAGCGACGGAGTGGCTACGATGCAGAACTCTTCAAGGTGTTCGAGAAGCCAGATGCCGATCTGATCGAGAGACGAACCGAAGTCGACCAGAATGTAGTCGTAATAGTTTGCGGCAATGTGAATGAGTTCGCTCACGTGCTCAGGTTCGATATCGACTATTTTTTCAAACGTGCCGGGAGAGGGAATGAGGTCGAGCGAGGAACCGAGATGCTGCACCATGCTGTCGAGCAGCGACTTGTCGAGACGATCGCTCTGACCCGAGATGTCGGCCAGATCCTGCTGGTGATTATCTCCGGTGAGGTACATGTCAAGGTCGCCAAAGGGCAAGGAGACATCGACCGCCAGCACGCGGGTATCGGGCTCCCGGGAGAGCGCGAAGGCCAGGTTGGCCGCTATGCAGGAACTGCCGTCCCCACCCTTGGAAGAAATAAAGCCGAAAACCCGCCCCTGGCTGACGCCGACGCCTGTCGTACGAAGGCGGGTGCGTTCGATAACCTGCAGCAGGGTTTCGGAGGAACTGTCGGCAATGACTTCACGCACGCCTGCGCGCATGAGCGACAACAGCAGTTCGGGCTGCGTCTGCTGGTGCAGGGCCACGACGGCAGCTTGCGGCAGAGCGAGGCAGAGTTTCTCAACCTCCTGAATATAGTGGGAATCGGTGGGCTCGAAACCCACGAGAAATACGAGGTCTGGCTTTTTTGCTGTGAGTTCGCGCACCATGCTCCCGAGCTCGCCTACCAGTCTGACGAGCTGATGCTGCCCAAGTTCAAGTTGTGTATCGGAAACCTCCCAGGGACGGGCAGAGCAAGCGACAATGTTCATGTGTGTTTATTTGACAAGTACGGGACGAGAGTAGGCGCCATACAATGGCCCGACGCCTGGTTCGAGGCCGCTGAAGCTCACATTCTCGACGAAATGACCGGTAATATAGCTGTCGCCTTTCCACCACTTTTTAGGCACATAAACATCGTCAACATGAAAAACGGCAATCGCGTATATCTCTTGCCAGGAGTCCGTTGTGATGTCATCGACAACGAAGACAGCTATATCTGTATCCTTGGGTACATTTTTGTACAAATACTTATTATACTTTTGCTTTTGGCTCGATGACTCGGGATCCGGGGAAACCCAAATCTGGTCGCCGATGTATAAAGGATCGGTATTGCCATCAGGTACGAAACCCTTGATATAGCATGGATTGCAATCATCAGGGTCATCAATATCAAAGGCAGTCCAGGTACCCGAAATTTTGTCGTTGTATTTGATTTTAGAGCCATAATCGAGGACATAGGGCTCGCCTGTCGCGGGATCATTTATCGGTTTGTTTGTATCAGGATCCCAATAATTGTCGAACATGGGTTTGTTGATGACAAAGGGGAATATTCCCGTCCCCCCTCCGGGCGAGGGAAGAACGGCAACGGCACTGGCTTGAATGTCGCTTTCGTCAATACCCAGAATGGGAGCGAAAAAGAACGGCAAGGGCCCATTGTTCTGGGTGCTGGAGACTGCAACCGTGGCACGGACAGCAGGAAGATCTCCTGTTGCCGGCACGCCGGGTGTGCCGGGGGGACGCAGACCCAGCGAAGGGTTCTGAAGGTTCCAGTAACCCGTTTCAATGAGCGCATCCTGGATCTGTGCACCGTTGGCGATATTGTGTCGTGCCACACCCAGCGCAGTCGCCGTGGCGGCTGACCAATGGTAGGGCGTGTCCGATGGCCCGGGAGGCGGCTGCGTGGCGCCGAGAGAACGAGCTCCCGCAAGTGCAGCGGCGTCAGCCGAGTTCTGAAGTTCCGCCTTGGCTTGACCGAGGCGAGCCAGGTCAACCGCCAAAGCGGCAAAGCCCAGCAACACAGGCATGCACAGGATAAACAAAATGGTGGCGCTGCCACGCTGGCCGTACCGCAGTGAGATGATTCGGTGTAATAGTGTCATGGCTATTCGAGTCTCATGCTGGTTTGTGCCGAGAGAACAAAGCCTGAAAAAAGGAAGATTCCAGAGTAATTGCCGCTTGCCGTGACAGTGAGGATGTCGCCCGAACTGGTAGGCGTGACGTTAGCCGTGACGTTAGCGGTCATGTCAGGGCCAAAAGAGATGAGGTTGTTTTGACAGACCTGCAAGGCAGCTGCTTGAGCTCTGGCAATGCTTGTGTTGGTGCCGTCCGGATCGTAAATGGCCCCAGCACGCGCACCCTCACGGGTAGCCATGGTAAGCACCGTTTTATTGTACAGGGCTGTAGAAAACGTAATCATCCCGAAGAGGAGAACCAGAAAGAGGGGCAGGATGAACGCAAATTCAACCAGCACACCGCCCTTTTGGGCCCGAGCACGCTTCGCTATCGGGACCGGAAGTATGGCAAGATCTTTGCGCATGGTGGTCATTCCTCCCTTGAGCCATGAATCTTTCCTTCCAGGAAAAGCTCACTTTCAGTAGGCGGCACAAACCTGTCGGTTGGCAGGCTCGGCTCGACTGTGCTCGCCTTGACCAGGGTAGGGCGAACGACAACCATGAGCTCGGTTTTCTCGGAACTTTTCTCGGTGCGCCGGAAGAGCGCGCCGAGAAGGGGAATTTTGCTCAGCAAGGGAATACCCCGTATGGTTTCTTCGAGATTGTCCCGCAGAAGACCGCCGATAACCAGGTTTTCCCCCTCGTTCATCTGAACGGTGGTGGATGCGTAGCTGAGTTTGAACGAGGGTAAACCGGTATCTGTTCCCGCTGTGAGCGCTTCCTTGAGCGGTTCGGAAACCTCGGGTGCGACCTTGAGCGAAATACGGCCGGAATCCAGCACGGTAGGGATGAATCGCAGACCTACGCCATATTTGCGTTCCTTGTAGTCTACGGCGCCGTTGGAGGTGACGGTGGGCGTATACACCTTGCCGCCGACCAGGAAGTACCCCTCCTGACCGCTCATGGCGACAATGGTGGGCTCGGCCAGGATCTTGATCAGCCCCTGTTTGCACTCGGCTTCTATAAAACTGCTGTTTCCATTCTCGAAAAAAATTTGGAGCGTGGCATCGCTGACAAACCCCGTCATGAGGTTGCTGCCCGAAAGATTGCCCGCGCCCTGAAACCAGTCAAGGCCCAAAGCCTGGGCACAGGTCTGGGAAATTTCAGCAATGCGGACTTCAAGACGCACCTGCTGCGGGTCGCGAACGGTGAGGAGATTGACCACGCCACGAATCCTTTCAGGCTCCTCGGTTTCATCAGCATCGGTGGTATTCTTGACCATACCGGTCACGCTGGCAGGAGCAGCAGATGCGGGAGGACTGTTGGTCAGGGAGTATTCGGGGTTTTGAGCAGGAACCTTCCCGCCCAGATACCCTTTTACCAGGCGGTAGACGGTTTCCGCGGCCAGGGCGTTGGACACCGAGCCCGAAAGCACCAGCGCCGGGCCCCAGGCAAAGATCTGAATGTCGGTCTCGTTCGGCAGGACTGCTCTCAACATGTCTTTTATGGGACTGGTGTTGCGGCTGACCTGCAGCGGCACAGACGTAAAGCTGCCTTCTCCATCCCAGAGCACAAGATTAGTTGTCCCCGGCTTTTTACCCAGCAGATAAAGTTCGGAAGAACTGAACAGAATATAGTCGGCCACTTCGGGATCGCCCACGGCAACACGCGTGATGGGTCGTTCAAGCTGGTAGACCCTGGATTCTCCCACAGGAACAAGGTAGGTCGAGGGAGAGGCCTTGGCGGTTACAGGCAGGATGCAGGCAAGCGCCACAAGAGCACTCATCATGCAAGCCAAACGCATTGGGTATTGTAAATTCATTCGCATGGTGACTTGTTGGAAGTAGCACTTGTGCGGCTGGTGCCACGGATTTCTTCAGGCCCGTGAGTTGTCGCAACCGACGAAGAGGTGGTCGCACCCGGGTTCTGTGGAAAGACAATATCGGGCATGCGTACACCTGCGGAGTTAATTTCGCTGCTGTCGAGTTCGTTGCGAAGAATAAGAGAAAGCCTCCCGATGTTGCGGGCCAGATCGAGCTTTTCGGATTCGTTCGGCGTAAGCTCGAGGGTTACGGCATTCACCACTTTTGGTTTGTCGGGATCTCCAGATGTCACCTGGTCCACGGCCAATACCTTGACGCGCGACAGCACTGTTCGCGAAAAAGTACGTTTGTTGGCGTCCTTGCCGTTAACCAGAATATCCACATAGCTGCCCGGCAGGGCAAATCCGGCGACCGCAATCACCTCGTTCACCTTGACCGTGATGGCGCGCTTGCCCTCCGGGATGATCGAGGACAAGCCGCCCTTCGATCCTTTCGGGGCCAGTTTACCGGGCAGGACAGGCTCTCCCGGGATCATGGACACGCGGGCAACTCGACCCACTACGTCTTTGGTGCGGGTGGACGCGTCCTGCGGGACAGCCGAACCTGGCCAGGCGATGGCCTTGACCTGATCAGCCGTAATAGCTTTACCGGCTTTGATGGGCTGCTGAACGACAACGACCCTCGCCCCTGAAGGCTGGCCGACATTCATCCAGCGGGCGGCGAGAAACGCTGCTATCGCTCCCAGAGTGAGTGCGATGGCAACGAAAACGGGTAGTTTCACTGCTCTTGGGCTGTAAAAGGGTTTTTGGGGGATTGTAACGTATCACAAGCACAAAACAACTGTGATTGCGATTTTGCCAAACTGCCATCGCACCGGATTGAGCGCGATGGCAGCAGTACAGGGCGGTCACGACCCGGCCGCAGTGGTCAGGGCATTTACAATATCTGTAAAAATAGCCTGCACCTGTGTTCCTGCATTAGTAAGAAGCAAAATTGCAACAACAGAAATCAAAGCAGCAATCAGGGCGTACTCGATCATGGTAACGCCTTTTTGCGATTTGATCGCGGTGAGTTTGCTCAAAGCAGTGATCAAGGCTAACATAGGCACCTCCCAATGAGATTGGTTATGGTTAACAGTAGTTATTACAAAACAAAAAAACTAACAGTTATTCCCACATAAAACCCTGCATTGTAAAGTGTGACCCTTTCTCCAATCCACTTATTGGGCGCGGAACCTATATCATATCTAAAGAAGGGGGTACTATGGGGTACGAGCTTAATATAAGGAAAGAAAAAGTTGAAGTCAATAACTGTTCTTACCACATATGCATAATTACCTTCAGAAAAATATTTAAAAACAGCATATCCACAATTAAAAAAAAGACTAAAAACAGAATGACGTATTATTCATGTAATTTCACTTATATTTAAATATAGATCTGTCATGGCAACAAGGATAATTTTATGCCTTAATGAACATGACGCAACCACAAAATCTCCTGCAAGCTCCCGAGCAGATGTAAAAAACATGTAACAAACCCTTGTCGCCTACCATGCAAATTGATTGTCCCCCTTACAAAAACGGATAGTTTCAAATAATTTTGGAGCATGCCCTGTTTAGTACCGAATGAAGAATATCTACGACAACACACCCGGGCGGGCAACTACAGCGAATTCACGTTAAAAGGCTTTAGCCGTTGAGGGGCCGATAGAGTATACTTCCTTCTTTCCTTCCAGTAAAACCTATGCCCCCCTGCCTGCGGATCGAATCATTCAATGGAAAACATCATAATGAATATCTGACGGCAAACCGTTTCCTGGATAGGAAGCAGGAAAAAGAGAACGGAAAACCATCGCAGCATACCTACAACGAAGAAAGAACAGCCCTTTCCTTGAAAATCCGGAGGCACTTTCCTTGCAGGGATCGATCAGGAAAACATATACACTCCCGATCAAACAAAATTATGCAACTATATTTTTCAGGAACGCACTACGGCAGCATACAAAAACGTCAGGTATCAGAACGATTAAGGCAAAAAAACTATTACGCCACGGCTCCCCTGTCAATTATTTTTTCAGTTAATTTCCCTGCAAAAAACCAGATAGCGACAACACACAAAACAGATACCATCCCATCAGAAGCATAGTGCCAACCCAGATGAATAGAACCGAACCAGATAACAAAGGTATAGCAATACAGCAGCTTTTCTACTACAGGATATGCATTTCTCATGCTCAGAGCGAACAGGAAGGTAGTGGCAATATGCAGACTCGGCATTGCCGATATACCCCCACCATATTCAAGAATGGCATTGACATGACCACTCCATAACCTGCCCTGAATTTGAACCGCATTGAGAGCGACACCGTCCGTCGTAATCGAATACAGATACCCCATCAGTTCCGCATAAGGACTTGGTTGCCCGGTAACCTGCGTATAGTAACATGGTCCTGCCGAGGATAGCAGCGCTGCAAAAGCGTTCCCAAGAACAGCCCAGACGATAATGTAACCCAGAAAAAACCTCAGCCTGACTTCCAGGGAATGCCGTCCGAGAGCGTGAAACAGAATTGTAACAGAAAGCAAGGATATCCATAAAGGATGGTATAGAAAGTCTATCGCCCAGGTAATATTCTGGTCACTGATCATATGCTGAAATATCCTCCAGGGGTCATCTCCCAGAAAGAGCACCCTGTCCAGCTTCCAAAGTGGCGCATCGAGCCAGAATGCATTGAGATTTGGAATCTCAGCCTTGAAGGAACTGTAAATCGATTTATCCAACGGAATGATCAGCAAGACAGGATATGAAAAAAACAGCCTTTCTTTTGAAAACAGATGCCAGCGGTAACCGCTCCTCAAGTAATCGAAAAGTTTTCTTGGTCGCACAAAAATCATCACAAAAACCGGATAAAAAAACAAGAACGCTACCAGCACGAAGCTGTAAATCAGGGAAACTTTGTATATATATTTATCAATCCTGACATTATGTGTATCGAGAAAAACACCAACAACAGTGAAAACAATAGCGGCGTGGAGCAAAGCGACAAGAAAAAGAGAAAGGGTTGCTAAAACATAATACCTCCCCGTATAACATTGATTCGGTTCTATAAAAGAAGTCTCCCTGGTAAATCGTAGCGAACCCTTCATATTTACGCCTGATTAATACAAAAATCTTTTCAGGGATTCACTGAACGAATCCTCATGTGCATAAATACCGGAAAAATAATTTTTTTGGCGAAAAAACAGGGCCGATTTCAGCTTGTTCACTGCTGCACCCTGAAATGCATGAACAAGAACTCATGTTCTTCTCCCGCGGCCGTGACGACCACTTTTATTTCGCTCGGATGAAATGCGTCCGGTATGTTCCCGATAGTCACATACCCGCCGTGCCAGGCTCGCGGCAGCACGGTGGCTTTCTTCAGCATCGTGGTTTGCAGCGCGGCGGCAATGGTCGCCCCGCCCCGCAGCCGCTCCGCCTCAGCCACCAGCTCGTCGCAACTGAAAACCTTGTGCGGCTTGCCGTCAACAAACACCCGGATATCTTCGGTGGAGAAGTCGAACGGCTCTTCCGCGCCGTTCAGGACGGTGACAGCGAGTGTCGGACGATCTTCGGATGCATACGTCTCGGCGCCGGGCCGAACCGCCACGAGGGCTTTCCTGGTTGAAATAATTGCCTCCACGCCGTCCTGAAGCGCCTTGTGCTGGTCGCCGAGCGTCCTTGGATCGAGCTTGAACGTCGATGTTGCCGCACACCCCTGCAGAAGCAACGTCAGCATCGTTACCGTCAGTATTTTTTTCATGCCAACTGCGTTCATGTCCCTGATAGTGATACTACATATGGTTTCAGTATACGAAGCCTCCGGGAAAAGAGGGCGTATTGATCCCGCGACAGCAAAAACATGCTCTTGAGAAATCTGTCGGCAATGCCCGCCAGGCCTACAGCAGATCATTTGCCCTCAGCACCCGCTCCACTATCTCCCGCGCAACCACCCCCGAAGGGTTGTCTCCACCGGCAATATTGCAGGCATAAACGTATACCTTTCCTCCGCTTTCCACGAACCCCACGAACCATCCCAGATTCCAGCGCCCTTCGGAGTCCATGCCGGAACCGGTCTTGCCGTAGAGCGTGCCTTTGGATGTTTCCTCCACCTTCATAACGTCGCGCAGGATGGAGACGCTCTTTTCCGAAAAAGGCAGCTTGCCGTCAAGCAGTCGGCGGAGGAGTTCGACCTGCTCGTCTGCGCTGATCGTGATGGACGTTCTTCCCTCGCGGGGAAGCCAGAACGCATCTACGCCGGATGACATGTCCCGGCTTCCGTAACCGATCCTGTCGATGTATTTTTTCATGCGCCCGGATCCGATCCGGCGCGCGAGGCGCTGGAATGCAGGCACCGCGGAAACCCGGAAGGCTTCGCGGAGCGTCAGGTCGCGGTTCCAGGCTTCATAATCGCGCCGGATACCGTCCCACGTGTACCACCGCTCGTCCGGCCCTTCGACCAGACCGAGTTCGAGCCCTGTCAGCGTGTTGTAGATCTTGAAGGTAGAGCAGGGCGGAAGACGTTTCGCCGCCCGCGCGGTGTCCAGGGATATGACTTCTCCCGAAGACCGGTCGAGAAGCACGAACGCTGCGTCGTAACCGTCAAAGAGGGATTTGTCGATAACATGCGCCTGAGCATGGTGCGGAAGCGGAAAAAGCAGACAAAGCAGAAGGAAAAACCGGTTCATACGCTCAGTTTTCTCTGGCTTTTGGGGACGTTGTTCCGTAAACACAACAACCACCAAAGGCCCTATTCGGATAGGCAAAATCTTTAACTGATATAATGTAGCGTATTGATGGGGGATTTCTGAAATGAATGGATAGGGGCGGTGCCGCGGAGAGAGGGATTGACTCGCTTCGCTCGCCCGAATAAAAAAAGCAACCCTCGGACGAGGATTGCTTTTTTTTAGCGGAGAGAGAGGGATTCGAACCCTCGATAGCCCTTGTTAGAACTATGACGGTTT
>Ga0272442_10010289_pt1 | contig 11543 bp, 10 predicted proteins | sample SSMForm2O_FD_200262 | JGI IMG/M metagenome (GOLD analysis project Ga0272442, IMG submission 200262) | Marine sediment archaeal communities from Little Sippewissett salt marsh, Falmouth, MA, United States - SSM-Form-2O | ecosystem: Environmental > Aquatic > Marine > Wetlands > Sediment ...
AAGCGGTATACGAAGCACCGTCACGTCGACAGCTTCGTCGGTCATCGATGAAATCGATAAGGCCAGAGAAGTTGTGGTGCGAGAAATACGCGAGGGCTTCGACGTTGTCGGTGAAAAGGCATCAGCTGCAGCAAAAACGGTTGCCGGAGCTTCGGCCACAGTAAAAGACACCATCAGTGACACAGCATCCGATGCCACCACATCGGTGAAGGAAACACTGGCAGAGACGAATCCCAAAGAGCGCTTGCACGCTCTGGTGGAAGAGGTCGAGGAAATTGCCGAGGGCATTATCGAAGGCATTGGTGAGCGTTTCAGCCAGCTCAGAGCGGTCGCCACCAGAACGACCAAAAAGAAAACCGCAAAGAAAAAGGCTGCCAAGAAAAAAGTGGCTAAGAAAAAGGCCGCCAAAAAGAAAGTCGGAAAGAAGAAGGTCGCCAAGAAGGTGGCAAAGAAGAAGGTCGCCAAGAAGGTCTCAAAGAAGAAGGTAGCGAAGAAAAAAACGGCTGCGAAAAAGACCAGTAAGAAAAAAACAGCGAAGAAAAAGACGGCCAAGAAAAAGACGGCCAAGAAAAAGACGGCATAATAGGCGACGAAGTCAAGGTCAAGAACGTGTGATTGATATCTGAGCCATACCTTGAGGTATGGCTCTTTTTAATTTGGCTTGTATCCAGCTGGCGATATGTTGGGGAGGTGCAAGCTTGTGCTGAAAGCCAAAGCCAGTGAGACCGATGTCAATCATCGCGGCGCTTTTGCCGATCGCAGCGACGCGTGGTCGAAACACGGGATAGCCCGCTTTTCCCACCAGGCGGCGTCTCTTACTGATAATGCATTGGTCCGATTGAGAAAGTTCGGATGATCGCAAATACGATGTATTCTTCAAGCATGCCTATCACGGTTCAGGCTGGCCTTCGCCTGCCCAAGATTGTAGGGTGCGCCGTGCGCACCAGAACCGGCCACTAAACTGAAGATGCGCGGTGCGCATGGCGCACCCTACGGTCTCTTCACTCAAACCTTAGTTTTGGCTATGCTTTTCGCTCCAGAGCGGCGCTCACGAACACCAGCCCGCCTGTCTCATCAGGGGGCGAGATGATCACGCCGAGATTTGGATTGATGAAATACATCCCTGTATTTCACCCCGTCGGGGTCGCTTTGCGGTCCAAATCCGTTCCAGACGGATTAGTCACAAAGGATTTTGCGAAGGAGTGGGATAACCGAGTGTATTGCCGACTGAGCAAAATTCTTTGTGCATTCAAAGATCAAGTGAGGGCTCGTCCATCTGGTGGGACAGGCGGGCTCCGTCCTGCGCCTGCTCCCGTGATCCTGGTGAGAAGTGCGGGCTAGGAACTGGGCTCCTGATCAGGCCGCGGGCGCGATGCTGTTTCGGAACGCCTGTCCGTCGCTTCGCTGACTTGCCTGGATGCCTTTTGCATAAACTCATTGCGGCTGACTTCTTTGCCGATATAGTAGCCGATGGCCAGGAATGTCGCGTTGACGAGCAACTTGTAAATCATCAGTGATACCTCATGCTAGTTCCACATTAATGCACATAATTAGGGCGGGTTCGTATACCGATGGTTCAATCCGAGTGGTTCACTCGGACGGGTCCGGATGATCGTTTTGGGAGCTGTCAGCCTTGTTGCGTGACATGGCGACCAGCGTGTAGGCCCACCACAGGAAGGAGGACGACGAACTCACGACGTTCCCGCGTAATGCCTGCATGATTGCCAGTATCGAGAATGTCAGCAATGTGAGCGAGTCCAGGTCAAGGTTCACCTTCTTGAGCGCAGCATCGATATCAACCAGGCCTTTGTTGAAGGTCTCGATGCCGTTGCGACGCATCGCGGCTGGTACGGAAGTGAATTGAATGGAAAGTTCTTGGTTCAGCTGCAACGCAAGGTCAGGCCATGGCGCGTCGCAATGCTCAATAACGATACTGCCTGTCGCCAATCTGGCTGAGGCGTCGTCGACACCCTCGATCCCGGCGATCGCGGATGCGAGCTGACAGACATCAGCTTTGTATTCTGCATCGCCTGCCCAACGGATACGTGTACGACCAGATGTCGTATGGGCAATAAAGAACACGGGCGTCATTCGTTGACGATATTCCTGACGTTGGATGGATCTCCATGCTGTCCTGCTGCCGCAGCGCCGGCAGCCTCGGTTGCGGCCGGTTCAATCGCGTCCTCGGCGTGTAACCGCTCGGCACGCATCTCAGCCTGGGTTTCGGCGACCAGATCCTCGACTTTTTCAGATGTTTCGGCCAGTATCTCGCGTCCTTTCTCGATTGCGCGGACGCTGCCTTTCACGGCCGAACGCACCACTGGCCTCAGCACCGGGGCCAGCGTCTTGAGCGCAACCGGAATCAAGATTGCGATGCCGATACCTATCGTAACTCCTCGGGTGACCTCATCGAATCGTGGCATGCCTTCAATACCTTGTTTCAAATCAAATAACCGCAAATATACCATATCTGGTAAATCAACTATCGGCCTATTTCCGGTAAAATAATCTCTAGCGCGCAATTCTCACCAGGCGACGCAGATTACTGATAAGGCAAAGGCGCGTGCATGCCGTTGCTGATCAAGAGATAGCCATGGGGTCAGGCAGGGCGCGTCCAGATCAACTGAGAACAACTGCTCACAGGTACCGCGATGTCTAGAGCCACTCAAACCAACACGCGACCAAATCGTGCGTCAGCCGTGCCAATAAGCATTGAAAAGCGTGACCTGGAGAAGTTAGCGGCGGCTTACTATACTCTGGAGCATCCGAGTTTAGCGGTAAGGCTGTCGAACGTTGTCGGCACCCCGATCGAAATCGCTTATCACCTGCTCCCGAAGAAATGGTACCGGCGAATCCATCACACCGCAGAAAGAGGGATTTCGAAAGCCCTGCGAACCGCCGTCTCAACCATGCGGCGCGATCACGAACTCAGTGCGCACGAGGCTTATTTCAAGGTCCTGGCGGCAGGATCTGGCGGTGCCGGCGGTTTTTTCGGCTTGCCCGGCCTGCTACTCGAACTGCCGGTGACGACTACATTGATGTTGCGTGGTATTGCCGAGATCGCGCGTGACGAGGGCGAGGATGTTTTTGACCCCGAAACGCAATTGGCCTGCGTCGAGTGCTTTGCCCTCGGCGGCAAGACCGAGATGGACGATGCTGCTGATACCGGTTACTACGGCGTGCGTCTGGCGCTGTCGGCTTATATGACTGCAGCGATGGCCGATGTGGCGGCGCATGGCTTTACGGCCGATTCGGGTCCCATTGTGATGAAATTGATCAACGCTATCGCCAGCCGTTTTGGCATCGCAATCAGTCAGCGCGCAGCGGTCCAGTTGATGCCGATCGTTGGTGCGGTCAGCGGGGGCGCGTTAAACGCGATCTTTATGCATCATTTTCAGCATCTGGCTCGTGCGCACTTCACCGTGCGTCGTCTGGAGAGAAAGTACGGTGAAGAGTTTGTCCGTGTGCAGTATGAGGCTTTCGAAAAAGAGGATCAGCTCAGACGTTCTTCGAGGTAATCAGCCACAGTCTGCTCGATTTTTCCTTTCAAGGGCGTCAGCATCATACTGAGCTTGATTTCGATGTCGACGGCGCCATCGACGATGTCAATATGGCCGTTTGCGCCGCTGCGTTTGAACACCAGGCGATCACCCTCCCAGTTGTATTTAGCCGACATATCTTGGCTGAGTTTCTCAGCGAGCTTCTGTACCTCCTGTTTGACGCTCTGATTGTCCATGTGATGTTCTTTTCTGATATGAATCGTAGCCATGAGTCTCTCATTGAATTCTTTGCTGCGGCATACATTAAGCCGTTCGGCCATTGACCGCAAGCGTTCCCTAGCCCGAATCTCATCGCACCTGTGAACTCATGAATTGAACGCAGAGGCCGCAGAGGCGCAGAGATCGCTGAGAAGGGCTTTGGTGTTGCTCAAAAGTCCGTAGGGTGCGCCATGCGCACCGACGATGTGCTTGAGATCAGTTGCCGAGTTCACTCGACCCGGTAGAGTCCCGGCAGATTGACACCGCGACGCAGGAGTGATTCACTGCTTGCTAAATGCCGAGTAAGGGGCATATACTTTCGCAGAGTCGTTCATCGCTGATCGGTTTGATGCAAACTGAGCTGGCCGGTTGGATTGATGTATACTCAGAATCGATAACGCTAAGAGAGATCAAAAATGGGACGGTATCTAGTAACAGGCATTACCTTTGGAGTGTTCATGGCCGAGGCGCTGATTCATTACAACATGGGCCGTATGAAAGAGGACAAAGAGCAAGGCAAGTCGCCTCGTTTCGAACTGCCGCCCGCAAAGGAACTGGCCAAAATAGCTGCTGTGACCGGTGCTTTTTCGGTTGTCAGTGGTGTGCTAATCAACTCGCTGGAAAAATACGTGCCGCCGAAAGTCTGAGACACCCCGGCGGCTGACGTTTATTTCAGCTTGGCCGAGATGTCTGTATTCTCCCAGGGAACTTCGAAATCCGTGCGGCCCATGTGGCCGTACACCGCAAGTTTGCGATAAAACCCGCCGATCTGCGCGCTGAGCTTTTTCAGGCCAAGGTCCCGAACGATACCGCCGGGCCGGAAGTCGATCACTTCTTGGAGACGATCCGCGATAACTTTGTCTTCCAGGTTGCTGCTATCAAAGGTGCGGGCCCTGATGCTTACGGGTTCGGCGCTTCCAATCGAGTAGCTTAGCTGGACTTCACATTCTCTAGCGAGTCCGGCCGCAACCACGTTTTTTGCGGCATAACGGGCGATATACGCGCCCACGCGGTCGATCCGCATCGGATCCTTGCCACTGAGTGCTGCGCCACTGGAACGGGCGAAGCCGCCATACGCGTCGATTCCTGTCTTGCGTCCGGTGAGTCCGGAATGCATGGACGGGCCGCCTTTGCGCATACCGCCCGGGTTAATGTGCATGATCGTGCGCTCGTCCGATTTGGTTTTCTCCTTCTTGAGCACCGGCTGAATGACGTGGGTGACCAGATCATCGCGCAGACCGTCTAATTCGATATCGCTGCTGTCCTCAACGGTGGCTTGTATCGTGATGCTGTGTATACGGGCTGGCAGGCCATTGTGGAATTCATAACCGACCTGGACTTCGGCGTCGGGAAGCAGGTAGGGCAGTTTTCCAACCTCCTTAACCACATCAAGTCGATGGGCGAGACGATGCGCGAGCCATATGGGCAAGGGCATCAAGTCTGGCGTGTGGTCACAGGCGTAGCCGAACACGCTGGTCTGTTGTCGTGCCGCGATTCTGCTGATCTGCGCATCGGTCATCGTCTCCAAATCCATCGGCAAATAATCCGCTTCGCTGTGATCCATCAGGCTGGTCAGGATCGCACAGTCGTCTGCGTCGAAGACCTCTTTCGGGTAGCCGATCTCCTTGATCGTTCGGCGGGCGATTTCGGTGATATCCAGTGTCTTTGCCGCCGTCGCGTAATGACTGGAAATAAACAGCACACCGCTGGATACCGCGCATTCCGCGATCACTCTCGAGTCTGGATCCTGTTTCAGAAAATGATCAATGATTGCGTCACTGACTTGGTCGCAGATTTTGTCGGGGTGTCCGCTGGTGACAGACTCCGAAGTAAAGATATAGTTACTGGTCATGTTTGCTCATCCAACTACTGGTTATCGTTTTGGCTTCCTGCCGATGAGTCGATGGCTTCATCGTCGACATCTTCGACATCTTCAATATCTTCTACATCTGCGGTGATCATCTTCGGCAGCGGCGGTTTTATCGATTCATTCACGATCAATGGTCCGACCACTCCGCCGGCGATGACAGCCAGATCAATCAACCCCATCGGCGCTGTGCCAAGAATCTGCCTGGCCGCGGGCAGGACACTGACGATGACCTGAAGTCCCGCCATGCCGAGTATAGCTTTGATCAAATGCGGATTTCTCTGCAGGTCTTTGCTGCCGTTGAAGACATGACGATGCTCTGATCGAGAACTGTAGGCGTGGGCGAGCTCGTTCATGGTCAACGTATTGAAAGCCAGCGTGCTCGCCGCAGCGCCTGGGCCATAACGTCTGAGCCCATAGATATAGGCCGCCATAGTGCCGACTCCAATGATGCCGGATTCGATGGTCATCTTGGTCAGGTCCTTGCCGCTGATGATCACGTCCTCGCTCTTGCGGGGTGGCTTGAACATGACATCTTTTTCCGCGGGCTCCATCGACAACGCCAGGCCCGGGAAGATATCGGTCACCAGGTTGATCCACAGCAACTGCATCGAATTCATCGGCTGGCCCATACCGGTCGCGATACCGGCCAGCATGACCTCGATCTCGGTCAGATTGGTTGAGACCATGAAATGGATCATCTTGCGGATATTGGTGTAGATCGTGCGGCCTTGGTTGACCGCGATCGCCATCGTATGCAGGTTGTCGTCTTCGAGCACGACGTCGGACACGTCACGCGCGACATTGGTGCCGGTCTGACCCATGGCGACGCCAATATCGGCCGCTTTCAACGCCGGACCGTCATTGATTCCGTCGCCGGTCATCGCAACAACACGGCCGGCATCCTGGAAGGCCTGCACGATGCGTAACTTGTGCGCCGGACTGACGCGGGCAAAGACGTGGACATTCTTGACCAGTCCGGCCAGCAGCTCTGGCTCGACATTTTCCAGTTTGCTCGATTCCAACACCTGCAGCGGCTTGTCGCCGCTGAGCCCGAGTTGCTTGCCGATGGCTTGTGCCGTCGCTGCCTGGTCACCGGTGATCATGACCGTTTCGATGCCAGCGCGATGGAATTGTGCGATCAGTTTGTCCATGCCCTCGCGCATCGGGTCGGCCATGCCGGCAAGGCCGAGCCAGGTCAGGCCTTCGGTCTTGTCGGGCATCTTGCCCTCGTCGAGCTCACGATAAGCCACGCCGAGGACGCGGAGTGCGTCGCTGGCCATGCGGTCGTTATCGGCCAGAATGGCTTCACGCATTTTGCTGGTCAGGCGTACGCGCCGTCCATTGCGGACTTGTGCTTCGCACATCTCGAGCACTTCTTGCGGGCTGCCTTTGACGGCTAGCAGATATTTGCCGTCTTCCCACGGATGCAGCGTCGTCATATAAGGTCGGCCTTCAGCACGATCACGGCCCTTCAGCCGGGGATGGCGCTCGCGCAAAGCCACGACATCGATACCGGCACCGACGGCGAGATCGACCAGTGCCATTTCGGTCGCCGATCCGTTCTGTTTGAGCTCACCGTCTACCGTATGGAATTCGGTATCACTGCAGAGTGACACGATGTTCATCAGCTGATGGGTCTCGAGCAGGTCGGTCGCCACGATCGCTTGACCATCGTGCAGAAGCTGCTGACCGGCAATCGCATAGATTGTCTCACCACTGTATACCGACACCACGGCCATGCGGTTCATCGTCAAAGTGCCCGTTTTGTCCATACAGAACACCTGCACGGAGCCCAGCGTCTCGACCGCATCCAGATGGCGCACCGCGACGTTGTGCTTGCGCATATCGCCGATACCCATCGCGAGCGTCGTCGTCGCAACGGCGGGAAGACCTTCCGGCACCGCTGCGACCGCCAGGGATACTGAGGCTTTCAGCATTTCCATGACTGCATAACCGCGCATCACACCGACGCCGAACACGCCTGCGCAGACAGCGCCGCTGAGTACGGCGAGCGTCGTGCCCATCTTGTCCAGCTGTTTTTGCATCGGTGTTTCCGGCGCTTCGGCCTCTCCGACCATGGTCTGGATCTGACCCAGTTCGGTGGCTGCGGCCGTCGCGACGACGACAGCGCGGCCATTGCCGCCGCTGATATGCGTTCCCATGTAAGCCATATTGCTGCGATCGCCAAGCGCGGTCGACTGATCGGCAACGAATAAGTGGTTCTTGTTGACTGGGAGGCTTTCTCCCGTCAATGCAGACTCATCGACACTGAGACGGTGGGAACTCAGTACACGTGCATCGGCCGCAACATAGGTTCCAGGGGTGAAAACCAAGACGTCGCCGGGCACGATGTTCTCGACATCGACTTGCGTCTCTACGCCGTTGCGGATCACGTTCACCGAACGCACACCGGTATCGGCGAGCGAGCTAATGGTTTTCTCGGCCTGGCGCTCGGTCACGAAGCCGATGGCCGAATTGATCAAAACAACCCCGAGTATCACCGCGGCATCGATCATGCCTCCGGTCATGATTGCGATGACCGCCGAGCCGCCCAGCATGAACACCGGTGCACTATTGAACTGGCTCAACAGGATCAGTAGATCGGAGCGTGCCGCGGCGGCTGTCAGTGTGTTATGGCCATAACGTTGCAAGCGCTGTGCGACTTCGTCCTGGTCCAGTCCCTTGTCTTTGGATGTGCCCAGCTTTTTCAAAACCTGATCGAGCTCATGCAGATGCCATGACTCCAGGCTCTGTGTCTCGGTATTTTCATCGGGGTGTTGCGGCTGAGCCGGCTTGGATCTGAAGATCGGTAACGAATAAAGCAGTGCGGGAATACTGCCCAGCAATGAGGAGGCTCTGTCGAAAGCCTGCGTGGCGTTGATCCGCTCCACCGGTTCGGACTCCAGTGGCTGGGCCTGTTGGCGCAAGCGGAATTTCCGGTCGAGATGCTGTTCGATAATACTTACAATATCATCTAGCTCGATATCCGGATCGTACAGTACCAGCAGATGACCGGTCAGGCTATTGGCCGTGACGCGATTCACACCGTCGGTATCACTCAGCGCACTTTCCAGCTTTTTCTTGATCCGGGGCGAGCGGTAGAGACCTGCTACTTCGAAACGCGTCCGACCGGCAATGCCGGCGTGCACCAACGCGATGTGCTCTGATAAGGGGGCAGTAACAGACACTAGCGACTTATCCTTTGGTGAGTGATGAATTCGTGAGTAATGAATTTCTCATTGTCATTCGTAAGATGATATGCCTTTCGACTCTATCACCTTATTGATCTGCATCAAGCAAAGCAATTAATCATTCAATGTTTATTTTTTTTATGCGCTTTTGTTGTATTGTACACACACTGATGTTTCTGGGTTCGTTGCAGAAAATGATCGATGCCGCACCAGTTTTTTGCACTGACAATTGTAAAGATTCGGGAACCACCTGATTGTGAGCCGCAATGAATAACTCCATTTTGAGCTGGATTGGCGATGAAGCGCTGTTGCAGAGCTTGGTCGCCGAGCAGTCGACGCTGGTCTTGTTGCTGGTCATCGCGGTCTGTATCGCGATGCTATCGATGGGCGCCGATTGGATGATCGACGGTGTCGTTGATCTCGCCGAGCGCACCGGCTTACCCAAAATTGTGATCGGTGCCACGGTGGTCTCGCTCGGCACGACCTTGCCCGAGGCCTTCGTTTCGGTGATGGCGGCCTACATGGGCAACCCCGGTCTTGCGCTAGGTAATGGGGTCGGCTCGATCATAGCCGATACCGGGCTGATCTTCGGCCTGACCTGTGTGCTGGCTGCGGTGCCGGTGAACCGGTTCATCCTGAACCGTACCGGCTGGGTGCAGTTCGGCTCGGCGACGATGCTGGTGTTGATTTCGATCGGCGTACTGCTGATTTCCGATAGCGAGCCGCAATTGGATCGGTGGGTCGGTTTCTTGTTTCTTGGCCTGCTTGTGCTTTACCTCTACATGACTTACGTGTGGGCTAAACAGGGAACCGTGATGTTGCCCGAGGAGGAAGAGGCTGAGCAGAAAGAGCTTAAAAGTCTTGGCACATGCTGGTTTCTGATTATCGTTGGCTTGCTGCTGGTTATCATGGGTGCCCGTGTGCTGGTGCCGAGCGCTTCTGAGATCGCTATGCGCTTTGGGGTGCCGGAGGACGTGATCGCTGCAACGATGGTTGCGTTCGGCACCTCGTTGCCCGAGTTGATGACGGCGATCGCTGCTGTGCGCAAAGGTCATCCCGAGATCACGGTCGGCAATATCGTCGGCGCCGATGTTCTGAACGTGCTGTTCGTGATCGGTGCGGCTGCAGCAGCCGCACCGCTGGTTATACCCATGAACTTTTATTATTTTCACTTCCCAGCGATGCTGATCATTCTTTTTTCGTTCAGGGTCTTCATATCGATGAACAAAGAGGGCGTGTTCTATCGCTGGCAGGGTTTCTGGCTGTTGGGTGTATACCTCACTTATGTCATCATGCAATACGCGCTGCATATCGAAAGTGCTCACTAGAAATGATTACCATTAACTGGCAGACACGGGCTAGCTGATATGAACATACTGATTGCCACCGATGGATCGGAATACGCCGATCACGCGCTGGATTTTATGCTGCGTTTTCCATTTCCGCGTGATTCGCAAATGACAGTGCTGACCGTCGTTGATGATATACCGATGCTGCCTGCAGAGATGGATGCGCTGGATGAGACACAAAGCGAGGCCCTCGAAGCTGCGAACAAGCGCCTTCGTGATGAGGCAGAAGAGCTTGTGCAGCGTGAGGGCAAACGCTTGCGCGAGGACGGCTGGCCCGGCGATACGATGGTGCGCACTGGCAAGCCTATCGATCAGGTCCTGCGTGTTGCTGAGGAAATCGATGCCGACCTTATCGTGCTGGGCTCGCACGGCATGAGTCGGGCAAAACGCTTCCTGCTCGGTAGCGTGTCGGACCGGGTACTGCAATCCGCGCCGTGCTCGGTGTTGATCGTTAAGAAAAAGGACGGTGAGCCGACACCTGAGGCGATAGAGCCTGGCACCAATGCCGCGTACAGGATCACGTTGGCTTTCGACATCTCGAAGGCCTCCCATGACGCGCTCGAGTTGTGCGCATCGTTTCCACTGGAGGAAGGCTCGGCGATCGATGTCGTCAACGTGATGCCTCTGATTACCGCTTATCGCCAGGATGTCCGTCAGCACATCGACAGTATCTGGATGCAAAAGAAAGTCATCATGCAGGGTGAGCTGAACAAGGCTGTCAAATCCCTGCAATGGGCGACGGCGAATGTAAAAACCGAATTGCGTGAAGCAAGCAATGTCAGTGATGAGATTCTGATCGCAGCCGAAGAGGCCGGTAGCGACTTGATTATGGTTGGCTGTAAGGACAAGGGTCCTATTCGTCGGCTACTCGTCGGTTCGATCACTCAGCGCATGGCGCGCTATGCCCAATGCACCGTTTGGGCGGTTCGGAAAAAGACCGCCAATGACTGATTCCGCGATCAACGTTGATGAACACAAAGCGCAGCCTATTTGCGCAGACATTGACACACTCTAGCCCGCATTTCTCACCAGGCGGCGTAGAACGCTGATAAGGAATTGGCTCTTATGAGAAAATTCGAATGATCGAAAATACAGCGTGTTTGTCAACAGTGCCTATCACGGTTCAGGCTGATCTTCGCCTGCCCAAGATCGTAGGGTGCGCCGTGCGCACCAGAACCGGCCACCGAACTGAAGATGCGCGGTGCGCATGGCGCACCCTACGGTATCTTCACTCAAACCGTGGCTAGTGCTACGCTTTTCGCTCCAGAGCGGCGCTTACGAACACCAGCCCGCCTGTCTCACCAGGGGGCGAGATGATCACGCCGAGATTTGGATTGATGAAATACATCCCTGTATTTCACCCCTTCGGGGTCGC
>Ga0272442_10010290_pt1 | contig 11542 bp, 8 predicted proteins | sample SSMForm2O_FD_200262 | JGI IMG/M metagenome (GOLD analysis project Ga0272442, IMG submission 200262) | Marine sediment archaeal communities from Little Sippewissett salt marsh, Falmouth, MA, United States - SSM-Form-2O | ecosystem: Environmental > Aquatic > Marine > Wetlands > Sediment ...
TGATTCGCAGACCAGCGCCCGGCTGCATGCCGTGTGCGCGCGGGGCTATGAAGAGGACCCCGGTATTGTGCCGAAAGTGTGGGAGGGCCTTCATATTGCGGAGCTCTTTGAGCATGCCGACAAGTTTGACATCATTCACAACAACTTCGACTTTCTGCCGCTGACCTACAGCGGACTTGTCGGCACCCCGGTTATAACCACTATTCACGGTTTTTCATCGCCTGGAATCCTGCCGGTTTACCGGAAATATAATGGGAAGGTTTTTTATGTTTCCATAAGCGATGCCGATCGCGCTCGGGATCTTGACTATATCAAAACCATCCATCACGGCATTGATATAAACCAGTTTGATTTCCAAACGGAGCCGGACGACTATCTGCTGTTTTTCGGCCGCTTTCACCATGACAAGGGTGCAAAAGAGGCCATCGAAATTGCAAAAGCCTGTAATAAAAAACTTATCATGGCCGGCATTATCCAGGATGAAAATTATTTCAAGCTGCATGTTGAGCCGTTTATTGACAATGACAGGGTTGTGTGCGTTGGCAGTGCTGGTCCTGAAAAACGAAACAATCTTCTCGGCAAGGCTGCTGCGCTGTTGCACCCCATAAATTTCAATGAGCCGTTCGGCCTCTCGGTTGTTGAAGCGATGGCCTGCGGCACTCCGGTAATTGCGATCAACCGCGGCAGCATGCCCGAGCTAATCCGGGACGGTGAAAACGGATTCCTGGTCTCAAACACCAATGAGGCCGTCAATGCCGTTGGCCGGCTTGCGGAAATCGACAGGACCTGCTGCCGACAAACAGTGCTGGACCATTTTACGGTTGACCGCATGGTGGAAAAATATATTGCTGTTTATGAACAGGTCCTTGAAAAAACGAAACGTGATGACCATCGGCCATGGGGCTTTTACCGAGTGCTTGCCGATGAGGACACATTCAAAAGCAAAAGGATCGTTGTCTATCCGCAGAAACGCCTGAGCCTGCAGCGACACCGGCGAAGGGATGAACACTGGTATATCCTTGACGGCCATGCGGAAGTTACGCTGGATGACAAAACATTAGAACTCGGTTCCGGCGAGTCAGTCAACATCCCCGGAGGATCCCGCCACAGGATAAAAAATACCGGTTCAGAAGACGTTGTTTTCATAGAAGTTCAAACGGGGGACTATTTTGGCGAGGACGATATCGAGCGCCTTGAGGATGACTACGGCAGGGCTTAAAAGTCTACAATTCGTTTCAAGCTCCCCGGCCCGCAGGGTTCCAGAAACGAAGACTGATTTCCAGGGTCTTGAATTTGAGGGGATTACAGGCTAAAGATAATAATTATACATATTAATAATGCTGCTTCCGGATAGCATATGCTTACAACCGTAAACATCGTTAAAAGATCCCCCCAAAACCCCATTCTCACCAGGGATGATGTCCCCTATCCTGTTGCAACGGTTCACAATGCCGGGCTCGTGAAGCATAATGGCCGCTACATCATGCTTTTCAGGTCCCATCTCAAAAACGGTCGCTCCATCATCGGCCGGGCAGACAGCAAAGAGGGTTTTTCCTTTACGGTTCAGCCTGAACCATTTCTTGTACCGGCAACAGATAGCATTTTTGCAGAATATGAGGAATTCGGGGTTGAGGACCTGCGCATAAATCCCGTAGAGGGCGAATATCTTCTCACCTACAGCGCATATTCCCGGCATGGGGTGCGCATTGCAGTTGCCCGGACAAAGGACTTTGAAACCGTTGAGCGCATTGCGCTGATCACCCAGGCAGATCTGCGCAACGTGGTCATATTTCCCGAGAAGATTAAGGGCAGATACGCGCGTTTGGACCGGCCGCATTCGGAGATCTCTCCCTGGTCGATCTGGATTTCCTATTCTCCCGATCTGATCCACTGGGGAGACTCAAAAGTAATTATGAAACCGGTTAAGTACCACTGGGACGAAATGAAGATCGGCCCGGGGGCACCGCCGTTCCGGACCCAAAAGGGCTGGCTTTCCATCTACCACGGCGTTTTCGAAACCATGGCCGGTGCGGTCTATCGTCTGGGGGCGGCCCTGCACAACCTGGCGGATCCGTCCCGATTGATCGGCGTTTCCGATGAGTGGATCCTGCAGCCAGAGGACCCCTGGGAGGTGAGCGGGTATGTGCCCAATGTCGTTTTCAGCTGCGGCGCTGTTCCCGAAGAGGACGGCACCGTAAAAATATACTGGGGCGGTGCGGATACCGTCATGTGTGCCGGCACGGCACAAATTCAGGACCTTGTGGGGCTGTGCCTCACCAAAAGCCGGCCTGCGCTGTAATGTATTCAAACAGCTTTAAGCCGGGTTTGATTGTTGCGAACTATGGATACAAAAAACAGACAAAAACCAAAAGTCAAAAGGAAAAAAAAGAAAATTCTCGGGGACACGTCGCGCGTAATAACCCGTCCTCATATTCCCGACAGCCCGGATCGCATACGAAAGATTATTGATCGCATCAACGCACTGTCTGACGCTGAAGCCGAAAAACTGCTTGAACAGATTATGCTTGATTTTTCTGAGCGACACAAAGACATCAAACATGTTTTTAGAAATAACCTGAATGTGATACGGCACTGCATCCCTCAGGAGACCGTGCTCAGCCCAGCCCGGCATGCGCTTATCGGGGCCTATTTTACCATGGAATATTCGATTGAATCAGCAGCCCTTTTCAACCCTTCCATCGTCCAGCACCCGAATCAAAGCAAAGTGGACAAGGGCAGCCTGCGCTTTATCATGAGCCTGCGTGCAACCGGCGAAGGACATGTTTCCTCCATTGTATTTCGCAGCGGTATTCTTGACCAGAACAATACGGTTCTCTTCGATCCGGTCAGCGATTATGTCGAAACCCCGGATATACATGTAAATCCGGTTTATGACCGTTATCTCTTCCAGCTGAAGCTCAACGAAATGGAGGCGTGTAATGAGGTGACCGCCTACATGCTTGACCGGTTGCCTGAAAATTTCGCCTATAATGAACTGCAACAAATGATTGCAGCGCTTCAGTCACAGCCTGTTTTTCCCGAGCAACGTCAAAATGAAACTTTCGAAATCATATACTGGCTGGCCAATTCCAATTACGAAATGAATTTCCGGCCTGATCACCGCATATCGGAACGAGTGATTTTTCCAGTATCGGAAAACGAAAGCAGCGGAATTGAAGATGCCCGGTTCGTGCAGTTTTTTGATGAAAACGGCGCCCGCACCTATTATGCCACCTACACGGCATATAATGGTTTTAAAATTCTGCCGCAGCTGATTGAAACAAAGGATTTTATCAATTTCAAAATTATCACCCTTAACGGTGAAGCCGTTCAAAATAAGGGCATGGCTCTTTTTCCCCGAAAAATAAAGGGTTGCTACGTAATGCTCTCGCGTCAGGATGGTGAGAATAATCACATCATGTTCTCGGACAATATCCATTTCTGGCAGGAGTCCCAGATCATTCAGGAGCCGACAAGACCCTGGGAATTTATTCAGATCGGCAACTGTGGCTCACCCCTGGAAACCAGCGAAGGCTGGATTGTGCTCACCCACGGTGTCGGGCCCATGCGCCAGTACTGCATCGGCGCACTGCTGCTTGATCTTGAAAATCCGGCAAAAATCATCGCCCGCCTGAACGAGCCGCTTTTGGTCCCGCACGAGGAGGAGAGAGAGGGATATGTCCCCAATGTGGTATATACCTGCGGCGCCCTTATCCACAACAATGAGCTGGTTATCCCCTATGCCATGTCGGATATCATGTCCGGAATTGCTACTGTCGAAGTAACCGAATTAATCAAGTGCATGCGTACGGTCACTTAGTGATTCAATCTCAATTTTTGCAGATACTTTTAACTTTTTGAACTTCATTCAGTCATCTCGGCAACCTCGCGACGAATGCTCGCTTGATTGTGGGGCTATCCGCCCATTCCCCCAGCCAAAAAGATTCGGGCAGTAAATCCGCAGACTGCCAAGTCCCGCCGCATGCCTCTTATAGGAAATCCTCCCCCTGATTAGGGTCAATATTGACGCATTTTTTTTAGCCCGCTTTTGGCGAAAAAGCACCCCCATCCAAGGAGTTAACTCCTTTTTCGTTCTTTTGGGCGATTTCTTTTCCATGAGACAGGCTCTATATTACTTATTATAAATCAAAAAAACAGGCCTGAGCATTGGAACAATTATATGATAGGAGGTAATCTGCTATGCGGCTATATCTGATCAATCCTTCCAACCCGCTTGTCAGCATCCTCAATGTCAGGAAGAACTTCTGGAACCGTTACCGGGTGTGGAAACCGCTCAGCCTTATGGTTCTTGCGGGGCTGACCCCTCCGGAGTGGGAAATCTCGATTGTGGACGAGAACCTGGCCGCGCCGGACTATCGGGCCATGCCTCTGCCGGACCTGGTGGGCATTACCGCTTTCACTTCCCAGGCAAACCGCGCCTATGAAATATCTGATCACTTCCGGCGGTTGGGCGTTCCCGTGGTCATGGGCGGCATTCACGCAACCATGTGCCTGGACGAGGTTGCGGAGCGTGTGGACACGGTCGTAACCGGTGAAGCCGAGGGAATCTGGCCGCAGGTTTTGGAGGACGCCCTGCATGGCCGTTTGAAGCGCCGGTACGACGGCGGGCTGGCCGATATAAACGATGTCCCGTTTGCCCGTCATGATTTGGCGGCTGAGGGATATGCCTTCGGAGCCATACAGACCACGCGAGGGTGTCCGCTGAACTGCAACTTTTGCAGCGTGACAGCGTTCAACGGGGCTCACTACCGGCAGCGGCCCATTTCGGATGTCGTGCGGGAGCTCAAGTCAATCCATGAAAAGTATGTTCTGGTGGTGGACGACAACCTCGTCGGCACGCGTCCTGAACACATCGCCCGCGCCAAGGACCTGTTCCGGGCCATGGCACAGGCGAATCTGAATAAAAAATGGCTTGCCCAGGCTTCCATTAACTTTGGAGATGATGAAGAACTTCTGGCGATGGCCGCGAAGGCCGGGTGCCGAGGCGTCTTCGTTGGCTTTGAAACCCCGTCTCCGGAAGGGCTGCGGGAGCTGGGTAAAAAATACAACCTTCTGAAGGGCCGGGATTTTCGCGCTTCCGTACGGCGCATCCAGAAGCACCACATACTGGTCGTGGGGTCTTTTATCGTCGGTTTGGACATCGACAAACCCGGCATCGGCAAACGCATCGCTGAGGTGGCCCGCCGGTATGGCGTTGACAATCTTAATGCGCTGTTTTTGACGCCTCTGCCCGGCACGCGCCTGTGGGACCAGATGAAATCGGAGGACCGTATCGCCCGCAATACGTTCCCGCAGGACTGGAAATATTACACGCTGACTTTTCCTGTGGCCCGGTATAAGCACCTGACCCTGGACGGTATCATCGAAGAAATGATCTCCTGCGACCGTGACTTTTATTCCATGCCGCGAATTCTGGGCAGGGTGTGGAGCAACCTGTGGCAGCGCCGCGAACCGCTGATCAGCCTGGTGGGCAATCTCTCATACAGGGCCAATCTCCGGCTGAACCGCAAGACATATGGCGACTTCAGGAAATCTGCTATGGCTCCCGTGTGTCAAATGGACAATTCGAGGCTTCACGAGGCGACAGGCGCGCAAGCTTTCTAAGGAGGCGCTGAAGATTGAGAATGAAGCTGATACATAACATACGCTGAATACATTAAATGTATAAAGCTGAAAACACAACAATGACCTTCTCCGCCAATGTAAACAAATTGTTCAAACCAAAAAGCCTTGCCGTCATAGGGGTTTCGCTGTCCAACCCCTTTAACCCAGCCAACGTGATATACAACAAAAACCGCCACCGATTTTCGACAAAAACCTATTGCGTAAACCCGAAGGGCGGCAACATCTACGGTCAAAAAGTCTATACGTCCATTTCAAAAATACCGGATAAAATAGCGCTCGTGGTCGTCAGCACCAAGGCAGACTTCGTGCCGGATATCCTATTGGAGTGCATTTCAAAAGGCGTGGCCGGCGCGGTTGTCATTTCAGGCGGTTTTAACGAGTCGGGAAGAGCGGACCTCGAGGAGAGAATAAAAGAGATTTCATTGAAAAACAATTTTCCCGTTGTCGGGCCGAACTGCCTGGGGATTTTCTCGCCGCCCCATGCCGACACTTTTTTTCTGCCCAGCGAAAGGCTTGTACCGGTCAGCCGGGGCAACGTCTCGCTTGTAAGCCAGAGCGGCGGCATATTGGTTGACATGATGATAAAACTCGCCCAGGAAGGCGTCGGGATTTCCAAAGCGGTGAGCATCGGGAACAAGGCGGTTCTGGATGAAACCGCCATGCTGCAGTATTTCAAGAAGGACCCTGAAACGGACGTGATCGGCATATACCTGGAGGGCTTTAAATCTCAGAGAGGCCGGGTTTTTATAAGCGAGGCCAACCGCTCGGAAAAGCCCATCGTGATCATGAAATCCGGGAAAACGCCCGGGGGGGCACGGGCCGTGTCGTCACATACCGCATCCATCGCCGGCGACTACCGCACGTTCTCAGAGATCGTCCGGGCCAGCAAATGCTTTGAAGCCACCAATGAGTCTGAATTTGTGTCCTGCTGTGAGGTTTTGTCGGCATACCCCGGTGCCCGCATCCGGAAAGCCTGCATCATCACCGCCAGCGGCGGGCACGGCGCCATCGCCTCCGACGGCTGTCACCGCGCCGGAATCGATATCCCGGAAATTCCGGAAGTGGACCAAAAAGAGCTGACCGGAAAGCTGGGCGACGGCATTAAATCCATTGCCGGCCTCTCAAACCCCATCGACCTGACCGGCAGCGCTTTCGACGACGACTTTATTGCCGCTGTCGAGTTCTTTATGCACAAAAAGTATGTCGACTGTATTATGCTGCTTTTGCTTCCGTATCTGCCGGGAATCACCAGCGACATCGGCGCCCGCATTGCTGAAGTCTCCGGCGCCAGCAAAAAGCCCATTATCGCGTACATGCCCCATGTTGACAAATACGGTATTTTTATCGAAGGGTTCGAAAATAACGGCATACCCGTCGCTCACTCGGTTGAAGGAGCCGTGTACATGGCCGCAGCCATCAAAGGATCCGGTTTTGAAACAAGCAATCATTAAAATAATTAAAGAATCGAAAAAGCACGGCTGGGTCATGGAGCCGCAGGCCAAACAGATCCTGCGGCTTTACGGGCTTGCCACGACCCGTTTTCACTGGGTGAAGCATTTAAGAGATCTGATGAAAGAGGCACATGCGATCGGCTATCCGATCGTTATGAAGGTTGTATCAAAACAGATCATCCACAAAACCGAATCGGGAGGTGTGTCCGTCGGCATCATGGATGACAAGCGTCTCACAAGTGATTTCAATAAAATGACGAAACTGCCCGGCTTCGAGGGCGTCATTATCGAGGAGTTAGCCGAAGGACTCGAGTTGATTGTCGGATCGAAACGTGATGATCAGTTCGGCACGGTAATTTTAGTGGGGCTGGGTGGTACCTCCGTTGAGGTGTACAAGGATGTTGCGATTCGGCTGGCCCCAATTAATAAGGATGATGCTTTAAGTGCCGTACTCTCGCTTAAGGCTGCGCCCCTTTTGCAGGGACACCGGGGAGCTAAGCCGGTGCAACTGGATACGCTTTCAAATCTTATTGTAAAGTTTTCAAAGCTGTCATATGAGCTTTCAGACACAATGTCTTCAATCGACTGCAACCCCGTTATCTGCAATTCCCAAGGCGCCGTCATTGCTGATGCCAGATTTATATTCAAAGAGCAGTGATCTGAAAAATAGATAAAAAGGTGGTGTGATATAAGACACATGGCACACTTGGTTCTCATCAGACATGGCGAAAGCATCTGGAACAAGGAAAATCGGTTTACCGGGTGGTCGGATGTTGTTCTCTCAGAAAAAGGGGTCGAAGAAGCCATAACGGCGGGTACCTGAAGCAATTGTGACCTGATGAATGGTGCAAACAAAATGGTTTTGCATGTTTCGCTTTGGATACACAATTGAGGGGGATATATCATGACAATAAACCTAAACAGCTTTGAAGAATCTTCATTGTGTCGAGGAATCCAAACAACCCTGTATGATATGGTTGAAGCGGTCAGTAACGAAATGGTGAAGGACGATGAGATGCTGGTTCCGGTGGTTGTTTGCTATATGGTGAGCGACTGTAAGGCACGATTTGTCGGTAATCGTTTTAATGGCACTATCGAAGTGACATGACTGGTTTTTTAAAACTGATACAAGATTCGCTGCAGGAAAGTGCATAATGAAAAAGCTCATTGTTTTCGATTTGGATGGCACGCTTGCCAAAAGCAAATCGCCTCTTGATGCTGAGATGGGCAGACTGCTCAGTTCTCTTATGGGTGTTGTGAAGGTAGCTGTTATTTCCGGTGGCAACTGGCCGCAGTTTGAGAAACAGCTGCTCTCTAATCTTCCACACAACAAGCACCTGAAGAATCTATCGCTTCTTCCGACCTGCGGAACAAAGTTTTACCAGTACGCAGAGGACTGGAAAAAGCTTTATTCGGAAGACTTCACTTGTAAGCAAAAAGAGAAAATTATCCATTCGTTCAAGCAGGTGGTAGAAGCTTCAGGCTTCAAGGACGAACAGACCTGGGGAGAACAAATTGAAGACCGGGGTAGCCAGATCACCTTTTCCGCATTGGGTCAGCAGGCTCCCCTCGAAAAAAAGGAAAAGTGGGACCCTGGTTTCACCAGACGCAAGAAGATGAAAGCACGCCTTGATGAGCTTCTGCCCGGGTTTTCCGTTCGCCTTGGCGGCACGACATCCGTTGATGTTACCAAAAAAGGCATCGACAAAGGCTACGGAATTAGAAAGCTCCGCGATATTCTCGGGGTTGCCATTGAGGAGATGATCTTCGTCGGGGATGCCTTGTTTCCCGGGGGGAACGACTACCCGGCCAAAGAAGCAGGCGCGGAGTCGATCCGGGTCAGGGATACTGAGGAGTCGAAACGGGTGATTGAAACTATCATCGCTTGCTTGAATGGCGTGCACCCAAATAAACGCAATGAGGGCAGGATTTGATGAGTGAATTCGAATTAGTACGCCTTGGGCTGATCATGGAGCAGGAACCGGGTAATCGCCACAAGATTGAAGGCACTTTGAATCCCGCTACAGTTTGTGAGACCTCCCGGGCAGAAGGAAATGCTTCTATAGAGACACCGAAAATACGGTACGGTTTGTAAAAGAATAAACGCAAATGCAGACCTGCATCCCTTATGAGCGTGCATAATAGTTTGCTTTCAACTGTGATCAAAAATTTTATCCTTATTGTAAGGACTTCAATTAGTGATGAAAATGCTCGGAATAAAAATCTCACATAAATTATATTGTATCCGTCTATCTTGCTTAGCGTTCTGTCTTCTTTTGTTTACGGTATCATCAGTCCATTCCGTCCCGGACAAAGGTGGTGAAGCAAGAGAACAAACAATCACTACGATTCAAGAAAGTCAATTGCTTTTACAAAGTCAAACAACCCAAATCAAATCTGAGCTGAAACAGTCCGCACCGTCAGGTCAAAGCAATAGCTTTGCTGAAGAGCAATTGGATCTTCTCGGCAAAATTGATTTTATTTATACTCAGCAACTCTCAGCACTCAAAACATCCGTTGAGGCGGACCGAAACATTGAGCAGCTTCAAGCAGAATTGAACGGAGCGGTACCTGCGGAGTCTGCGGAAAAGCCGGTGCTCCCATCCTTTATTACGCTTGACAAGCTGCAGGAGGATAGAATTATTTTGCGGGAGCATGAGCAGTCAATTGCCGCCAGCATAAGTGCTGCCGAGGCGCTCCTTTCGGCGTCAAAGGAAAATCACGCATCGTGCGAAAAAAATCGCCGTCGCATAAAGGATAATGCAGCACCGCAAAGGGATAATGCTACGGACCAACCGCTTGTTTTAGCCGAATTGCGTTGCCGGCTTGCCTCCGAAGAGGTGAACCAAAATGAAATAATGCTTCGCAACAACAGGAAAGAGCTGAATATTAACCAGCTCAACCTCGCGATCGTCGATCAAAAGATAGCCCGGGCCAAAGCCCTTATGGTTTTCAGTGAAGAACAGCTCCAAGGCCAAATACTGGAAATAGACAAAAATGCCCGCGAGGTGGCGGGCATGCTTGAACGGGCGCAGGCAAACAAAGAGCTGCAGTATGCCCGGTGGGCAAAGGCAAAAGATGAGCTGGATACCCCTTTGCTTTCTGCGGAGGAAAGGCCCAAAAAAGAGCAGGAGGTGCAGACTTGGAAAGTCCTGAGTGACACTCGCCGCCTCGAAGTGGAGCTCTTGAATAACTGGCTCAAAAGGCTGGACGAGTTAAAGAAGGTCTGGCAGAAACGTTTTACGGTTTTTAACAACACCGGCACGGAAAGTTTAAAAACCTTGATGGACAGCACCAGGCGGGCTCTTAAATCACTTGAGCGGGAAAAACAACTCCAGGCATCACACAAAAGCAATGCCGACGATCAAGCCCTGTTGCTTGAGCAGGAACTGAAAACGGCGAGGCAATCTTCTGAAGCCACCTGGTTTGTCGAAACGCAGCTTACTGCTATTCAAAATCAGCTGGAGCATCTTGACCATGAGTTGAAAAGTATTCAAGCGCTTCAATGGGCCTATAAAAAGCTGCAGAGCGAAATCGAAGAGCGTCTTCAGTTTAGGGGTTTTAATGAGCGCCTTGAGGAACTGCAGGCTGTTTTGAGCAGCACCTGGAACTACGAGCTGACCTCCACAGATGATTTTCCCATAACCGCGGGAAAGATCATCACCGCCCTCTTTTTCCTGATTGCGGGATATTTCGTTTCGCGTTATCTGACCGGCAAAGCAGGAAAACAAATAAAACGCCGATTCAAACTGGATGAGGCGGCAGCCATTGCTATTCAAACAATTACCCACTATTGCCTCCTGGTAATGATCGTGCTTTTTGTGCTCAACATGGTCAGGATTCCCCTCACCTTCTTTACGGTTATCGGCGGTGCGCTGGCGATCGGGGTCGGATTCGGCAGTCAAACCATTGTCAACAATTTTTTAAGTGGCCTTATTCTAATGGCGGAAAGGCCCGTTAAAATCGGTGACGTGGTGGAGGTTGAAGGCAGGCAGGGTACGGTTGAAATGATCGGTGCCCGCAGTGCGAGAATTAAGACCTTTGACAACCTGCGCCTGGTGGTGCCAAACAGCACGCTGCTGCAAAATCCACTGATTAACTGGAGCCTTGCGGATGATATCGTCCGACGGGAAATTATCGTGGGGGTGCAGTACGGGTCGCCGGTTGAGTTGGTTGAAAAACTGCTTAGACAGGCGGTCATTGAGCATCCTCTTGTGGAAGGCGAGCCGGAGCCCATTATTCTGTTTTATGATTTTGGCGACAATGCATTGATATTCAAAATATTCCTGTGGATCAGCATGTTCAAAACACAAATGAAACATCAAAAAATACTGCAGGTTGAAAGCCAGATTCGCTTTCGTATTGACGCTATGTTTCGGGAGAACAATATTGTGATTGCCTATCCGCAAAGAGATGTTCATCTGGATGCTGCAAAACCGTTAATG
>Ga0272442_10010291_pt1 | contig 11540 bp, 7 predicted proteins | sample SSMForm2O_FD_200262 | JGI IMG/M metagenome (GOLD analysis project Ga0272442, IMG submission 200262) | Marine sediment archaeal communities from Little Sippewissett salt marsh, Falmouth, MA, United States - SSM-Form-2O | ecosystem: Environmental > Aquatic > Marine > Wetlands > Sediment ...
CGTTGGCTCCCATGCGGCGTGCCTCGTCGGGGTGATCGCACAGGTGGGCGAGGGCCTGTGCCAGGGCGTCGGGGTCCTCGGGCGGAAACGCCAGACCCGCGCCGGCGGAGCGCACCACGTCGGCGGCATCGCCCTCGACGCCGAGCAGCACGGGGCACCCGCCGGCCATGGCCTCGAAGAGCTTCGAGGGCAGCACGGTGGCGAAGAGCGGCGTGCGGCGCAGGTGGATCAGCGCCGCGTCTGTGATGGATATGAAGCTGGGCATGCGCTCGCGGGGCTGGCGGCCGGTGAACACCACGTTGGCCAGGCCGCGGCGTTCGCGCTCGCGTTCGAGCGCTTCACGCCGTGCGCCATCGCCCACGACCAGGAACGCCAGGTCGGTGCGGTGCCGCAGCCGCTCGGCCGCGTCGAGCACCACCTCGAGCCCGTGGGCCATGCCCACGGTGCCGATGTAGCTGCACACGAACTTGCCCGCGAGGCCGAGCTCGGCGGCCAGAGCGCGAACGGGGGCCTGCGGCGCGAATCGCTCGAGCGGCACCCCATTCGTGATCACCGAGATCCGCTCGGCCGGCACGCCCTTGGCGAGAAGCTCTCGGCGGTAGCCCGGCCCCACGGTCACCACCTGGCGCGCCGCGCGGTAGAGGCGCTGCTCGAGCCATTCGAGCGCCCGCAGCACGCGGCGGCTCCGGATGGCGCCCACGGCCGCGATCGAGTCGGGCCACAGGTCGCGCACCTCGAGCACGAGCGGCTTGCGCACCAGCCAGCCAGCCAGCGCCCCGGCCCACCCGCAGAAGAACTGCGGCGTGGTGGCCACCACCACATCGTGAGGGCCGAGAAACGGCGTCGCCAGCACCGCCGCCACCATGTAGGACAGGTAGTTGAGCACCCGCCGCACCAGGCCCTTGTTGGCGGCCAGGTAGGTCCACACGCGCACCACGCGGATGCCGTCCACCGTCTCGCTCTGGAACAGGCGGTTGCGGTAGCCGGGGTAGAGCACGCCGTCGGGGCAGTTCGGCGCGCAGGTGACGACCGTCACGCGGTGCCCGGCCGCCGACCAGCGCCGGCAGTGCTCGTAGGTGCGGTTCGCCGGGGCGTTGACCTCGGGCGGGAAGTAGTGCGAGAAGAAGAGGATGCGCATGGCAGTGTCCAATCGCGAGTCAGGACTGCGGCCCGCTGCCCGAGTCCTCGGGGCAGGCACAGGCCACGGGCAGGCGCTGGCCGGTGTGCAGCGCCTCAGGAATTCCCAGGACGGCAGCAGCGACCGCGCACAGCTCGGCGAAGGGGATCGGCGCCGGGAGCCCGCCGCGCACGGCAGCCACAAACGCGGCGACCTCCTCGCGATGGCCCTTGCTCTGAGCCCAGGAACGGCAGCGACGCGTGCCCCCCTGCCCCCAGGCGCGTGCGGAGCGCCAGTTGTGGATCTCCACGGCGCGGTCACCGGCCAGCACGTGGATGTGCTCCTTGGGCCGGCCCGGGGGCGCGGCGGCGCTGTAGGTGAGCGTCCCCACCGAGCCATCCTCGAAGTCGACGACGACCACGGCGCCGTCCCCCCCGTCCGGGATCGGGCGAGCGGCCACACCCGAAGGAAGGGAGCCGCAGGCGGCGGCCATCCAGTCCACGAAGTGGCAGGCCTCCCCGAGCAGGCGCCCGCCGCCGATGGCGGGATCCGCTGCCCAGTGGTCGCTCGGAGGCGGGCCGGCCAGCACGCGATAGTGCATCACCAGGGGGCCGGCACCCGCCACCTGCTCGCGGACCCATGCGGTGAACGGCGAGAAGCGGCGGTTGAAGCCCACCATCACCAGCTGATCGGGGTGAGCCGACGCGGCGCGCGCCACGGAATCGAGCTCGGCGGCCGTGAGGCACAGCGGCTTCTCGACGAACACGTGCTTGCCCGCCTCGAGCGCGCGGCAGACCATGCGCGCGTGCAGATGGTGGGGCGTGGCCACCACCACGGCGTCCGTCGCGTCGTCCGCCAGGATATGGCCGGCCTCGCACGTGGCGTAGGCGAAGCCAAACTGCTTCTCGGCCTGGCGTGCCGACAGCCCACGGGCGGATGCCACGCCGCGCAGCTCGCACCCCCCTGCCCTTCGGAGCGCGGGCAGCAGCACGCTGCGCGCGAAGCGGCCCGCCCCGATGAGACCCACCCCGGGAGCCGAACCCGCCGCGGCCGAGCAACGCACGCGGGCAGACTGAGCAGGCCGGGCCTCGCCGGCGGCGGCCGCGCCCGGGTAGGTAAGCAGAATGCCCAGGTGCGGCTCGGGCCGGTCGCCGCTCACGATAGCGTAGGCATCCGTCGCCTGGTCGACGGCGAAGCGGTGGGTCACCAGGTCGTCCACCGCGAGCTTCCCGTCGGCCAGGAGGCGGAGGAACGCGGCCATGTTGCGGTTCTCGGTCCAGCGGACGTAGCCGATGGGATAGTCGATGCCCTTGCCTTCATAGGCGGGGTCGTAGCGCCCGGGGCCGTAGGAGCGGGAGAGCCGGAAGGTGAGCTCCTTGTGGTAGTAGGCCCGTCGGGGCACGTCCATGCCCACGGCGCCCAGGGCGACCACGGTGGCTCGGTCGCGCGCGATCTCCCCGGCCAGCTCCACGGGGTCGTTGCTGCGGGTGGCGGCGGCGATGAGCACGGCGTCGAAGCCCGCCCCGTCCGTCACCCGCGCGACCCATTGCTCGAGCTCCGGGTGGTCGCGGACCATCGCGTCGGCGGCGCCCGCGGCCTGGGCCTTGGCCACGCGGACGGGATCGACGTCGATGCCGTAGGCGAAGGCTCCCGCGGCTCCCACGAGCCGGCAGGCAAGCTGGCCGAGCAGGCCGAGCCCGATGATGGCCACGCGCGCGCCCACGGCCACCTCGCCCTGGCGCAGGCCCTGCATGGCCGTGGCGCCGAGCGCCACGAACGCCGCGGCCTCGAGGCCCACGCCCTCGGGCACCGCGGCGGCGAGCCGCTCGGGCACGAGCACCGCGTCCGCGTGGCACGCGCACCCCACGCCGGCGCAGGCCACGCGGGCGCCGGGGGCGAAGCCCTCCACGCCGTCGCCCACGGCCTCCACGGTTCCCGCGCACGAGTAGCCGAGGGGCGCCCATTCGTCCAGCCGCGCCTGCGTGGCACGCACCGTGGCCACGAGGCCGTCCGTGCGCGCCTTCGCCAGCGCCTTCTTCACCAGGTCGGGGCGCGAGCGGGCCTTGCCCAGGAGCGACTTGCGGCCGAGCTCGATGCCCATCCGCTCCGTGCCAGGCGAGATGAGCGAGCAGGCGGTGCGCACGAGCAGATGGCCGGGCCGCACCACGGGACGCGGCACCGTCTCCACGCTGGCCGTGCCCGTGCGGTAGCTCTGCACGACCTGGCAGATCGTGTCGGCCTGGCGGCGGAAGCTCGTCTGCGGGGGTGCGGGCAGTTGCGATGCCACGAGTGGAATCCTCAAAGGGCTCACGCGGCAGCCACGCTGGCCACGAAGTTCAGCGTCTCGCGGGCGCAGCGGGGCCAGGAGTAGACCTGTGCGCGATGGTGTGCGATGCGGGCGCAGCGCAGGCGACGGCCCGGATCGGCGAGCAGCCACAGGAGCGCGTGCTCGACGGACTCGGGGTCCTCGGGGTCGAAGTAGGCGCCGCCGTCGCCCAGCATCCCGAGCATCGGCTCCTTGTTCGAGCAGGCGATGGGCAGGCCGGCCGCCTGCGCCTCGAGCAGGATGTTGGGCATGTTCTCGCACGTCGAGGCGAAGATGAACGCGTCGGCCCCGTGGTAGCAGGTGTGGAGCTGGTCGAAGGGCACGGGGCCGCGGTAGCGGATGTAGCGGCGCTCGGGGTCCCAGGCGTTGATCGTGCGCTGGAGCTTGTGGAGCGCGGGGCGCCAGGCGGGGCCAACGAAGTCCACGGCCACGGGCAGCCCCTCGGCACGGAGCCGGCCCACCGCCTCCGCCACGTGCCACTGGTGCTTATAGAGATGGACGACCGAGACGTAGAGGAAGCGGAAGGGCTTCTCGGGCGAGTAGGCGGCGATCGGCCGCTGCTCGGCGGGCTCCCGGCGGAAGCGCGCCTCCACACCGTGGGGAATCACCGTGACCGGCGGCAGCGGCCCTTCGAGCTGCTGGGCCACGAAGCGCCGGGCGTAGTGGGTGAGGAAGATCACCCCGCTGGCGCGCAGGAACGACGCGCCCTGGAGCCATCGCAGGATGCGATGGCGGAAGAGCGAGGTGGCAAGCCCCATCCGCGCCGCCTCGCGACGATCGAACGGCAGCAGGTTCTGCGACATGGTGACCGCGGGACACGCCAGGCGGCGAGGCAACGTGCCGCCGGGTGCGAGGAGCACGTGGGCACCCGCGTCCCGGAGCCTTCGCGGAAGCTGAGTCTCGCGCCACAGGGCTCGGCCGGTGCTCGAGCGCCCGAGCGCGGGCTCGTGGGCCTTCACGAGCCACTCGGCTTCGGGCAGCGCGGCAAGCGTGTGGGCATCGGCCCACACCACGACGCGGCGGAATCCGCTCTCGTGCGGAGCGCTCGCCCCGAGCACCTGGGCCAGGTGCGTGAGACCACCGCCGCTGCGGATGTTCGACGCGTCGATGCCGAGCACGAGACCATGGGACGGAACGGGCATCAGGGGGTCCTCTCCAGCGCCGGCTCGACGATCTCGGGGCTCGGATCCCCTGCGGGCGCGTCGATGTAGCGATCGGTGTCGGTCACGAGAAGGCTGGCGACGAGTTGCTGATAGAGGCTGGCATAGTCGAGCCAGGCATTGGCCCCCTGGCGTTCGGCTCGGGTGGGGCCGGCGCCCAGATGGGCCGCGGCCCAGGCCAGGCCGTCGTGCAGGCTGTCGCGGTCGCCCTTGCGGAAGAAGCAGCCCTGAGCGGTCGAGGCGATCAGGTGGTCCATCGACCCGTCGTCGCTGAGCAGCATGTAGAGGCCGGTGCCCATGGCTTCCTGGACGCTGATTGAGGGGGCGGCGAAGACACCGAGGTCGGCGGCGTTGAACAGGGCGTTGAGCCGCGGGCGGCCGGCGAGCGGTTCCAGGCGGAAGCGGTCGGCCACGTCGAGCGCGGCGATGTGGTCGCGGAAGCGGTCGCTCTCGGGGGCGTCGCGGAAGCCGACCACGATGACCCGGCCCACGGGCTCGATGCGGAGCCATTCGGCGATGTGGTCGACGAGCGGCGCGAGGGTGCGGCGGATCTTCGCGGCGGTGATGCGGCTGGAGACGACGAGCGCGAAGTCGTCGTCGCCGAGGCCCAGTTCGGCGCGGGTTCGGGCGCGGAGGCCGGGGTCGAAGGCAAAGACGCAGCCGTCGTAGCCGAGCGGGAGTGCGAGGAAGCGCGAGCGGACCGCCTCGCGCTCGGGCTCGGGCAAGAGCGAGGCGATGATGCCCGGCGTCTCCGCGGTGATGCCCACGGCGAGGTCGCAGGCGGCGATGGCACGGCGGTAGAGCGGGCCGCGCAGAAAGCGCCAGCCCCGGATCTTCCAGCGGTCGTGGGGCGTGAGCGGGGCGGCGCCGGGCAGGTAGGCGTGCTGGCCGGAGTTCTCGCCAAAGAAGCACACCAGCTTGCACCCGTCCCCACGGCGGCTCTTGTGCTCTAGCACCTGGCGGCCGAAGTGGGAGCCGACGTTGATCCAGAGCACCACGTCGGGGCAGAGCTGGTCGAGCTCGTAGAGGAGCGCAGGGCCGGCGAAGCGGATGCCCGAGGGCAGCCGCAGACAGCGGAAGCGGCGCAAGTCCACCGTGGGATCGGCGTCGTGGGCCTCGTCGTCGGGCAGCCCGCTCGGCCCGCGCGAGCCGGCGAGCACCGTCACGTCGTGGCCGTTGCGGGCCAGCGTGTCGGCCCACAGGTTCTCCATATAGCCGCGGCCCATGGTGTAGTATGCCGTCACGATAGCGATCTTCATCGGATCATTCCCCCTGCGGGCCGTCGCCCCTGACGGGCTCCGGCAGCCCGGCGTGCTCCGAGCGCAACAGAATTTCCATGGCCGGCAGTGCGAACCAGAAGGTGATGCCAGAGTAGAGCGACGTGAACATCGGGCCGCTCTCGACGAGCGTGGCCACCAGGTGCGGGAGCACCATGGCGACGGGGAGGATGAGGAAGGGGTGCCCGCGGCCCCTCAGAGTCGTGCGGAGGGCACGCAACCACGGCAGCCCCACCTTGAAGATGAAGAAGAGCAGCACGAGTGCGCCGGCGAGCGCGCCCGCGCCAAGCGCCACGTTGAGGTAGAGGTTGTGGGCCTGGGAGCTGCTCAGGTCGTACACGTCGTCCGCCTCGGCGAAGCCGATTCCCATCAGCGGCGAGCCGGCCACGATCCGGAACGCCGCTCCGTAGGTGGACACGCGGTGGGAGCTCAGCTTGTCCCACGTGGCTGCGGTCGCGCGACCCGCGAGCACCTCGCGCCACGCCGCCGCCTTGTGCTCGAAGCGTTCCGAGGCGTAGAAGCGCGACGCGCCATAGATCACAGCAGGCAGCAGCACCGCCAGCAGGGCGCCGCGCGCCACGGGACGCCGCAGCCCGACGAACGCGACGAGCGCCGAGCCGAACAGCATCGAGATGAGCCCGCCGCGGTTCATCAGCAGGAAGTTGGTGCATATGCACACGAGGAGCCCCGCCAGCCACAGGCGCCGCCGCAGCAGGGTGAACGCTCGGAGGCTGTAGAAGACCATCACGGGCGCCACGAACGCGATCGCCCACGAAAGCCCCGAGGTGCGGTAGCTCAGACCCATCAGATGCGCCTCGGAGCGGTAGGCGCGCACGAAGCTCTCCGGCGGCTGCGCGTGCACCAGCCCCACCTTCGCCAGATACACGTAGGCCACCGAGGCGAGGACCGACACCGGGAGGAGGCGGATCGCCCACGCGATCCTGCGCGGGTCGCGCTCGTAGAGGTGCCGCAGGCCGACATACAGGAGCAGGGCCATGGGATAGCGCACCCACGTCTGGAAGCTCCGCATCGGCTCCGGCGAGCTCGCAACGCCCAGCACCGTGGCCCCCGCGAGGGCCGCAAGCCACAGGATGGTCGACCGCCCGCTGCCCCGGAGCACCCCCGCCGACCGCCGGACCGCCGGCACCAGCAGGGCCACCATCACGAACAGCAGCCCGTACTTGGCCGCCCGGAACAGCCCCTGCGGAAGCCAGGGCAGCCAGTAGATGGACCACATGGCGGCCACGGCGGTCACACCCAGCGGCAGCCGCGTGCGGCGCAGAAGGAGCGGCACGCAGCGCGTCCGCCACGTCACGCGATCGCGCGGTGCAGCGCTCGGCTGATAATGCGGGCATGCTGTGCCCATGTAGCGTTCTCCACGACGTGTCGACGGCCGGCGCGCCCAAGGGCGGCGAGGCCATCGCGCCCGCGGGCCGCCCACCAGTCCGCGATCGCGTCCGCGATGCGGGCAGGATTGTCGTCCGTGAGCCAGAGGATGCCAGGGATCGAAGCGTAGTGGCCCATGCAGCCGGGGTCGAGAAGCACCACGGGCTTCCCGATGGCCAGGTAGGTCCAGACCTTGAGCGGGCTGGCGCCCGTGAGGGCAAGGCGCTCGCAGCGCTCGAAGAGCGCGAGCGCCACGTCGCAGCCCGCCAGGCGCTCGCCCACCTCCTCGGGAGGTGCGGCGCCTGTCAGCCGCACCCGGTCGGCCACGCCGAGCGCCTCGGCCGTGCGCTCGATGTCGCCCCGAAGCGGGCCATCGCCCACGACCACCAGCTCGGCGTCCACCCCGCGCCCCACCAGCTCCGCCACCGCGCGCACGGCCGTGAGCAGGCCGCGAAACGGGTAGAGCGCACCCAGGAAGCCCAGGGACAGACGGCTGCCGCGGCGGACGCTGCGGGCGGGACGGAACACCTCGGGGTTCACCCCGTTCGGCGCCACGGCCACCAGCGTGGCCGAGCCCTTCTCGCGTTCGGCCTGGGCGGCCAACTCGCGCGTCACCGGCACGATGAGAGCCGCGTGGACCAGGAAGAAGCGGTCGCTCGCCCGCTCCAGCCATGTCGTGGCCCGCCGCTGCCCGTAGCGGTAGGGGAACACGCCGTTGAGCTCCACCGCGAACGGCACCCGCAGCAGCCGCGCCACGACCGCCAGGGCGAGCAGCATCGACGGGCCGCGGAAGAAGAGCAGCGCGGGACGCGGGTGCGCGGCCAGGAGGCGGACGATCATCAGGGCCTCGTAGCGCAGGCGCGAGAGGAGGCCGCCGGCCCCGCCGCCCCCGGTCGCCGCCACCACCACCTCGTGCGGGGCCGGGCGATAGGAGCGGGGTGCCCGGGCAAACAGCCGCGCGTCCCACCCGCAGCGGCGCAGCCCCGCCGTGTCCTCGCGGCTGTGCACCGTGTCGGCGGCCGACGCACGGCTCAGGTCCGCGAGGGCGACGTACCACAGCAGGCGGTGTGCCGTGTGGGCCATCTCAGAGCACCTCCGCCGGTCGGCGCCGCTCGGGCGTGGCCGCAGCCTCGGTGTGGCGGGCCGGATGGAGGCGGCCGGCCAGCTCGGCGAGGATGCGGCGGTAGAGCCGCGGGTGGTAGTTGTGCAGCCACGGTGCGAACGCGGTGTTGTGCCACAGGAGCACGAGCTCGCCGCCGTGTCGGCGGGTCTGGTCGATCAGCCGGTAGCACCAGCCCATCGCCTCGTCCTCGCCGAGGCCCATGTAGCGGGAGCTGCTGAGCGTGGCGTCCATGACCGCGAGCGGATGCTCCTGGATGCCGAGCGGCTCGCAGCGGGCGGGGTCGAAGAGCGGCACGGGCCGGCACGTGCCGAGGCGGAATCCGGCCACGTCGGGGTAGCCGAGGGTGGAATCCCAGGCGATGCCTGCCGCCGCCAGGGCGCGGCCGTGGCCGGTCTCGCGCCAGCCGAGGTAGTGGTGCCGGTTCCCTCGCACGGGCGTGCCTGCCGCCTCTTCGAGCGCGGCGCGCTCGGCGGCAATGAGCTCGGGGCGCAGGCCCGCCTCGTAGCTCGCGTGGAGGCCGATCTCGGCGCCCCCGTCGCGCAGACGCCGGATGGTGCGGCGAGCCGCTGCGTCGGTCACCTGGTAACGCCCGTCGTGCTCCGTGTGCCCGCCTGCCATGAAGAACCACGCCGCCCGCGTGGGCACGCCGGAGTCGGCCAGCGCGGCGTCCAGGCGAGCGATCTCGTCGAAGGAGTCGAACGGGTCGTGCGCGAGCGTGCGGATCCGCGAGCGCCGCACCAGAGCCGCCGCTGCGGCGCGCAGGCGCGGACGCAGGGCCGAGCCGCAGCGGAGCACGTCCACGTCGTGGGTGAGCAGCACGGAGAATCGCCGCGAGGGCTCGGGCGCGTCCACCCCCACCTCGCGCAGCCACTGGCGCAGGAGCGCCGCGTAGTCGTCCACGATGGGACGGTCGATGAACCCCGCGCGGAAGGGCAGCGAGACGGTGCCGGGGAACCGGCCGTGGGCGTCGCGCACGTCGCGCCGCACCATCTCCTCGTAGCGGGTGAGGAGGAAGTAGGCGGAAGCCACGATGTCCGCGTGGACGACCAGGCGGGTCCCGCGGCGCCGCACGCAGGGAGCCCCGAAGAGCAGCGGCACGCCCTCGACCTCGCGCAGCGGCAGCACAGGCAGCGATGCGGGGGTGCCGTAGGCGGGTCCGAAGAAGCCGCTTGGCACGATCCACAGCGGGCGCGTGGCCTCGCCGCGCGTCGGGCCGTAGGCCACCGCCTCGCGGCAGCGCGCCGCGAGCGCATCACCCAGGAGCACGCCGAGCGTGTAGTCGACGCATCGAGCCGTGCGTGTGCGCTCGTTCATCGCCGGCCCCCCCGCAGTCCCAGCACCCGCGCGAGCCTGCCCGTGCGGCCGCGCAGGCCCAGGACGGCCCGGGCCACCGGGCGCGCGGCCCCGCGGCTGATCCGGAAGTACGGCACCAGACGGGCGCCGAAGCCCCGATAGAACGACTCGACGCCCTCGAGCATCGAGCCCTCGAAGTCGTAGGCCACGCCACGCTCGTGCGCCAGCTCGAGCGAGCGCCACATGGCCAGGGCGTTGGCGCCGCTCGAACGCAGAGCGGGGTCGCTGCCCTGCATCAGGTTGTACATGCACTTCGAGTCGTGCACGAGATACACGGCGGAGTGGACGGCGCCGCCGGCGTCGCTGGCGAGCAGGATGGTGCGTGCGCCGCGCGCGGCGCAGGCCTCGTCGATGCGATGCACGAGGCCGGCCCCGTAGGGCATCGCCGCTCCCTGGCGGGCGAAGGTCTTTCGGTTGACTTCGAGGAACGCGTCCACGTCGTCCGTCGCCTCGACGCGGATCCCAGCCTTCTCGGCCTTCTTCACCGTGTTGCGCACCCTTCCCGCCATGCCCTGGCGAACCAGGGAAAGGTCGGCCACGTCGTCGAACACGTAGGTGTAGCGCGTGGTCTGCGAGTAGCCCGCCCAGTGGAACGGCAGCCAGTTGGTGAACGTGCGGTGGGTGTGCATGGTGAACGCGTCGGCCGGCGGCAGAGCGTCGACCAGCACCCGCACGATGGCCATCTCGGTGGAAATGCGCGAGACGTACTTGCTCTCGCCGGGCGCTGCGACCAGCACGCCGAGGGTCTGCGTGAGCGGTGGCATGGTCACCCTCGTGAGCCACGGCGTCCGCTGCACGGGGAGCGGCGCGCCGGCCAGGATGCGACCCCCCTTGCGCACGACCAGGGTCTCGTAGTTCCCCCCACACACCGCGTCGAGCCACCACGACCGGCAGAAGATGCACCCCTGCGGGGAGTCGTCCACGAACCGGTCCCAGGTCTCCGCAGCCTCGCCGGGGCGGATCACCTCACACACCGTGGCCGCCTTGCTGCTCGCCGCCGGGGCTGCGCTGACCGCTGCTGCCATCTATCCAGTCTCCTTCGTTGCTCGTCGCCGCCGCGGCTAGCCTGCGAGGACCGATCGCGCCGCACGCCGCCACAGCGGCTGGTGCCGCAGTTCGAGCCATCCGTCGCGTCCGTAGACGCGCGCCGCCGGCCAGCCGCGCGCCAGGCTGCCCGGCTCTTCATCGTGGGGCCGCTCGGCACAGCCCACCAGGGCGAACCGCCCGCCGCGGACCAGCGCCCGCAGCTTCGGCGGCACATACCAACCCGGCATCACGCCGCGCAGGAAGTGGTAGACCCGGCGGATCGGCCAGTCCGCCCACGCCACGTAGTCCTTCCCGGGGCGCGGCCGCGCCGCGGGCGCCGTGGGCGACTCAGGCGGGTTCGCCCTGGCCTGTGCACGCTCAGCCGCGATGGCGTCCACCGTCTGTCGCATGAGCCGGGCGCCGCGGCTCGCCGCCTCGACCACCATCCGGCCGCCCGGCATGCCGTGCTCCACCGCGAACGCCTCCTGGGCCAGAATCGCCCCCGAGTCCTCGCCCGCGTCCACCCAGTGCACGGTGACGCCCGTGCTCGGCTCCGCGTTGTGGTAGACCCAGAACCACGGGCTCGGCCCGCGGTAGGCCGGCAGGAGCGAGGGGTGCAGGTTGATGCACCCGAGCGGGGCAGCTGAGAACACCTCGGAGCGCAGCAGACAGGGGAACGAGGCGACGCACAGCAGGTCGGGCTCGAGCGCCCGCATCGCCTCGGCCGCGGCCCTCTGCTCGCGCGGGTCGAGCTCGAGCACGGGAATGCCTC
>Ga0272442_10010292_pt1 | contig 11540 bp, 9 predicted proteins | sample SSMForm2O_FD_200262 | JGI IMG/M metagenome (GOLD analysis project Ga0272442, IMG submission 200262) | Marine sediment archaeal communities from Little Sippewissett salt marsh, Falmouth, MA, United States - SSM-Form-2O | ecosystem: Environmental > Aquatic > Marine > Wetlands > Sediment ...
GACCAATGTGGCGGTTAACGTCGCCATCGGCCTGGCGGTCCAGGGGCATCGTGCGATTCTTGTCGATGCCGATTTGGGGCTGGCCAACGCCGACATCCTGCTTGACGTCCACAACCCCTACAATCTCTCGCACGTGCTGTCGGGTCGGCGGCAGATCGAACAGATTGTGGTCGATGCTCCAGGAGGCTTCGGGCTGGTCAGCGGCGCGTCCGGTATCGCGCAGGTAGCGAACCTGTCCGAGTTCGAGCGACAGCAGCTCGTCAGCGCATTGGACCGGCTGGAGGATGACGCTGACTTGCTCTTGCTCGATTGCGCGGCAGGCATCTCGCGGAACGTTGTGGCAATGGCCTCCGCCGCCGATCGCGTGCTGCTGATTACCACACCCGAGGCCCCGGCCATGACCGACGCGTACGCCACCGCCAAAGTGCTCGTCCGGGAAGGCCTGCAAAGTCCGATCAGCGTCGTGGTAAATATGACCGCCAGTCGATCGGAGGCGGCGCAGACGCAGACCCGTCTCGACCGCGTCGCCGAGCAGTTTCTGAAGATCCGCCTGGAGATGGGCGGGTATGTGCTGCGCGACGAGCATGTGCCGCAGGCGGTCCGGCAGCGCGTGCCGGTCGTGCTGCGCTATCCGCGAAGCCCGGCCAGTGCGTGCCTGCTGGCCGTTGCGTCGCGTCTGGCCAAGGACGTGTCTTCGTCGGGGCGGGAGTGCCGCTTCTGGCAGCGAGTGGTGAACTTCCTGTTCTGACGGGCGCGAGGAGACGATGGCCGCCAAGAGAGTCGTTGCATGATTCGCCGCACCGCCGCATGCTTGGGATTGCTGGGTTTTTCGGCCGCCATCTTCTGCGGTCTGGGAGTTGGCAATCCTGCCACGACGATCCTCGTACGGGCGCTGTGGGTGATGGCGGTTTTTGTGGTGATCGGGATGATCGTCGGCTGGGCGGGCTTGCTCGTGGTCCGGGAGCACGTCAGCCAGAAGCACAAGGAACTCTCGGATCAACAGAACGAGTCCGAGCGACCCGAGGCGGGCGAGGATGCCGGCCGGGCCGATAAGGATCCGCAGAAGGCGCCGTCGAAGGGCGCCCGGCAAGAGGCTGCGTAACGTGAACGGAGACCCACAGTATCCATAGCTTAGCCGCTCAAGGAGGAGTGGAATGACTCGAGTGCAAACGGACGTGCAGCAGGTCTGGAAGCAATATAAGCGTTCCAGCGACCAACTTCTTCGCAATCAGTTGATGGAGCACTACCTGCCGCTGGTCAAATACAACGCCGAACGCGTGCATGCCAAGCTGCCCGACGAGGTCGAACTGGACGACTTGATCTCCGCCGGCATCTTCGGACTGATGGCTGCCATCGACGCGTTCGACTTGTCACGCGGCGTGAAGTTCGAAACGTATTGCGCCCCCCGCATACGCGGCGCCATCCTCGACGAGCTGAGAACCTGGGATTGGGTGCCGCGCCTGGTCCGGATTCGAGGTCATCAGTTGGACAACGCCATACGCCATCTCCAGCTCGAGTTGGGCCGGGGACCGACCAGCGACGAGTTGGGGGCGTACATGGGTTTGTCGCGCGAGGAACTCGACAAACTCGTGCGTGACGCGACGGCGATCGGTCTGGTGTCCCTGTCGCGCAAGTATTACGAGACCGATTCCAGCAAGGACGTCCGAGAAATCGACGTGCTGGAAGACCAACGTGTCAGCGACCCGATGTCCGAGGCTCACAAACGCGATATCAAGAAGGTCATGACGAAAGGGCTTTCGCGGGCCGAAGCACTCATTCTGATCCTATACTACTACGAAGAGATGACGATGAAGGAGATAGGCCGGACGCTGGACCTGTCCGAAAGTCGCGTCAGTCAGATGCATTCGTCGATCCTGGCGCGTCTGCGGGCGCAGCTCAACCGGCGCAAGCACGATCTGCCGCTGTAGGTGAGAGCCTTAAGTGCCCTGTACGCTGGTGCTTACGTGCGGCCTGCTGTTCAACTTCGCAGGCTCACGCCGAAGACAGAACTCGCGGTTGCAGGGCCCGACTGGCTGATACGCGAGGTGACCAAAGATGTCTGCCATGCCCCCCAACATCGTTGGTCCGATATTGCAAACCGTCGTTCAACAGCAGCAGGCTGCTCAGACGGATGACACCGAGAAGGCCCGCGGAACCGAGCAGTCGCAGAAGATGGCCCAGCGCTCCGATCGAGCCGAGCACACTGTCTCGGATACCGACAGTGACACCGCCGTGGACGCCGAGGCGGGGCAGGGCGGCGGTCAGGGCCGGGCCTTCTCCGAGCAACCCGAGGAGCCGACGCCCGAATCGCAGGGGCCGCCAGACGGCGTGACTCATGACGAGGACGGGCGTGCCCACGTCGACATCCAGGCCTGAGACGCTGCCAACTTTCTGACGTCTGCTGCCGGGCGAGCAAGCCACCGAGCCATAATCCCCGTGTGACTGGCCGGTTGACGTTGGGGGTGTGTCGGTCGGTCAAACATCGCCACTGCGTTGGCTGCAATCTGCTGAGAGGCTATAGTAGCATCGGCAGCGCCGGCTCCTGTCGGCAGAGGCGAGATCGGCTCGAGTGCGAGGCACGCGGCATGAAATTCACCAAGATGCATGGTATCGGCAACGACTATGTCTATGTCGACTGCTTCACGCAGCGTCTGAACGGAGTCGATTTGTCCGACCTGGCCCGGCGCATAAGCGACCGCCATCGCGGCGTGGGTAGCGACGGCCTGATCCTGATCTGCCCGTCCGAGCGGGCGGACGCAGCCATGGTCATGTACAACGCCGACGGGAGCCGCGCCGAGATGTGCGGCAACGGCATACGATGCCTCGCCAAGTACGTGGTGGACCACGGTCTGGTCGGTCCTGATCCGGAGGCGAGTGCAGCAGACCATCGGCACATCCGCGTGGAGACCGACGCTGGCGTGCTCGAACTGGACCTACAGCTTGGCGATCGGGATCGTCGCGTCGAGTCGGTCCGCGTGGATATGGGGCTGCCCCGCCTCGCGCCCGATCAGATCCCGACGACGCTTGACGGGCCCACCATCGCCGATCGCCCGGTGACGATCGCCGGCCGTTCATACAGCATCACCTGCGTGTCCATGGGCAATCCCCACGCTGTGATCTTCGTGGACGATCTCGACGGTGTGGATCTGGCACGAGAGGGTCGCGCCATCGAGCATGCCGACATCTTTCCCGCCCGGACCAATGCCCACTTCGTGCGGGTGGATACACGTAACCATATGACGATGCTTGCCTGGGAGCGGGGCAGCGGCGCAACCATGGCGTGTGGCACCGGCGCGTGCGCCGCGTGCGTGGCGGCAAACATTACCGGTAGAGCCGATCGTCGCGTGACCGTGGACCTTCCAGGCGGCACGCTGCAAATCGAGTGGTCTGACAACGACCATGTGTACCTGACCGGACCGGCTGAGGAAGTCTTCTGCGGAGACTGGCCGCTCTAGCGCGTCTCGGCCGTGCAATCTCGTTGGCGGGGACGGCTGTATGATCGCTCGGCGCTTTGCCCTGGCTTCATTCATGTTTTTGTGGGGTGGCTTGGCTCTGGTGAGCCAATCGATCCTCCTGCGCGAGGCCATGGTGCTGTTTTTCGGCGGCGAATTGTCGTGGGGCGTGGTGTTGTCGGCCTGGCTGCTGGGGATCACGATCGGGGCGGCCGTTGGGGCGGGCATCACGCCGCGGCTGTCGCGGCCTGCCGTCGCGTTGGCGTTGTCGGCGCTGGCGATGATCGTGCTGGTCTGTATCACCGTTACGATTCTGCGTGAATGCCGCGGGCATCTAAGCGTCGGCGTCGGCGAGCACCTTTCGATCTCGACTGCTGCCGCCCTGGCCGTTGCGACCGCCGGGCCTTGTGGCGCGATGGTCGGCTTGGCCTTTCCGCTGGTCGTGGCCACGGCAGGGGCGGGCCGCACAGCCGCTGCCCGCCAGATAGGGTGGGTGTACTGGGTCGAATCCGCAGGCAGCTTGGCTGGGGGCGCCGCGTTCACGTTCTGGCTGGTCGATCGTTTCGACCCGTTCACGGTGCTCTTTGTGAGCGGGGCGGCTGCGCTGGGTCCGCTGGCGTGGCTTCAGTCGCGGACGTCCGGGCGAGTGTGGGCGCGCGTGCTGTTGTGTGCGGTATCGATTGCGTTGCTGGTCGGCGCCGGTGCGGGCGTAAGCGCATCGCTGGATCGCTGGTCGGTGCAGCGTCGCTGGCAGGGATTCGCGCCGCACATGGAGCTTCTGGCCAGCCGTGATACCCGCTACCAGAATCTCGCTCTCGGGCGCCTTGTCGATCAGTACTCGCTTTACGGAAACGGGCTGCGCCTGACAGATTTTCCCCGGTATTGGGGCGACTACCGGCTGGCGACCCACATCGCCGTTTCCCAGCATCCCGACCCGCAACGCGTTTTGCTGTTGGGAGGCGGCGCCGATGGGCCGCTCGCCGAAATCCTGCTGCACCGCTCGGTGCGGCAGGTCGACTACGTCGAACTCGATCCCGTAGTGCTGCAAATGATGCATCCCTACCTGCCGCCCAGGGACGTTTTGGCCCTGGACGACCCTCGCGTGCGCGTCCACCACGCCGACGCGCGCCAGTTTGTCAAGCAAGCCGATGGAAACTACGACCTGATCCTCGCGATGCTTCCGTCGCCCAGTTCGGTACAGGTCGCCAGATTCCACACGCAACAGTTTTTCCGCGAGGTGCGCGATCTGCTGACTTCCGGCGGCATCTATGTCTTTACGGCCGACGCCCCGCCGGGCGAACTTCATCCCGAATCGCGCCGATACCTGGCTTCGTTGGTGGCCACGCTGCGGACTACATTTGAGGACGTGATGGTGGAGTGGGGTGTCGCGCCTCGCATTTTCGCGTGCCGCACACGGGGTCGACTCACGACTGATCCCGGCGTGTTGGCAAGCAGGCTCCTGCGCCACGGTTGCGTCATTCCCGATCTGGAGACGGCCCGGTCGTCAGACCTTGATCGTACGGCGCTCTACAGCGCCTTCTTTGCCGGCACCGATTGGCTTGCCCCCGACAAGATAGCCCAACGGCGCAGCGAGATTCAAACATACGCGGGTGCGGTCCTATACACGGATGCCCGGCCTGCCGCCTACGTCGACTGGTTTACCTGGTGGGACAAGCAGCAGCGAGGTCCGTCCGCCCGGCTGTTCGAGTGGCTGCGGCGAGTATCGCCGTGGCACGTGCTACTGGCGGCTGTGGCAGCTGTCGCTCTGTGGCAGGTGCTGCGCCTGACGCTGTCCCCGCGACCGCGCCCATTAAGCGACGCCGTGCTTCTCTGCGTTGTCACAACCGGGTTGTCGGCCATGGCCATCGAGATCGTCCTGCTGTTCGCGTTCCAGAGTCTGTACGGATACGTCTACCAGCGCGTCGGGCTGATCATTGCCGTCTTCATGTTTGGGTTGGTGGTCGGTAGTGGCGCGATGAACCGGATCCTTCGTCGCCGTCCCGCCGGCTCGCTGCGGCTGCTGATTGTCATCAGCGTATGGGTCGGCTTATTGGCGGCCGCAACCCCGCTGATTTTGACCGGCCTGGGTCACCTCCAGCACATGTCGCGAGCTGCGCCGTTCGTCGAGCCGGTGATCTTTGCTATGGTTTTTGTGATCGGGCTGCTCGGCGGATTGGTCTTTCCACTGGCTGCGGCGCTGCTGCTGCGATCGCGTCCTGCACCCTCGCGTACGGCCGGCTGGCTCGAAGCCGCCGACCACGGCGGAGCCTGTGTGGGCGCTCTGGTCACGGGGTTGCTGCTTGTGCCGGTGCTGGGGCTTGCAGCCACCTGCTACATGCTGGCTGTGCTGAACATCGCCGTAGCGGGATGGCTTGCCATGGTGCCCCGCATCTGGTCGCAGACGTGAACTCCCCCTTTCAGCCGGTTGCTTGGCTGGTGGGCGCGGGCGTGCGGCCAAGCGCTTGGTCCTGGCTCCAGACGCCGGGGATCGGCGCTTGGCACTTGCCGCATCGGCCGTCCTGAAGGCGGTTGGCGAGGATGTGGTAGCCCATCCGTTGGATCAATACCTCGCCGCACGACGGGCAGTAGGTGTTCTCGCCCGGATGCCCGCGAACGTTCCCGCAGTATGCAAAGTGAACGCCGCATTCCATGGCGATCTTTCTGGCCCGTTCGAGGGTGGCCACCGGCGTCGACGGCAAATTCGTGATCCGATACATCGAATGGAACCGTGTGAAGTGCATCGGCACGTCGGGCCCGAGCTGTCGGACCACCCACTTGCTCATCTGCCGAATCTCCTCCGCCGAATCGTTCAGCGTCGGCACGAGCAGAACCACCAACTCCAGCCAGAGCCCGGCCGCGCGAATCTCCTCCAGCGACGTCAGCACCGGGGCCAGATGCCCGCTGCACGTCTCGGCATAGAACTTCTCGGTGAAGGCTTTCAGGTCGACTTTAATGCCGGTCAGCACCTTGCACAGCGCGCGAAGCGGCTCGGGCAGGATGTATCCGTTCGTGATGGCCACCGAGCCGATGCCTGCCTGCCGCGCAAGCTGGGCCGAATCGTACATGTACTCGTAGAAGACGACGGGCTCCGAGTAGGTGTACGCGATCGTCGGTGATCGCTGTCGCCGGCACACCTTCACCAGTTGCGCGGGGCTGACCTTGGTGCTGGGCACCTGCTCGGGTCGGAATTGGCTGATCCGCCAGTTCTGGCAGAACTTGCACTCGATGTTGCACCCCGCCGTGGCTACGCTGAACGCCGTCGTGCCCGGCAGATAGTGGAATAGCGGCTTCTTCTCGATGGGGTCGACGTTGGCCGAGCACAGCGCGCCGTACACCAGCGTCTGATATCGTCCGTCCTGGTTCTCGCGCACGCCGCAGTAGCCGCGCTCCACGTTGGCGACCTCGCACCGGCGCGGGCATAGCACGCAACGAACTTTCTTGTCGGCCAGTGGCTCGGCGTACATGGCCTCGTGCCGGGCCACGCCCTCGATCTTCGGACCCGGCAGCGCCGCATCGCCGGCGACGTCCTGCTGACCGGCAGCCGATCGGTCGAGCAGGCCCGCTGCACAGGCGGCACAGACCGTCTGCCCGAGGAATTCGCGCCTGCTGAACCCCGTATCGCAATCGTCTGTTGTGAATCCTTGCATCGCTATAGCTCGACCACTTCGATCCGTTCCAGATCCGCCACCCCCAGCCCACGCTCGCCGGCCGTCAGGATGTGTTTGGCGGGTCGTTTCTCGGCCGCCAGACTGTCCAGGCCGTGCGCTCGTCGCTCGCGTTCGAGCAGGTCACAGCCCATCCGGTCGGCAGCCACCGCATCACGCGAGACCAGTAGTCCGCCGAACTTCCACGCGTAGGCCGGATGCCGTGCAGGCCCGGCGTGATACTGCCCGCGCGTGGCGTCGCACACCGCCAGCCTCAGTTTTGGGCCGATGTGCCGATGGGCTACCACGTCGGCCACGTACGGGTCGCAGTTCTGCTCGTGATACTTGTTGGGGTTGTGAATGGCGCCGAAGAAGTTCTTCAGCGCGCCGGAAACGCCTGCCAGATTGTGGTCTTTCAGAACCGACGCGGTTATCAGCGCCGTACACTCACGCGTAACAATCCGGCTGAAACAGCTTCCGATCGACCCCGAGCTTTCGACCTCGCGCTCGTACCCACTGCCATACGTGGTGGCGTCGGTGCCGTAACAGCGCACGCCGCTTCTGCTGCGGTTGAGCTTGTGCCCGGCGGCCGCCAACTCCACGTCGAATCGATCCCAGATAATGATCCGCTCGGGTGGTACCGATGCTTCCAGCAGACAGTTTACGATCGCCCGAACGACGGCCGGACTGGTCGGCAGGCCGAGGCAGTTGACCTTGATTCCCACTGTGTCCTTCGGTGAGAAGATCGATCCCCATGCCTCGGCGGCGGTCGTCTTGCCGGTAAGTTTCTGCACAGCCGAGCCCAGCATCCGCGTCATCAGGTCCATGTGTTTGGCGAGTTGGCCGCCGGCCAGAGCGTCGTCATGCCCCAGCACGACCCGCCCTCGCCCTCTGCCTGCGCCGGAGGTGGCCGTTGTGTCGGCCTTACAGCCGGCAGCCAGAGCAATCGCGCCGGCGCCAGTGAGCTTGAGGAACTCACGTCGGCTGGTATGGTCGGGCGGCATCACGTTTGTCCTCGCTCTCTACTTCTGCTGGCCGCTATCGGCGCTGACCGGCTCGTGCCGCTCGCCGAACACCTCGGCTGTGAAAGTGTGGAAGACGGCGTCCGGGTGTTGCCACGCTCGCGGCGGCAGCCCGGCCTTCATGGCCAGCCGCGACAGAAACATCTGCTTGCTCCAGCCGGCCTCGTCGGCTACCTGCGGCAGAAAGAGGCTTTGCCTCTGCCCCAGACGCAGCACCACGCCGTCGCGGCCCAACGCAATGTCTTCCGTCGAGTCGACACGCTCCAGCGGCGACATCACCGATACCTCAACGTCAATACTGTCCATCTCTTCGAGCGTGATCGGATTGTCGGCGAACCGCATATCGCGGGTCGCGGCGCTGATTGCGTTACCGACCACGCTGTCGACCAGCGGGCCGACAGCGATCACGTGCCCGATGCAGCCGCGCAGTTGCCCGTCGTGTTTGAGCGTAACGAATGCCGCACCGGGCTCGAGCATCGCCTCAGTGAGGTTGTACTCACCGTTCCGCGAATCGAGCCGCTTGCCCTCACGCAGGTACGTGGTGGCCGCTGCGCGGGCCAAACGCAACAGGGTGCTGCGCTCTGCCGGCGAGAAGCGCGCGGCCGGACGCGAGGCGGGCGCCGGTGGCGGCACGGGCTGCGTTGTCGTGGCAGGGGTCAGGGCGACCGCAAGATAGGTCACGCTGTTGCGAAAATCACCCGTGATGTGGCCCGACGTGTCGCGGCCCATGAGCGTCCCTTCTGCCCCGCCGCGAAGCTGTAGGAGACGCAGCAGCAGGCTTACCGCGTTCCGCCCGCAGATCGTGTCCTGCGTCTCGGCTACGTGACGCAGGAACCCGTCGAAATCACACGCCAGAATCGGTGTCAGTGCAGCGTCGGCCAGTTCGTTCAGCCGCTTCTCGACGTTTTCGGTGAAGGGTACGTACCCATAGTTCGAGCCGTAATGCGTGAAATCGGTGCTGACCACTAACAGCGTCCGATCGTCGAATAGCTCCAGCAGTGCGCGAGCCATCGGATCGTAGTCGTGCCTCTGGCAATTGCCCATCAGCACCGGCACGAGCTTGAAGTCGCCCAGCACTCGCTGGAGGAAGGGCAGCTCGATCTCGAGCGAGTGCTCCCGCTGATCGGCCTCGGCGATGTCTCGGAATAACTTGTGGCTGAGGAGCTTCTGGCAGGCCTCCTGATCGACCGGAATCTGACCCAACGGTGTTTCATACGCCGTGTAGCGCGCCGGCACGCTCGCGCCACGGTACCAGCTGCCCGCTCGGTGACTCAGCGCCAGCACAATCACGCGGTCGTAGCGATGTCTCTTCAAAACCTTGAACGCACACGCAGCCACCTTGCCCGAATACCGCAGCCCCGCATGGGGTACGAGCACCGCCACCGGGTCGCCTTCCACCTTGGGCGGCTTGGCCTGGCTTAGCATGTCGTCGATTGTCCGCCTCAGATCCGCTGCCTTGCCCGGGTACCAGGTGCCCGCACACGTCGAGCGCCTGACCTGCTCGGCAACCGATACAGATGCGATGGTCGCAATCTGTAGTCCAATCAACAGCCCGAACCAGCGTGCCCTGCGCATTGGCTAACCCCTTGCCCGAGCTCCAAGGCCCACGCGCCACCGAGTGCCTGTCCCTGTGGGCGAACACCTCCTGCTGCGCGTTGGTCCTGCAACGGGAGTCCATGATATCAGAGCGGGTCAAATCGGCCAATTGACGCGGTGCGAGCCCACCCGGGTGGCTGCTGTCGCTCGGTCTGCGTACACTGTTGCTGCAAGATATCTCGTGTCACAGGGACCAGCGGCCATGCCTCGTGACTCAGACAATTCGCCACCGGCCTCGGGTGACTGGCAGCGAGTCATACTCGACAGTGTGGCCGACGGCGTCTTCACCGTCGACCATGAGTGGCTCATCACGTCGTTTAATCGAGCGGCTGAACGAATCACCGGCGTACCGCGCGCCGAGGCCATCGGTCGGCGCTGTTGTGAGGTATTCCGCGCCAGCATCTGTGAGCGCGACTGTGCGTTGCGCCAGACCACGGAAACGGGCCAACCCGTCGTCAACAAGGCCATTTATATCGTCAATGCGGGGGGGCAGCGTGTTCCCATCAGCATTTCGACCGCGCTGCTGCGCGACGAAGCGGGTCAGGTCATCGGCGGCGTGGAGACTTTTCGCGACCTCACTCTCGTCGAGCAACTTCGTAAGGAGTTGAGCGGTCGAGACGGCTTCGCCGATATCGTCAGCCGTAACCACGATATCCACCGCATCTTCGAGGTGATGCCGGCCATAGCCGAGAGCGACAGCACGGTGCTGATCACCGGGCCAAGTGGTTCGGGCAAAGAGCTGTTCGCCAAGGCGATTCACAGTCTATCGTCGCGGACGGATGGGCCTTGGGTGCCGGTCAACTGCGCCGCGCTGCCCGATACGCTGCTGGAATCCGAGCTTTTTGGCTATGTCGCCGGTGCGTTCACCGATGCACGCAAGGATAAGCCCGGCCGCTTTGCCCTTGCCGATGGCGGGACCATCTTTCTCGACGAGATCGGTGATATTTCACCCGCGATGCAGGTCCGCCTGCTTCGGGTCTTGCAGGATGGCGTGTATGAGCCGCTCGGGTCGACCACACCGCGCAAAGCCGATGTCCGAGTGATCGCGGCGACCCACAGCGACCTTGACGGTCTGGTGAAGCAGGGGCGGTTCCGCTCCGACCTGTATTACCGCATCAACGTGGTCAGAATCCCGCTGCCGCCGCTGTCCCAACGCCGCGAGGACATCCCGTTGTTGGCCGACCACTTCATCGCGAAGTTCAACCGCCTGCGCGGCAAGGACATCAGCGGCCTCAGCGACGACGTTCTGGCGGTCTTGATGGAGCACCCCTTCCCCGGCAATGTCCGCGAATTGGAGAACGTCATCGAACATGCCTTCGTGCTCTGTAGCGGGGGATTGATCGAGCCGCAACATCTGCCCGCGCATCTGCGACCCAAACCTGGACCCCGTCGGTCTGCCGGTAAGAGGCTCACCGATATCGAGGCCCGTTCCATCGTCGACGCCCTCGAGCGAAACAACTGGAATCGGTCGGCCACCGCACGCGAGCTGGGCATCCACAAAACGACTCTCTGGCGCAAAACCCGGGCTCTTGGGATCGATATGCCGCAACGCCCCACACGCCCATAATGATGCATTATGCAATACATGCGTCGCCCAAGGGTTGCATAATGCAGCTATAGCGGTTATGCTTCGCCCTTCCTGTCTTCCATAAGTGCTTGTTTTGATGGGTGTTATGGAATTGCGGGCCGAAGTGATCGCGCTGGCACGCCGTATGCACATGTGTCACCTGGAGGAGTAAGGCGTTGCGGATTGCGATGACCGTTTGGCAACAGCGCGTGTCCCCGCTTTTCGACGTCGCCAGCGAGTTGCTTCTGGTCGACGCGGA
>Ga0272442_10010294_pt1 | contig 11539 bp, 12 predicted proteins | sample SSMForm2O_FD_200262 | JGI IMG/M metagenome (GOLD analysis project Ga0272442, IMG submission 200262) | Marine sediment archaeal communities from Little Sippewissett salt marsh, Falmouth, MA, United States - SSM-Form-2O | ecosystem: Environmental > Aquatic > Marine > Wetlands > Sediment ...
GGGTAATCAGCGTGCTGCCGGGCGGACTTCAGAAGGACACCGGCGAGGCCGGCAAGGAAGACGAGAGCGGGCAGATGGGGCTGTTCTAGGGACAGGGATGAAGGATGAGGGATGAAGGATGAACCCGAGGGTGAATCAGACGGCGCGAGGAAGGGCCGTTTCTTCAGCCCTTGCATCTTCGATTCCTTGAACCCTCTCGAAATATGAAGCAGCTCTGGGCGCCCTGGCGGATGGAGTACATCAGGACCGCGTCGAAGGAGTGCCGTTCGGGCAGGAAGCGGTGTCTCTTCTGCACGCTGGCGGCCTCGAAGAAGGATGAGAATGACCTGATTCTCTACCGCGGCGAACTGGGGTTCGTGGTGATGAACCGGTATCCCTACAACAACGGGCACCTGATGGCAGCGCCCTACCGCCACGTCGGGGATCTTGAGAAACTGCTACCCACTGAGGCGCAGGAGCTGTTCGAGCTTGTTCAGGCGTCGATGAGGGTCCTGCGAACCGACATGAAGCCGCATGGGTACAACGTCGGCATGAACCTCGGCCGGGTTGCCGGCGCCGGGGTGAAGGATCACCTTCACGTTCATGTCGTGCCGCGCTGGCGCGGGGACGTGAACTACATGCCGGTAATCGCCGAAACCAGGGTCGTCAGCGAGCACCTCGGCGAGACCTGGCAGAGGCTGAAGAACCGTTTCGAAGGCCGGGGCTGATCCCGGGAAGGAGAACCGATGTCAGAGGTCCGGCGTGATATCGTCACCGACACCTGGGTTATCGTCGAAACCGACCACCTGGAGGTTCCGCGTGACCACCTGAAGGCGCTGCGCAAGCCGCCCGCCTGCCCGTTCTGCGAGGGCAACGAGGCGATGACGCCGCCCGAGGTTGCCGCCATCCGGCCGGACGGCGAGCCGAACGGCCCGGGGTGGAAGGTCCGGGTCATCCCCGACCGCAGGCCGGTGCTGCGTATCGAGGGCGAGTTGCAGCGGGTCGGGGTCGGCATCCACGATATGGTGACGGGCATCGGCGCGAACGAGGTCGTCATCGAGGCTCCCGGCCACGTGACACATTTCGCCGAGCTGGCGCCCGAGCAGGTCGAACTGGTGCTTGGCACCTGGCGAAACCGGCTGGTTGACCTCTACCGCGACCAGCGATTCCGGTACGTGCTGGTTTTCAAGGACCACGGCCGCCTGGCGGGCGGCTCGACGATAGAGCACGTCCATTCGCAGATAATCGCCCTGCCGGCTACTCCGCGCCGGGTGAAGGACCAGCTCGCCGGGGCGCGGAGCTACTACGAGTACAAGGAGCGGTGCGTCTTCTGCGATATCCTGCAGGACGAGTTGCGGACCGGCGAGCGGGTGGTGCTGGAAACCGAGCACTTCGTCGCGTTCGCTCCCTACGCGTCGCGGTTGCCGTTCGAGTTGCGCCTGAAGCCGCGCCGCCACTGTTTCAGTTTCGCCGAGGCGAAGGACGAGGAACTGGCCGACCTGGCCGAGGTGCTGCGCAGGACGCTGCTCGGCCTGGCAAGGGTGCTCGACGAGCCGCCCTACAACGTCGTGCTTCACACGGCGCCCAACCTGCTGCCCCAGGAGGGCTACTGGCAGAGCGTGCGGAACGACTACCACTGGTTCCTCGAGGTGATTCCCAGGGTGCGACGGACCGACGGTTTCGAGTGGGGCTCCGGTTTCTTCATCAACCCGGTCGCCCCGGAGCGGGCGGCGAGACTGCTCAAGGAGGTGCTGTGATAAAGGCGGTAGTCTTCGATGTCGACAACACGCTGGTCGACTTTCTCAAATTCAAGTGGGCATCGGTTGATGCGGCGGTCGACGCGATGATCGACGCCGGGCTGGACCTCACGCCGGACCAGGCCCGGACCCGTATCACCCAGATATACGACGAAAAGGGTATCGAGTTCCAGCAGGTCTTCGACGAGTTCCTTCACGATGTGCTCGGCTACGTCGACTACCGGATCCTGGCGAACGGCATAATCGCCTACCGCCGGGCGCGAGAAGGGGCGCTGGCGACCTACCCGCACACCAAGATGACGCTGCTCAAGCTGGCCCGGATGGGAATGAGGCTCGGGGTGGTCTCGGATGCACCGCGCCTGCAGGCGTGGATGAGGCTCGCTTCGCTCGGGATGGCCAACTACTTCGATGTCGTCGTTACCTTTGACGACACTGGAAAGACCAAGCCCGCTCCCGAGCCGTTCCAGAAGGCCCTCGAGCTGCTCCAGGTGAAGCCCGAGGAGTCGGTGATGGTTGGTGACTGGGCTGATCGTGACATAGTCGGGGCCAAAGAGATCGGGATGCACACCGTCTTCGCGCGCTACGGGGATTCGTTCGGCACCAAGGACTCGGGGGCGGACGCGGACATCAACGACCCGCTGATGTTGATATCGTTCATCGAGCGGATGAACAGGGTGCCGGAAGGCATCCAGGACAGCACGAGTCCTTAGCGCCCGGGTCACTCGTGGCAATCTTCGGAATCGGCATCGATCTGGTGAGGGTCGACCGGATTCGTGCCGCGCTGGAGAGACACCCGGACAGGTTCAGGGCGAGGATTTTCACCCGAGCCGAGGTGGAGTTCTGCGAATCGCTCGCGGACAAGTACCCGTCCTACGCGGGCCGGTTCGCGGCCAAGGAGGCTTTCTCCAAGGCGCTCGGCACCGGCCTGCGCGGCGCAATCGCCTGGCGGGAGGTGGAGATAGACGACAACGAGCGGTCAAGACCTGCAGTCCGGGCAACGGGTCGGGCGGCCGAGTATCTCGCCGGGCGAAGCACACACCTGAGCATCACCCACCTGCCCGACTACGCCTCCGCCGTCGTCGTCATCGAGGACTGAGACCGACCCGGGCTGACCGGGCCCGGTTGACAGCCCGGGCGCGACTCCTATCCTACTGACCCACATGGCAAGGAAGACCCAGCCGGCAGGCAGGCAGTTGATGATCGTCGAGTCGCCCACCAAGGCGCGGACTATTGCCCGCTTCGTTGGAAACGACTTCGAGGTGCTTTCCTCGATGGGTCACATCGCCGACCTGCCCCGGAAGGGGATGTCGGTAGACATCGAGAACCGGTTCGAGCCGGTGTACGAAGTCCCGACGGGCAAGAAGAAGGTGCTGGCCGAGTTGCGCAAGGCTGCGAAGGGGACGAAGACGGTCTGGCTTGCGACGGATGAGGACCGCGAGGGCGAGGCGATTGCCTGGCACCTCGCCCGGCTGCTGAAGCTGCGCCGGGGCGCGGTTCGCAGGATCGTGTTCCACGAGATAACCGGGCACGCGATACGCGCCGCCCTCGAGGAACCCCGCGAGGTCGACATCGACGTGGTCAATGCCCAGCAGGCGAGACGGGTGCTCGACCGGCTGGTCGGCTACGAGCTGTCACCGGTGCTGTGGAAGAAGGTGCGGACCGGTCTTTCCGCCGGCAGGGTCCAGTCGGTGGCGGTGAGGCTGGTCGTCGAGCGCGAGCGGGAGATAGAGGAGTTCGAACCGAGAATCTCCTTCAAGGTGACCGGCGAGTTCGCGGCCGGCAAGGGGACGCTGGCCACGAAGCTGGACACCGAATTCCGCGGCGAGGACGAGGCCAGGGCGTTCCTGGACAAGGCAGTCGGGGCCTTGTTCACCGTTGCCGGAGTCGAGAGCAAGCCGGGTACGCGTTCGCCCCGTCCACCCTATACGACATCGACCCTGCAGCAGGAGGCATCCTCCCGGCTCGGCTTCACGGTGAAGCAGACGATGAGGCTGGCACAGCGCCTCTACGAGGCCGGCCGCATCACCTACATGAGGACCGACTCGGTCAACATGTCCGAACTTGCCCTGAAGCAGGCGGCCGAGACGGTGCGGGAGCGATACGGCGAGAAGTATGTCCGCACCCGGCGCTACAAGACCCGGTCGAAGGGCGCCCAGGAGGCGCACGAGGCGATCCGGCCGACAGACTTCCGGGTCGAGGAGGTCGAGGGCGAGCGAAACGAGCAGCGGCTGTACCGGCTGATATGGTGCCGCGGGCTCGGATCCCAGATGGCGGACGCCAAGGTGGAGCGAACGACGGTGAAAGTCGCGCTCTCGACTACCCCCGAGAGGTTCGTCGGCAAGGGCGAGGTGGTTCTCTTTCCCGGGTTCCTGAAGGTCTGCCCGGACGCAGGGCCCGACGCGAAGGGGTTGCCCCCGCTGGAGCAGGGACAGGAACTGAAGCCGGTGGAGGTCCTGGCCCGCGAGACGTTCTCCCGGCCGCCGGCCCGCTTCACCGAGGCCAGCCTGGTGAAGCGATTGGAGGAACTTGGCATCGGCCGGCCGTCCACCTACGCGCCGACCATCTCGACAATCCAGGATCGGGGCTACGTCGAGAAGGGTACCCGGGAGGGCGAGGAGCGGAAGTACCGTGTCCTGCTGTTGAAGGACGGGCAGGTCATGACCGAAACCCGGACCGAGAAGACCGGGGCGGACAAGGGCAAGCTCGTGCCGACCGACGTCGCCGGGGTGGTGACCGATTTCCTGGTCGAGCACTTCAAGGAGGTCGTTGACTACGAGTTCACCGCCCGGGTAGAGGAGGAGCTGGACGAAGTGGCCAGGGGCGAGCAGGAGTGGCACGAGATGGTGGCCGAGTTCTACGGACCGTTCCACAAGGACATCGAGAAAGCCGAGTCCCTCTCCCGCGCGCAGGTCGCCCGCCAGCGGGAACTGGGAAAGGACCCGAAGACCGGGAAACCTGTTTCGGTGAGGTTCGGTCCCTACGGTCCCTTCGTTCAACTGGGAACGAAGGACGACGAGGAGAAGCCGCGGTTCGCCAGCCTGCGGCCCGGGCAGAAGGTCGAAACAATCGGGCTCGGGGAGGCGCTGGAGCTGCTGAAGCTTCCCCGCCGACTGGGCAAGACCGACGAAGGCGAGGAGATAGTTGCCAGCTACGGCCGGTTCGGGCCGTACGTGAAGTACGGCTCGAAGTACGTCTCTATCAAGGACCAGGACCCGCTCGAAGTGACGCTCGACGAGGCGAAGCGATTGATCAAGGAGAAGCAGGAGAGGGATGCGAAGCAGGAGATCCTGGACTTTGCCGAAGAGGGCATCAAGGTCCGCGACGGCCGGTACGGGCCGTACGTGACCGACGGCAAGAAGAACGCCAAGGTGCCGAAAGGCAAGGACCCGGCCGGGCTGTCCCTGGAGGAATGCCGCAAGCTGCTCGCCTCGGCCCGCAAGGGCAGAGGACGCAAGCCGGCGGCCGGGAAGCCGAAGGCGAAGAAGAAGCCGAAGAAGGGGACGAAGAAGGCGCGGAAGCCGGCCGGGAAGGGGAAGCGGAAATGACCTACGCGAGGATGGGCTCGTTCCACCAGGTGCGATTGCATCGGGGCGAGGACGTCGTTGAGCAGATCGTCGAATACGTCCGCCGGAGACGGCTGGGGTCCGGGGTAATCACCGGCATCGGCGCCGCGGACCGGGTCGTACTCGGTCTGTTCGACCCGGAGAAGAAGGACTACGTCAAGCAGGAGTTCACCGGGGACTGGGAGATTGTCTCGCTGATGGGCAACGTCGCCCGGGCGGACCGGGAGCCGGTCTGTCACCTGCACGCCGTTATCGCGGACCGGGAGCAGAACTGCCGGGGCGGACACCTCTACGCCGCCCGCGTTTCGGTCACCTGCGAGCTGACGGTCCAGCCCGGTGACCGGATCGTGAGCCGCGAAGAGGATCCGGAGACGGGGTTGAAGCTGCTTGCCCTGCCCTTCAGCGACGACGACTGAGGAGGCGCCGAATCGGTGCAACTCCTCGCCTCGCTTGACCTTGCGGGTTTCGGTTGATACAATCTAACGTTGGCCCTGAGGGGCTGCTGTGCTGGAAGGGTGTGCGGGACATCCGCCACCGTCAGCCCGAAGGACGATAGCTCACGGCCCGAACGGGCCCAAGGAGGACAGATGGCGCTGATAGACGATGTCAAGAACATCATTGTCGAGCAACTGCACGTGACGCCTGAGAAGGTGACCGAGACCGCCCACTTCGTGGATGACCTTGGCGCCGACTCGCTCGACATCGTCGAGCTGGTGATGGCGTTCGAAGAGAAGTTCGGTATCGAGATTCCGGACGAGGATTCCCAGCAACTGGTGACCGTCGGCAAGGCGGTCGAGTACCTCGACAAGAAGATTTCCGAAAAAGAGAGCTAGCGGGTGAGCGCTGCGTCTTCGGCGCCGCGCCGGGTCGTCGTCACCGGGATCGGCCTGGTGAGCGCGGTCGGGCACGACGTCGCCTCGACATGGGAGAGCCTAATCGCGGGGCGGGGCGGCGTACGGGTCATCGACACGTTTGATGTCTCGGACATGTCGGTGAAACTCGCCGCGCTGGTACAGGATTTCGACCCGACCAAGCGCATCGATGCAAAACTCGCCCGGCGAACCGACCGGTTCGCCCAGTTCGCGCTGACCGCCGCGGCCGAGGCGGTGGAAGACGCGGGCGTTGATTTCGAAAGGGAGAACCGGGACCGGGTCGGGACGATTGTCGGCTCCGGGATGGGCGGCATCGCGACTTGGGAGTCGCAGCACGCCCAGTTCATCGAGCGCGGGCCGCGCCGGGTCTCGCCGTTGTTGATACCGATGATGATCCCGGACATCGCCGCGGGCCAGATATCGATCGCTTACGGGCTGCGCGGGCCGAATTTCTGTACGACCTCGGCTTGCGCATCCGGCGCGCACGCGGTGGGCGAGGCGTTTCGTCATATCCGTCACGGCGACGCCGAGATGTTCATCGCAGGCGGGGCCGAGGCGGCGGTATCGAAGTTCACCGTGTCGGCCTTTGCCAACATGGGCGCCCTCTCGAAGCGGAACGACGAACCGGACAAGGCGTCGCGCCCGTTCGACCGGGACCGGGACGGGTTCGTCATCGCCGAGGGATGCGGCATCTGCGTGCTCGAGGAACTGGAGCACGCCCGGTCGCGCGGGGCGCGCATTTACGGCGAACTGGTCGGCTACGGGGCGACCGGTGACGGGCACCACATCACCGCGCCCGACCCGGAGGGCGTCGGCGCGATGGCGGTAATGCGCAACGCGCTGGACGAGGCCGGGCTGGGGCCCGAGGATGTCGACTACATCAACGCCCACGGTACTTCGACCCCGCTCAACGACGCGACCGAGGTCAAAGCGATGGCCGCGGTGTTCGGAGACCACGCGAGGAAGCTGGCGGTGAACTCCTCGAAGTCGATGCTCGGCCACGGGCTGGGTTCGGCCGGGGCAATGGAGTTCATGGTGATGGCGAAATCGGTCGAGCAGCAGCAGGTACACGCGACGGTCAACTTCGAGCATCCCGACGACGACAGCGTCCGGCTCGATTTCGTGGCCGACGGACCGCGCAAGATGACCATCCGGGCGGCGCTGTCGAATTCGTTCGGGTTCGGCGGGCACAACACCTGCCTCTGTGTACGGCCTTTCGAGGACTGAGCAATGAAGACGGTTGTCTGTGTCAAGCAGGTCCCTTCGACCGAGACGAAGATCCGGGTGAGCAGCGAGACCGGTTTCGTCGACACGTCCGAGGTAGAGTGGGTCATCAATCCCTACGACGAGTACGCACTCGAGACAGCGCTGCGCATCAGGGAGAAGCAGGGCGAAGGCGAGGTGGTTGTCATCACGCTCGGGCCGGAGCGTGCCCGGACCGCGCTGAAGACGGCTTTGTCGATGGGTCTTGACCGGGCGGTTCACGTCCACGACGACGCACTCGAGGGTGTCGACGCGCCGACGGCGGGCCGGGTGCTGGCCGCAGCGGTGAAACGCGAGGAGCCGGACCTGGTGCTCTGCGGCAAGCAGGCGGTGGATGACGACATGGCGTTCGTGCCCCAGGTCGTCGCCCGTCACCTCGATGTGCCCCATGTCGCGGTGGTGCCCGAATTGCAAGTGAAGGACGGCGAGGTGACCGCGTACCGGGAGGTCGAAGGTGCGACCGAGGTTGTGAAGGTGCCGCTGCCTTGCCTGGTCACCATCCAGAAGGGGCAGTACGAGCCGCGCTACCCGACGTTGAAGCTGATGATGGCCGCGAAGCGGAAGGAGATCCCGGTGCTTGCGCTGGCCGATCTTGAGATCGACGCGGGCAGCCTGACGCGCGGGACCGAGTTCCTCGGCGACCGTTTGCCGCCGGGCAGGAAGCCGGGCAGGAAGCTCGAAGGCGAGCCGGGCGAGCTGGCGACGGAGCTGGTTCGGCTGCTGCACGAGGAAGCGAAGGTCGTCTAGGTGTTCGACAGGAAGCTGTCGCAGGAGAGGCTGGTCGTCGGCATAGGCGGCAACACCGGCGCGGGCAAGACGACTGTCGTCAACGAACTGCGGCGGTACGGGGCGAAGATAATCGACGCGGACAAGATTGCCGCTTCGTTGTTGCGCAAGAATACGGCCCAGTACAAGAAGCTGGTGAAGGAGTTCGGCAAGGACATCATCACCAAGGCCGGGCAGGTCGACCGGAAGGTGCTGGCCGAGAGGGCATTCGCCAGCAAGCCGAAGCTGAAGAAGCTCAACTCGGTGATGCACCCGGCCATCCTGGCCCGCATCCGCAAGGACCTTGAGCGGTACAAGAAGGGGCTCATCATCATCGACGCGCCGCTGCTCTTCTCGGTCGGGCTCGACAAGGAGGTGGACGTCGCCATCCTCGTCACCGCGCCCGAGCGGCTCAAGACCAAACGGCTGATCGACGGCGGCCTGACGCGCGACGAGGCGAAGAAGCGACTGAAGATGCAGGAGTCAGACACCAAGGTCTGGCGCCGGGCCGACTTCGTGCTCGAGAACAAGGGCTCGCTTGCCGAGTTGAAGCGCAAGTCGCGCGCTCTCTGGAATTTCTTCTACAGCTCCCGTTTCCAGAACCTCAGGGCCGGTTCCTAGTCCGTGAAGCTGGTCCAGGTCCCTCTCCGGGAAATCGAACTCCCGGAAGGACTTGTCCGCGCCATCACACCGTACATCCTGGAGTACGAAGAGGCTGAGGACCTGGCGCAGGACGTCTTTGACATCTGCCGGAGGACTGTCAACAGGAGGGCGGATGCCCTCGGCGAGAAGCGGCGCGAGTCGAATGCCGACTCCTGGGACGTACTCGCCGGGGGCGAGAGGCTCGGCACGTTCCACGTGGTGTACGACGTCGAGGAGACCCGGCTCGGGTTCGAGTTCCCGAAGCCGGAGGCGACGAAGTTCTACCGGCTGCTGCGCTCGCAGCGTATCGTCCGACCGGACCTGCTCCAGGTGCGCCGGATGATGTCCGGCAACCTGGCCGAAACGATGGCCGCGGTGCTCTGGCAGATCGGCGCAATCAAGGTGAACCTCGGCGACCTGCGGCCGCTGTTCCAGGTTGACATGCGCCGCAACCGGAGCCCGATATACATCGACGTCAAGGGACTGGCCAACTACCCCGAAGTGAACGACTTCGTTCTCGGGTCGGCCGCGCTGCTGCTTCGCAACCTCAGGTTCGACGCGGTCTGCGGCATCGAAGCCGGGTCAATCGGTCTGGCCGCGACGCTGGCCCAGCGGCTGGCGAAGCCGATGTTCTTCGCCCGGCGCGAGAAGCGCTACCCCGAGGCGAGCCCGTTCGAAGGCATCAAGAGCCACGAGCTGTTCCGCAAGAAGGTGCTGCTGGTAGACGACACGCTCGTTCACGGCTGGACCAAGGCCCGGGTGATACGTGAAATCCGGGAGTGGGGCGGGGAGATTGACGCCTGCTTCGTCATCTTCGACCGGCGCCAGGGCGGGGAGAAGGACCTGAGGGAACTCGGGGTCCAGCTCTGGTACCTGACCGACCGTCGTGCCGCGCTGTCGCCCAAGGTGCCGCGCGAAATCAGCCTGCTCACCGACCGCGAGGCGGAGGAAGTGGCCGAGTACTTCGAGGACCCGGCCGCTTGGCACCGGAAGCGCGGGCTCGAATACCACGAACTCCAATCGCCGCCCGGGCAATCCTGAGCCGCATCCCTTCGGATGTGAACACGCACGATGTTTGACGACACCTACGGTGTCTGGGCGAACCGGGATTGCGAGTTGGTCCGAACCCCGGCTTTCTCAGTGCTCCTCGAGCGGGACGGGGACAATGTCATCGCCGCGCTCGTGCGACACCAGGCGCGGGGCAGCGCGGTGCTCTTCGACACGCGGGCGATGCTGCTGTTCGACGGAAGCGAGGAACGGTCGTTCGTTCGTGCCAAGGGGCCGATAACCGGGGACGAGCTGGTGCTGGACACCGACCGAGAGCGGCAACTTACCCTGGGAGAGCACCTCTGCGAACTGGCGGTCACCCCGGACGGGATGACGCTTGGCATCGAGGGTGCGCCGGTTGAGGAACTGCTGCGCGAAGGCACGCTGTTGAAACTGCTTACCCCGGGCGGCAGGTGGCAGGAACTCGAACTGCTCGAACGGGTCGTGCCGGCCGAACCGTACGACGCCCGTGCCGCTGACAAGGAGAACCTCGGCGCCTGCCTACAGGAGTGGGCGCTGGGCACGAGCGCGTTCCGCAGCCCGGAGACCGATTTCGTGACGATGAACATCGGCACCAACCGGCACGCATTCGCACTCGGCTACGGCATCCCGGGGTCCGAGCCGGTCGTCTACTGCCGTGCCGCCAGGGTCAGGTCGAACGGCAACGGGGTGGTTTTCTGCCAGAACGTCAGGCTGGTGGACGCGGGAGAGGAACTGACCGCATACATGGCCGAGGACAACCTCGCAACCGCTGCCGCGCCGCTCGCAATCAGCAACGCCGCGTTCGGGGAACCGGTCTGCGACCCGACCGGCGCCGGGCTGTACTGGGCGCTTGAGGGATTCGAGGCGGACCGCATCGTTCTGCGCGGGGCCGGGGACAAGGAATACCGGTTCGAGCGACCGCTCAAGGACTCGCCGCTGCTGCTCGAGCGGTTCCGGTTCCAGGACTACGCCGAAGCCGACGCCCGGCAGGGCTAGGGTTCCGACCGGCCTTCGACCGCGACGGCCGTGCTTACTTTCTCGTCAACTCCGAAAACCGCCTGCTTCCACCGTAGGTTACTTCAGGGTAGCATCTTGCGCTGAGGAACCAGAATCGACAACCCTAGCCCCGGGGCGGTCTCCCTAGTCGCCTTGCACTCCAAGAAGGGACTCAAGAGACCCATCGTGAGCTTCGTCGGTACGGTTGTCTGACGTCGCATTTTGGGTCCTCCCGAGACCATCGTCGGGCGGATCGACAGGGGTCTGTTCGTATTCCCGGGTAGAATTCCAACCGGGTCATGTGCTGGAGCTCACGATGATCGCCTTACCATATGACATGGCGGTTCAACTGCCAGTAGTGGCGTCGGTGGCGGTCCCGGGTTGCGTTTCGTGCGGGCAGCAGGCCAGTGTCCTGATGGCGGGACCAAGATCGGTCACGGCCCGTTTCCCGGAGAGCGGGTTGCCTGAGAGGTTGAGTTGCGCTAGCGCTGAACCACCAATCGATGTCTTCCGGCCGGGTGCTGTTGGTACCGTATGAAGTAGACACCGGACGGTAGGTAGCGCAGGTCATTCCTTCCTTCGTGCAACTCCGCCCTTTCGTTGCCCGCCACATCATGCAGCGTGGCTACGCCCTGCGAGTTCTCCAGCACCACGAACCCCCGCGACACCGACG
>Ga0272442_10010295_pt1 | contig 11539 bp, 7 predicted proteins | sample SSMForm2O_FD_200262 | JGI IMG/M metagenome (GOLD analysis project Ga0272442, IMG submission 200262) | Marine sediment archaeal communities from Little Sippewissett salt marsh, Falmouth, MA, United States - SSM-Form-2O | ecosystem: Environmental > Aquatic > Marine > Wetlands > Sediment ...
ATTGAACGATCCGCCCGGCGGCGTCGCGCACCGGAGACAGTGCCGCTTCGGCCTCATAAGTCGTGTCGTCCTTCTTCCGACTTCTGATCCGGCCCTGCCAGACCTCGCCTCGAAGAAGACTTTCTCTCAGGTCCTCGAACAGGCTCTCGCTGGATTCTTCTCCCCAGAGCATTCGTGAGTTTCTGCCGAGAGCCTCCTTTTTCGAGTACCCCGTGATCTGTTCGAAGGCCGGATTAACGTACTCGATCGTTCCTTCGAGATCGGTGACAAAAACGCTTTCGGCGGACTGCTCGATGGCCGTGACTAACAGTGTGTGCTGTTCTTCGGCCTGTTTTCGCTCGGTAATGTCCTGTAGAATGCCAAGCGCGCCCACCACTTTTCCGGTCGAGGGATCGCGCAACGGCACCGAGCAGTCATTCAACCATTTCTCCTGACCTTGGGGAGTGCGGATCTTCAAATCGACTCGATACCGATCCACTTTGCCTTCCCGAAAAGCAAGGCCGAGTTCCAAAGCGTCGGACGGCGCTTCCGCGTCGAGCACGACAATTTCCTGAACAATGTCTTTGAAGCAAGCGAACGAGAAGTCATCGCGGGGAATCCCGACGAGGGCTTCGATGCCGGCGCCGAGGAAATCATATTTCCGGTTCGTATATCGAAGTCGATAAGGCACGCCCGAAGCGTTCTCAATGACTTGGCGATAAATCGATTCGGAACGCGCCACGTCGGCTTCAATCAATCGATGCCGTTGGAGTCGCCGGGACACCCACTTGGTTGCCAAGCCCAATGCGATCAGACCAAAAAGCCAGAAAATCCCGTAGTTAACGACCACGGTTGTTAACTCGTTTCGCGGAACGGTCCAGCGGATATACCCGAGCAAGGACGCGGTGATCAATACCGTCCAGGCAATCGCCGGAATTAACAGGTAGCGCTTTCGAATGAGCGGCTCCGGAACCCTGTGCTCATCTTGCACCATGGTTCGAACCTCACTGGTTCCAAATAAGACTCAGGTAGGTGTTCGGACAACAAACTCCGTCCATCTCGTTTAGTTTACACCGGGAATGCGAGTCCGTCCAATCAGAAAGCCGGGGTTAGACCAGTGGTGGATTCGATTCGGCCCACGTCGGGATTTAGCAGCGGGGAAGGCCTCAATCGGCGTTCACCATAAGCGCCTGGATTTACTCGAATGTATCCGCGTCCCTATGCTGAATGTCACAAATCTGTTAAGATGATGGAAAGAAAAATAGAGGCTCGTTCGGGAATTCCGGAATGGTCGACAATCCTCTCAGGGAACAAGGAGATTGCCCGGTTCTTGCCAAAGCCGCCGGAACAGTGGACAATGGCTTAGAGTATTTCTCGAAAGTCTTGTCGGTTTCCCTCTCCTTCCCTTTCGAAGGGGAGGCGGGGAGGGGTAAATTTTACTCCAGCGGCACAGCTTACGCGCTTAAAAAGCAACCCCCTCTTGATCTCCCCCTTCGTAAGGGGGAGAAAAAGCTGGGCAGTGTCGCCACTTCTTGATTTTCATTTGGACAATTATTTCGAGAATTGATCTGACTTATCTTATGAATCGCTTTTTTAGGTATTTCCAACAGAGTAAGATGAAACAACTTTCGCGATTTCAAAATCGGATTCTGGCCTGGCCCTGGTTTTCGCCGGCGCTGTTCGGCGTTCTGATCCTCCTCGTTTATGGACGCGGGCTCCGCCTGGGATTCGTCCGGGATGATTTTGAGCTGATTCACAGTCTGCGAGACATTTCATTCTGGGACACGGTTCCTTTCTGGCGTCCGCTCTGGCGTCTTTGGCTGGGTCTGCTTTATGAAAGTTTCGGTTTCCGCCCGGTCGCTTTTCACTTCGCGAGCCTGGCCCTGCATGGATTAAATGCTTGCCTGGCCTTCTCGATTCTCACCGGGGCCGGAGTCAAGCGCCGGGCGGCGCTCCTCGGCGTTTGCTTATGGATCGTGATGGCCGGCAACGCTTACGCCGCGGTCTGGATCAGCGAGTGCAATGACTTGCTGGCTTGTTTTTTTCTTCTTCTTGCCACGCGAATCTGGATCGCGTTGATTCGCTGCCGGACGAAGCGATTTTCGCTGGGGGTATTCGCCTGTCTCTGTTGGCTGCTGTCGATGCTGGCCAAGGAGGTGGGATTGCTCTGGCCGCTCGCGGCCGCATCGGCACTGTTCTTTGTCTTAAGGCATTCCCCGGCGAATTCTTCTCAGAGAGGGCTTCGAGGGTTTGCCATTGGCCTTCCTTTGATTTCCTATGGATTCTACTTTGGGCTCAAGCTCATCGCCCACGGTGCTTCGGCGGGAATGCACACGCTCGTGGAGCCCGGCCGCGGGACGCATCTTTCAGGCAGCTCGGTCCCGGTCATTCTCATCGGGCGGCTGGTGCACTATGGAGAGGGAGTGTTGTATTCCGTGCTGCCCCTGGATCTGTTCCCCTCATGGGGCACACTGCTTGCGGGGGTGCTGGTTTTCGCCGTTCTGGCGGCCTTTTGGATTCGGGAATGGAAACAGGGAAACCGGCGGACGGGACTTCTCTTTGCCTTACTGGGCTGGACGCTGTTCTTCTCGCTTCATGCCAGCGTGGTTCCCCATCCCCGTACGCTCTATATTCCAACGCTTGGCACGGCGGCGATCATCGGGATCTTGTTCGATGCCGCCTGGGAACGTAAGCGAAGTCTTCCCGGGGTGATTGGAATCGTCTTCGCGCTGTACTTCCTGATGCACGTTGGCTTGGGGCAGCGGGTTGTTCATCGTCTTTCCCCGAACTATCATCAGAACCTGGTGCGCGCGGCGGAGTCGCTGGTCGAAAACTTTGCTTTAAAAGATCCGCCGCCGGAAATCCACGACCGGCATTTGTATCATCTCAAGCGCTCTTATTTACAGCAGCGTCTCCGGCACAAAGATCCCGAGCAATTGATTCGGCAAGGATTCGACCGGGACAACTGCTGGCGTAAATTTCTTCGCAGCGGTTTCACGAAGGCGTTCGGGACCGAGCGTACGAAGGGGGAGTAAATAATGTGGAATTTTTCCTTTTTATCTCGGCTTTATCGACGATTCGGACTTAAGGTGGCTGGCTGGGCGGTGCTGCTTCTCTTTGGCACGCTCGTCGCTTCGGCGGCGGACTTCTCACCCGATGCCTGGATTTCCCAGTGGACCTGCATCGGTCCCTTTCCCAATGGGGACGACCAAGGGCTGGAGCGCGATTGGCTGGCAGAATTCGGAGGCGAGCCGGCCTTTCAGTACCGGCCCGCGATGTCGCCGAGTGTTCTGCCCGGCGCGTCGCCTGCACCGAGGATCCAGACCGCCGCGCCAAATGAAGACGGTTTCATCGACTTTCGAGAAGTCTTCGGCATGTTGGAATTCAAAACCGCGTATGCCTGGTGCGAGCTGGACTGTCCCGAGGCGGGCTTCGCGTTTCTCAAGGTCGGCAGTGACGATGGCGTCAAGGTCTGGATCAATGGAGTGCTGGTGCACGAGCATTTCATCCGCCGGGGCGCCCAGGCGGATCAGGATATTGTCGTCGCCCGGATTCAGAAGGGAGCAAACCGGTGCCTTGTCAAGGTGGAGCAGGCAACCGGCGCGTGGGGATTCTTTCTTCGCTTCGGCCAGCTTCTGAGTCAGAAGGAAGGCGTTCACCTCAAGCTGCTCGATCCCATCCGGCCGCCGGTTATCCTTCTCGGCGCGCGCTATCCCATCGTTCAAAGTCTTTACCTGACGCTGTTGAACCATGGCACGAAGGACCTGGAGGAATTTCAGCTTGTCTGTCGCTCCGAGCAATTGCAGGAAAGTCGCTCGGAAAAATTCTCGTGTCCTGTTGGCCGCTGTCTTCAAACAACATTGGCTCTCGAACCACAATCCTCGCTTCGGCCGGGCGCGCCGGTCGATCTTCACCTTGAAGCTCGTCTTCCCGGCGGGGAGCGATTGGCGCTCGGCCGGCTGCAAACTGAGGCGGCCCTGATCCACCCGCTGCTGCAAGCGGGAAAGGCTGTGGATCGTTCGCCTTTTTATATTGTCCAGATCAGCGATCCGCATCTCGTCGCTCGGGACAGTGTCCTGGGGGGCGTGAAAACCGCGGAGCGGCTCGAGCAGGCGGTGGCCGAGATCAACGCGATGACACCGGCGCCCGATTTTGTCGTCGTCACGGGAGATATTCTGCTCGACCAGGCGCGCGGCTATCCGCTCTATGAATCCATCATGGCGAAGTTGAACGTTCCCTATGTCACAACGTTCGGCAATCACGACAAGCCGGCGGGGTTGGACGAAGCAGAGCGTGTGTTCAGCGCGTGGCGGATTCCTCCCTACTATGCGTTCGATTACAAGGGCTACGCCTTCGTCGTGCTCGATTCGGTCGCCGAGGTCAATCCGCCCAAGGGCGAGATCAGCGAGCCGCAGCGGCAATGGCTCGATTCGCTGCTCGGGCAATTGCCTTCCTCGCCCTGGCTCTTCTTCTTACACCACGAACTGTTCACGGGGACAGGCACGACGAATCAAGATGAAGTGCAAACGATTCTCGAAGCGCATCCCGGCGAAAAGTGGTTCTTCACCGGGCATTGGCACGCCGACTGTTTTGTGAAAAGAGGGAACCAGCGGCACGTCGTTACGACCGCCACAGCGTACCTCTTCTTCAATGCAGCGGAGATCAAACACGATCGGAAGATCCCCGGCTACCGGTTGATTCACTTTCACGAGGGAAACATCACGACAGAGTTCAAACCCCTGGGGGGAGATCCTTTGCCCGATCCGGGACTGGAAGGGTATTACACGGCGGAGGATGTCCGCACAGCGCTGGGAATGGAGAAATGATGTTATTTAGATTTTGATGTGCCGCTCGGCAAGCGGCACGTACCCGTACGCCCCTCCTGCCGGGAGGGGCTTGGGACAGCGCCAGGATTGGAAGTCGAATAAAAGGGGGATTGGGAGGTCTGGTAATGATTCCAAGATTGAAAAAATGCTGGATTATCGCGCTAATAGTAACGTTCTTAGGTGGCTGTCTTGATAATGAACCACTAACACCTCCGCTCTTCATTTGCATATCAGAAAGAATGTCTTCTAGTAGAAAAGAGATTCATCGCAAGATCCTTGTTTGCGATATGACGGGTAAGGCCAGAGCAACATCTATTGGTGAAGAACTGCATCTATCATGGGACTGGTTTATTCCCCCAACTTTTGCAGTGCAATTGCTGCCCATGAACAGATTTTTCTATAATACTGTGGATGGCGTTTATGAGTACGACATATTAAGAGATACCAAGCTATTGATCATTCCTCCTGAACAAGGTAAGGGTGGTGTTGTAGATTTCTATCTCTTTGAGAATAATGAAAATATGTTATTGATCCGACATTGGCAACCCATCAAGAAACTGATTCTGAGGAACATGCAAACGGGCGAGGAAGATTTATTGATAGAAGGAAAACAGGGTTATAATCTACATAGAAATCCTGTTTCCCCAAGCGGACGATTTCTATGGGTGCGGGATTATAATCGCAAATCACGCAAGTACATCCTTCGTTTTTTTGATCGTGAACTGAAGAGAGAAATCCTGAATATCGAATCAACAGAATGCTTCTCGATTGGATGGAATCCTTGGGGTGCACGAGATAACTTTTATGTTAGCCGTAGTAATGGATCGAGGTGGGAGGCACTGGAGGTTAACCTGCCTTTACGCACGACAAGATCTATAGGAGATCAGTTAAGTAATTGCACGACGCCATGTTCGTGGAATGACAACATTGTTGTTGTCGAAAGCAACCCGAAAGAATCCCGAGTTGCGGTGTACGATGCATCAGGCGATCTGCAAATGCATCTCCCTCAGGTCAGTAGCAGGTGTTTTAATCCTATTACATTTCCCGCTGAGGATTTTATCCTTTATGCGTCGGATGAGGGAGGAAACCAGAAAACACTTTTGTTCAAAGAAGGAATGAAGACGCCTGTGACACTAGCCGAAACAATCGACCCTCGGCCGGATTATAATGAAAAAGAAAATCTTTTGTTGCTTTGTGAAATCGAGCATATCGATTATGCGGAACTCAAGCCCGATGAACTCAAAGTTGTCTATCCCTATGGTATGAAAGCGGTTGATCGACCGGCCAAAGTGTATGTCATAAATCTGAAAGACTTTTCTCGAAAAGAGGTTTTCGACGACAGCCTCCTAGCTTTTTGGGTGCGTTAGTCTGTGATCCAGCTTAGCGCTGATGGCACTGGAAAATAGGAAGGGTGACATTCCAACTGTGTGGCGGGCTTTTCATCACCGAAGGTGATCAAAGCCCGGTGTTTTATGAAGGGCGTCGAACACCCTCTCCCTTTGGGAGAGGGATGGGGTGAGGGAAATTATTTAAATTGATTCCCTCACCAAGGCAGAGAAGAAAGCCAGCCTCTTGCGCCTGAGGCGCACAAGCCCAATGGGAGAGGATTTTGGCACGCTCGCGCTTTCACTCCCACTCGATTGTGGCGGGGGGTTTGGAAGTCACGTCGTAACAGACGCGGCCGACGCCGGGCACTTCGTTGACGATCCGGCTCGCCACCCGACCGAGAAGGTTGTGCGGCAGCTCGGCCCAATCGGCCGTCATGCCGTCGAGACTGGACACCGCCCGCAACGTGATCACGTTGCCATAAGTCCGCTCGTCGCCCATCACGCCCACCGAACGCACCGGGAGCAATACCGCGAACGCCTGCCAAACCTGGTCGTAGCATCCGCTGGTGCGCAGCTCGGAAATAAAAATCGCATCGGCCTTCCGCAACGTGTCCAACCGCTCGCGCGTTACGTCGCCAAGAATGCGCACTGCCAGTCCCGGCCCGGGAAAAGGATGCCGGCGAATGATCGACTCGGGCAGTCCCAGCTGCGCTCCCAACCGCCGCACCTCATCCTTGAACAGTTCTTTCAGCGGCTCGATGACCTTTCCCTGCCGGTCCAGTTCGAGGATCTCCGGCACCCGATTGTGATGGGTTTTAATCGTGTCGGAAGGACCCTTGGTCGAGACCGATTCGATCACGTCGGGATACAGGGTGCCTTGCGCCAAAAAATCGAACTCGCCCGCGCAGGAGAAAAAGACTTTGACGAACTCGTCGCCGATGATCCTTCGCTTTTGCTCCGGGTCGTCTACGCCCGCAAGGCGACTGAGAAAGCGCTCGGAAGCGTCATACCGCTCGAAGTTGAGATGAAACCGATCGTGAAAGGTATGAAAGACCTCGTCCGATTCGCCCAGGCGAAGGAGACCGTTGTCGACAAACAGACACTTGAGCCGGTCGCCGAGCGCCCGGTGAAGCAGCAGCGCCAGCACCGAAGAGTCCACACCGCCAGACAGCCCGAGCAGAACCTTTCCCGAGCCGACGCGCTCGCGCACTTCGCGGACCGTCTGCTCGCAGAAGTTCTCCATGGTCCAGCCGCCCTCGCAATCACAGATATCGAAGACAAAGTTGCGCAGGATTTGCCTTCCCGCCTCGGTGTGCACGACCTCGGGATGAAACTGGATGCCGAACAGGCGCTGCTCCTGTTTGCAGATCGCGGCGTAAGGCGAGTTATCCGTGCGGCCGATGATTTCAAATTCTTCAGGCAAACTTTCCAACCGGTCGCCGTGGCTCATCCAGACGACCGACGAGACAGGAACGTCTCGCCACAAGGGCGAGTCCGCCTGTGCCAGTTCCAGCTGCGCCCGGCCGTACTCCCGCTCCGCGGCGCGGGCAACCTTTCCTCCCATCAGCGTGGCGATCAGCTGAAGGCCGTAGCAGATTCCGAGCACCGGCGGTCCCAGTTCGATCACCTCGCGGGAAATCATGGGCGCGTTTTCAGCGTAGATCGACGAGGGTCCGCCCGAAAGAATAATTCCTTTCGGCTGAAAGGCCCGGATGGCTTCCAGCGGCATGTTGAACGGGTGGATTTCGCAGTAAACCCCTTCTTCCCGGATTCGCCGGGCGATCAGCTGCGTGTACTGCGAACCGAAGTCGAGAATAAGCAGGGATTCTTTATGCGTTGTCATTTTTCCACCAGGGTCCGGCTGCCGGGTTTGACCAGAGGGACTTTGTCCCGGCAGAGTGGACAGGATTCGGGTTGAAAAACATTCACCTTGATTCGGGTCAGCGCTTCGAAGCGAATTCCGAGATCGGTTGTCTCCTTGCGACGATCGACGATTGCGGCGAACGCCACGGGCGTGCCTCCCTGCGCCGTCACCAGCTGTTTCAGTTCCTGAATCGACCCGCCAGTTGTGACGACGTCTTCCACCAACAGCGCCTTCTCGCCCGGCTGGAGCTGGAATCCTCGCCGAAGCGTCAGCTGGCGGACTTCGCCGTGGCGCTCGGCAAAAAGAAAGCGAACGCCGAGCGAGCGCGCGACTTCATGACCGATGATCACGCCGCCGAGCGCCGGGGAGACGACCACGTCGATCGCCTCGCCCTTGAATCGGGCCGCCAGCGCGTCGCCCGCCTGTCGGGCAAGGTCCGGGTGCTGAAGCAGCTTCGCGCATTGAAAATACTGGTCGCTGTGCAGGCCCGAAGAAAGCAGAAAGTGCCCTTTGAGATGAGCCTCGGTTTCTTCGAGATGTTTAAGAACGTCCATTGAAAACCTCTCTTTCGATGATATCCCGATTATGGGATTGTGCCGGTCCTAGAGTGTCTCTCGAAAGTTTTGTCCGGTTCCCTCTCCTCCCCTTTGTAGGAGGAGAGAGATTTCTACCCCTCGGGTGGCCCACCCCTTGGGGTGGGAAATACTGATCCCACCGCAAGCGGTGGGGCACCCAGCCTTAAAAACGACCCCTCCAGCTCCCCCTTATCAAGGGGGAGAGAAGTCGATCGCCACTTTTCGTGTTTCATTTGGACAATCATTTCGAGAACCACTCTTAATAGACCGACAGTCCACTTGGTCGCGGCGCGGCGGTGATCCCTTTGACCAGATCGGGCAGCAGCTGAAGCGCCAGCCCGGAACTATAATTAAAGATCGTATAGCCGGGCGCGCCCAACTCGCGTGCGATCAGAATCTGGGTGATTACGCCGTCCGAGCTCAGTTGACTGGAGCTGGCCGTTGCGCCGATGCCGGGATAAAAAGGAATCCGCCCGGCGACCAACGTGTGCTGATTCGAAACGCGCTGGCGAAAATACTTAAAATCACTCGTATAGTCCATCGGGCAAATGAAATCCAGCGAACTCGAATCGATCCAGTCCACCCAATCCTGGGCAATCGAGCTTCGGCAGCTGGGATAATTCGAAAACACGGCGGCCGAAACTTTTGCGCTTAACTGTTCCTGATCGATCCCCGCGCGGACCGCTTCCACCAGGCGGGTGATTTGTTGAATTCTCCAATCGTTGTACGCCTCCGCCAACGACCCGGAATAACAATCGCTCGGCCAATTGTCAACCGTAAGCCCGGTCTGTTGCTGAAAGCGCTGTTGGCAGCCGTCGCAGTAGCAACACGTATGGTCCGGATAGCGGATATAGTCGAAGTGAACGCCGTCGACGTCGTACTTGCGAGCCACTTCAAGCATCGTGTCGCGTTCGAGGGCGAAATTATCGGGGTGCGACGGGCAAAGCCAGTCGACTGGGTCCCCATGGACGTCCACTTGCGTGCGCTCCGCCGCCCGCATGGCGTCGATCCAGGATTGCGGCGCGTGACTGCCGAATTTCCAATTGACTTTCCAAACGTGCACCTCGAGTCCATACCGGTGAGCCGCCTCAACGCATTGGGCGACCTGATCGCCGTATTGGTCGAACTCCTCGGAGCGAGGCAGCAAGTCGCTGGCGTAGTGTGCCTCGCCTCCCCAGAGCATGTTCGGAATCACCGCGGTGAATCCATGGTCTTTCAAGTTCTTAATCGACTTCTCCCAATCGCCCGGATATGCGCCGAGACCGGAATGCTCCCAAAAGGCGCGGAATTCCCCCGGCTTCGGCGACTGGCAATAATAATACGCTTCGAGGAGCGCCTCCTGGGCGCTCATTGCGGCTTGAATCGTATCGAAGTAGCGGTTCTGCGAGTACGCCTCGATCGCCGTCTGGCGAAGCGATCCGGCCTCGTCAAGGTAGCTCGTGACTGTCGCGTCCCGGGGACCGCCATGCGCCTGTCCTTCAATGAACGCGACGGCCTCGGCGTACTCGTCCATCTCGCCCACAACGCCCAACCGGTCGAGGGCCACCGCTGCTGCTTCATCCCAAGTTTCGGGCCGAAAGTGGCCCAAGAGCGCCAGCACCATCCTTTCCTGGTTCGCATAATCCCCCGACAGCAGAACGTGCGACATGAAGGCTCCGGTGCTTGAAACGACCCACGCCGGGTACGGCTGTTGCACCCCTTGGGCGTCTTCCCAGTAGGCGATGGTGCGGGCGTCGGGCGCATCCGGCAAGACCGAGTAAATATTCCAGGAAGTCTGATATGCGCGCTCGGGCAGTCCGATGATCTCCGGCGCGTTAAATCGATAAGCACTGAACTGTCCGGGATACTGCGCCTGAACCCAAGCGAGTCTGCGGAGTCCCAACACGTCCGGCATGCGTCCGGGAATGGAGTAAAAGCTGAGCACCTTGCCTCCCGCCCGGGTGAACGCATCAACTCGGTCAATCTCGGCGTCGCTCATCCCGCTGTTGTAGGGAAAGATTGCCAGGTCGGCTTGTCCCAGGCCATCCGAAGCCACGCTCGCATCGGTAATGTATCCATACGGCAGATCCAATTTCGTCATGACCTGCTCGATCACTTTGGCATAGTCCAAATCGCCTTCGACAATGAGAATCTCGGGAGAGAACGTATAGAGGCGCTTCAGAGCCAGCGTGCACGGTCCTTCACTGCCTTTCCACGGCGAAAGGCGAATGCGATCGACCTGGCTCCAATCAAACGAGGGGCCCTCGTTAATGAAGTCGCCCTTGTGCCACGTCCAAACCTGCCATCCCTCCTGGCTGATCGAGGCGGCGCGGCCCGTCCACCCGGCCGGACAATGAAAGTAAAGCGTGAAATGGGAAATGGGGTCCGGGTTATCCACAAAGACCTCGAGCGAGAAACGTTCGTATTGGGACAAATCGAGATCGATGCTTCCGTCCCACCAGTTGCGCTCGACTTCAGTTGTCATGTTCACGGGCAGCACCATCACCCGCTCTTCGCCCCAAACGCCCGAGGACGCCATGACCGCCTCGGCGACGCCGCTCATCGGTCGCCAGACCGCCTGCGCCTCCGCGCTCGACGCATAGTCAAAGTCGTCAACCGAGGTCGTCTCCAGGGCGAGACCGGGAGAAGATGCGAACAGAAGTAAGAACAAAGCGAGCAGGAAGGCTGACGGCAAAGCCGGTAGGGTGGGTGCCAACCCACCTGTTGATTCTATATTTTCAGATCCGCTGTCACTCACGTGCTTAAATGCAACCCCCTCTTAATCTCCCCCTTCGTAAGGGGGAGAAAGGATTAGGAAAAAATCGCAACTCTTTGTTCATGATTTGGATAATCGTATCGAGAATCGCTCTAAATTGTTACTGCCCACCCGCGACTTTTTGGATTGCCTCCTGCAATTGAATAGTGGCCGAGCGGGCCGCTTCGGCGAAGTCCTCACCACCGGAAGCATAGAGAATCCCGCGCGAGCTG
>Ga0272442_10010296_pt1 | contig 11539 bp, 12 predicted proteins | sample SSMForm2O_FD_200262 | JGI IMG/M metagenome (GOLD analysis project Ga0272442, IMG submission 200262) | Marine sediment archaeal communities from Little Sippewissett salt marsh, Falmouth, MA, United States - SSM-Form-2O | ecosystem: Environmental > Aquatic > Marine > Wetlands > Sediment ...
TTTCCATGAGTTTTTTCTAATATCAAATTTAGATTATGCTTGCTTATTTTAGATAATTTGTTTTTTATTTTAAGAACAATAATCGAAACCTTGTTTTTTTGTCCATTTAAAACAAGAACTTTTTCAGCTTCTTTTGGACTTACTAATGGTTGTGTTCCTTTTCCTTGTTCTTTTTCATTTAAATTAACTTCTTTTTTTCTTTTAAGTTTTTTTAATTTTTCTTTTATTCTTCCTTCTAAAGGATATGCAAAAGATTTTTTCTTTAATACATTTCTAAAAAAGAATAAAACTCCTGCACCCAAAACTATTATAAAAAAAATCCACACTAATGGGGTTTTTAATAAAGTAGAATTTCCTAAAGCTTTAACATCAACTGCATGTCCTGTCAATGAAACACCAGATTTTGTTATCTCATTTTCACCATCTCTTATTTTAATATTATATTCTCCATCTCCAGTTAATTTAAATTCTTGTGATTTTTCTAATTCAAGTTCAACTTTTCTTATAAAAGGCTTTCCATTTAATTCTATTTCAATATCTTTATTATAAGGAATATTTCCAATATTTGTAACAATTAAAGTATTATTTTTTATTTCAAAAGAAACAATTGCCTTTTCATTGATATAAAAAGTTTTTTCATTAATTAATTCACCTGAAGAAGCACTTATTTTATAATATCCTGCATTAAGATTTGCAGGTATTTTATAAACTGAAGATTCTCCTGATTTTACTATTTTTTCATAAATTCTTTCTTCTTTAGGATTTGTTATAATTATAGAAACCTCTTCTGAAATCTGTTCTCCTGTTTGGTCAGTTAACAATGGAATAAATTTAAAATCTTGATTAGGATCAATATTCTGAGTTTCTATTGCAATATTAATTTCTTTTAAAATCTGAGAAACTTTTAAATTAGCAATTGCTAATCCTTCACTAGTTATTTTATCTTCTACTTTTTCATAAGCATAAACATCTATTCTATAATCTCCTGCAGGAGCATTTTCAGGAACATCAAAACTAATTGAAAATTCACCATTTTCTATTTTTCCAATAAAATTTCCTGCATTAAATTCTTTTATTTCTTCATTGCTTTCTGTTTCATTATTCTCTGTTTCATTTGTTTCATTATTCTCTGTTTCATTATCTTCATTATCAGCAATTTTATTGTCTATTAATTTAAGCAAAGGAATTGTCAAATTTAATTCACCATTAATACCAATACCATTTAATCTTTTAGCAGTTCCAGTTATATTAACTCTATCTCCAGGATTTACAACAAGATTATCAATATCTAATCTTACATTTAGTTTATTTGAAATTTTGAATCCTCTGCTTTTGTAAATTTCACCATAATCTGATTGAAAATAACAATCTCCTCCTTTTATTTCTTTTAAATAAAAATAATTCAAAGGGATTGTTATTTCTTTGTTTTCTTCTGAAACTCCATAATAAACTAAAGTAGAATCTCCATCACACACTAATTCAATCTTTAATGGAATTTCTTTTACAGGGTCAATATTTATATTAATTTTAATTAAATCTCCAAGATTATAAACAGATTCTGGCTGTGAAAAATAAACTCCTGCTGAAATTTGATTTAAGATTATTAAAAAAACAAACAAGACCAAATAAACCAAACCCTTTTTCATTTTAAATTAAATTTAAACACATATTTAAATCTTATGTAAATATAAAATAGAATAATTAGGTTTTTATATACAAGAATATATCTAATATAAAGACAAATGAAAAAAAGAGGACAATCAAAAATCTTATCAATTATTCTTATAATCTTGTTAGTCTTGGCTTTAATTGTTATTTTATGGAATATAATTAAAGGGCTTTTAAAAACAAATATAGAAATCACTGAAATTAAACAAGCTCTTTTAAAAAAATCAGTAGAAATAGAAGATGTTGAAGGAGATTTTAATTATCCAAGATATATAAACATTACAATTAAAGCAGGGCCTGAACAATTAATATTAATTAGTAGAACGACAAAAACCACAAGAATTAATGTAGATATAATGTCTGTTGTTGATTTGAGTTCAAGCATAAATAAAAATCTAGATGAATTAAAACAGGCAAATATAAATTTAGTTAATAATGTTTTAGAATATGAAAATAATAAAATTGGTTTAATAACTTATTCCTCTTCTGCACAATTATCTCATGAATTATCAGAGAATAAAGATTCTTTAGTAAGTGAAATTAATACTTGGGACACACAGGGGTTAACTTGTATTTATAATGGATTAGAATTAGCAAAACAAAAATTAGAAAATAGTGAAAATGAAAAAAAATATATTATTTTAATGACAGATGGTTTAAGTCAATGTTCATATCCTTATGAGTATTCTTCAGAGGATGAAATTGATTTAGCAGAAGAAATAAAAGAAAAAAATATTCTAATTTATACAATTGGATTTGGTATTGGTGAAGGAGCAAGCCATATTCAAAATATTGCTGAAGCAGGAGGAGGAGAATATTATGACTCAGATATTGGTGAATTAAAATCAATTTATACTCAAATATCAACAGAAGTTATTAATAAATATAAAGAAGAATATTATGATTATTTAAGAATTATTTTTTACAATGAAACAACCCAATATTCTTATAAAATTTTTAATCCTCCACTACCATTAGAAACAAAAAAATATGAAATTCCATTACCTACAGAAGATGAATTAAATAAACATATAGTTAATATAAAAAGAATAGAAGTTTATTATGTTATTGAAACCAAAGATGGAGAGCCAATAATAGGCCCATTATTAAGTTCTTGGGAAGCTGATTAATTATTAATTTCTCTCATTTTATAAACAAGTTCTCTCCCTCTATTTCCAGTTTGTTTATACCAATTAGAATCTTTCATTTCCTGAGAAGCAGAAACATAATCTCTTGAAATTAATGCTTGTCTTAAATTTTTAAATTCACAAAGTCTCTTTCTACCAAGATTATAAGCCATATCAATCAGAATCTTCTGAGCCTTTGGATTCAAGCCTATCCATGAATCTCCTAAATAATATTGGGCATCATTAATTGCAGTTTCAACATCTTCTCTCATTAATGAATATACTTGTTCATTTGAAAGAGTTTGTCTGCCATCACAAACAGATTCATAATTTAATCCTAATGATTCAATTCTTTTTCTTGCCCCTTGCTTTTCTAAATTAAAACCAGCACCAATTGTTAAAATACCTCTTGAATCTAAATAAGCTCTTTTTTCAATACCTTCATGTCTTGCAATCATTTCATATAATTCACTATAATTTATTTCTTTATAAGATTCATGAGGCAGTTCCATTTCAAATCTTACTTCATCTTGAAATGGAATTATAGAATTTCCATCTGTATTAACTCTTTGTTCTAATCCTGTTTTTATTTGATTAGGTTTTAAATTAGAATTTTTTATATTAAAATAACTTAAAATTCCTCCTCCAATTATAACTGGAATTAAAAATCCTTTTGCAAATTCTTTTTTATTAAATTTATTTTTCATTTTAAAAATTAATTATTTTTTTCTTCCAAAACCAAATCCTGTTTCTTCTTTTTTTGAAAATCCATTTTCTCTTAAAATCATTTTTTGTATATATTGTAAAAGATCTGTTCTTAATGTTGTATAATCCATACTTTTTTTTACTTCTTCATCAGGTACATCTACTCCTTTTTTCAAAGCAGTTAATAGATTAGGATATCCTTTTCTTGAAAGTAATTCATGTCTTCTTAAACCTAAATAATTTGAACAAAATTGGTTTATTAATGCTCCATGGCCCCCAGATAATTCTGCTAATTCATTTGCTTGTTCTTCATTAATATCTATTACACTATATTTATTTAGAAAATATTTCCACATTCTTGCTAATTGTTCTCTTTTAGGATAATCAATAAAAAAACTTGTCAATCTCCCTTCTCTTGTCATTGCTTCTTCAAAATCCTGTGGAAGACTATTTGTAGATATCCCTAATACAATCCATTTTCCACATTCATTTCCTATGTATCTTTTCATAACATCAATAGCTTCTTGGTAATGTTTAGAAACACTATTCCCTCCAACATTTGCATTTTGCGCAAATATTGTTCCTTCATCAAAAGAAACAAAAACAGGTAATTTAGTGGATTTTCCATAAGAATCTGCTCTTTGTAATACTTCTTCAAGATTTTTAGCTAATTGTCCAACAAAACAACTATTTAAAGCAGAAGAAGATACTTGTTCAGCATAAGCACCTGCATTTCTATAAACCTCGCAAACTGCTTTTTGAAATTCTGATTTACCTGTTCCACCAGGGCCAAATAAAATAACTCCTTGATATCCTGGAACTTCTTGTGATAAAAGTTGAGGTATTGCACATCTTACAACTAAATCATCCATTAATCTATCATCAAAAAAAACAGAATCTAAAGGAGAAAGAATTTCTGAAACAGCGTCTTTTCTTTTTCTAGGTGTTGGATTTGAAGGCCTTGTATATTCTAATTCTAAAGGATTATAAGTATTTTTCATTAAATCATCTAAATTAGGAATATTAATATTAAACTTATCTTCACTATATAATTTATCTTTATAAAATTTTTTATCTATAAAAGGGTCTGGTTCCATTTAATTTCCCTCCAAAACTTTTATTTTAACTTCAACAATTGTTTTAGGTTTTAGTTTTTGTTTTAATAATTTTGGTATGACTATTATTGAATTTTCACCATGTCTTGCTATTTTTTTTGTTATTGTAAACTCTGTCATTTTATTTAAAAATTGTAATTTTATTGTGATTTTTTTAATATATTTCTATTTATAAAACTTTCTATTTGTTACTATTTATAAGTAAATAATATAATTATATTTTTTTAATTTAATATATTAACTAGTTTTTTTGCTATCAATTTTAAATTTATAATAATAAATTAAACTCCTTATTAATTTTAAATCTTTAATTATTAATGCAAACAATTTAAAGCATTAAAAAGATTATCACTCTCCCACAAATTTATAAAGAATATTCTTCTATTTACAATATGAATAAATTAATAAGGAGGAGATTTAAATATGAAATTCCTAAGTTTGCATTGCGATTATATTAAGTTTAAACCCTTAAAAAAAGCATTAAAAAAACCAGAAGAACTTTCAAAAGAAAGAAAAGAAGAAATACAAGTAAAAGAACCATTAGTAATTTTAACTGCAATAGAAAAAAAAGATGAAACAAATCCAAATCTTATTGATGATTATATAAAAGAAATAACTAATATTGCTAAACAAGTAAATACAAAAAATATTGTTTTATATCCTTATGCTCATTTATCATCTAATCTTTCTGCACCTGATTTTGCCCAGAAAATTTTAGAAAAAGCAGAATCTGAATTATCAAAAAAATTCAAAATAACAAGAGCCCCTTTTGGCTATTATAAAGAATTTGAATTAAAATGCAAAGGACACCCTTTATCAGAATTATCAAGAGAAATAATCTCAAAAGAAAAAAAAGAATTAGAAATTAATACAAAACAATTATTAAAAGAGATTTCAAAATCTAAATTAGACACAAGAGAATTAAAAGATAATGACCATAGAATTTTAGGAAAACAAATGGATTTATTCTCATTTTCAGAAACAGCTCCTGGAATGGTTTTTTGGCATAATAATGGATTAATTATAAAAAATAAATTAATAGAATTTTGGAGAAAAGAGCATAAAAAAGAAGGTTATCAGGAAATTTCAACACCACAAATTTTAGATAAAAAATTATGGCAAATTTCAGGACATTGGGAAAAATACAAAGAAAATATTTTTTTAACTGAATATGAAAAAAGAATTTTTGCAGTCAAACCAATGAACTGTCCTGGAGGGATGTTGATTTACAAAAACTCTCCAAAATCATATAAAAATCTTCCTTTAAGAGTAGGAGAATTAGGGATTGTTCATCGTAAGGAATTATCTGGTGTTTTAGGAGGATTATTTAGAGTCATTCAATTTACACAAGATGATGCACATATTTATTGCACTGAAAAACAATTAGAAAAAGAATTGATTAATGTAATTAATTTAGTTGATAAATTCTATAAATTATTCCAATTTAAATATAGAGTAGAACTTTCAACAAGACCTGAAAAAAGAATAGGCTCAGACAAAATATGGGATAAAGCAGAGTCAACATTAGAAAAAGTTTTAAAGAAAAATAAAATAAAATTTAAAATTAATAAAGGAGACGGAGCATTTTACGGACCTAAAATAGATTTCCATATAAAAGATTCATTAAACAGAGAATGGCAGTGTGCAACACTTCAATTAGACTTTGCAATGCCAGAAAGATTTGAATTAGAATATGCAGATGAAAAAAATAAAAGAAAAACTCCAATTATGTTACATAGAACTTTATATGGCTCTTTAGAAAGATTTATGGGAATTTTATTAGAACATTATAAAGGACATTTACCTTTATGGATTTCTCCTATTCAATGTAGGATTATTAATTTTACAGACAAAAATAATAAAACCTGCGAAAATATTTATAATGAATTAAAATCTTTAGGATTTAGAGTTGATTTAGATTTAACTAGTGAGCCTCTGCAAGGAAAAATCAAGCAAGCAGAATTAGAAAAAATTCCTTATATAATTGTTATTGGAAATAGAGAAGAAAAATCTGGAAATTTAGCAGTAAGAAAATTAGGAAAAATTTCACAAATTGAAAAAAATCAATTTATTAAACAAATTCAAAAAGAAGTTGATGAAAAAAGATAATCTCTTAAATGATTTCCATTAATATAATCACTCTAAAGAAATAACAAAGTTTATAAGTTTATAAATATTTATATTAAAATGTTAGCACAGAAGAATTTAAGAGAAATAGATTTTGCACATAAACCTATAATAATTCCTTTTCCAAGATTAAAAAAATCAAAAATTGGAATTCATAAAGGTCTGAATTCAATAATAAATAAGTACAGACAAAATATTGAACTTGATTTTAATTCTCAGTATGAATCTGACCCTAGTTCAGAATTATCAGCATTAGATAATAATCTAGAAGAAATTTACTCTGTTCTTAATGGAAAAAGAACTTGGATTAATAGAGTTAAAGACTTAAAAAAAATAACTAATGGCTATGAAAATTCATTAATTAATAATCTAAATCTTGCTTTAGAAAATAGAGTTATTACAAAACAAGAAGCATACAAGAGATTAGAATATGTTAAATCTCTTATTAATACTGCTTTAGAGAGTAATTATTTAAAAAGAACTTATAAAAACATTGAAAATTTTGGATTTTATCAAAAAGCAGTTTCTATTACAGAATCATTAAAAAAAGAGATTGATAATTATTCTAGAGAATTAAAAGAAACTAATCCTATAGTAATTAACATTGAAAATTCTAATGAAATTATTTATCAACAATCTAATAAGACTTTTTTTGATAAAAGATTAGAATCTTTAGTTTTTACTTTCCAAGAAAATCAGAAAAAAGAGAAGAATAAAAATAAAATTCAGCCAATGAAAATTAATTTTGCATATGGATTAATAAAAAAGGATTTAATTCCAAGAATATTTGATAGCATAGATAGAAATCTAGAAAAAATCTTTAATCCAATTAATGAATATTTTATTAAGATTAATGAAAAAAGAAGGCAAAAAAGAATATTAAAAGAAAATCAAAAAACAATACCTACAAGATTATCTACAGGGTATATCATTCATTTAGAAAAAAGAAAGGCCAAAAAACTAAGAAGATTTATAAAAAGTTCAGAAGAGCGATTAATAGTAACCCCTAAAACCCTTGAAGAATATCTTTCTAAAACATTTTTTAGCAAATTAATAAAAGCAGTAGATTTATTTTAACAAATCCTCTTAGACATATATTCCATAATAGGATTTGGAAAGCCTTTTCTTTCTGCTTCTCTTAAAACATTATTATAATTATCTCCAAATGCAACAACATCTGCATTTTCAAATCTATTTAATGCACAATATTTTCCTAAATATTCTGGTTTAAATCTTTTTATTAAAGGATTGCTTGTTTCAATTGTTGGTTTTTTCATTTAAATAATTTTAAATTAATCTTTAAAAAACTTTGTATATGTATTTTCTAAACAAGAAACTTTAAATATTCATAATTTCTTATAAAACAAAAGAGGAAAATGGAAGCAATTACTTTTAATCAAATTATTTTACCTGCTTTATTAGGTGGAATAGGGGGATTAACAAGAGGTTTTGTTGGTTTAATGAAAGCATTATCCTTAAGAAGAAGAATCATTTGGGGATATTATGCAATAACTGTTATTGTAGCATTAATAATCGGAATCTTTACTGGATTAATATTTAATTTTGATTATAGATTATCATTATTAGCAGGATATGCAGGAACAGATATTTTAGAGGGAATTTATAAATCCTTTAAAGTAGAAAAAACCTATGTAAGAAAAAAATGAAAACAAATTTTTTTAAATTAACCTGCAAAAAACTCTGGATAATTATTGTTTCTGGATTTATTTCTATTCTTTTGCATAATTTTTGGTATGCTATTTTCCATTTTGAAGAGCCTGTTTTTCTTTCTTTAACTTTTATAATCATAATTTATTTTATTATATCCCTAATTTATACCTTATTAAAACAAGAAAAATCTAAAAAGAAAAAATGAAAATAACAATTGAATTAGATGATGAGGAAGTAAAGATTTTAAATAAAAGAGCAAATGAAAATCTTTTATCTTTAAAAGAACAAATAGAAGATATTATAAGAAGAAGCTGTATAACCTTCACAAAAAACAAAACACCAAAATTTAAAATTGATGATAGATTAGTAGGAATTTTCTCAAGAGAAAAAAAAGGAAGGCCAAGAAAGAAATAACCTCTTTTTAGGTTATAATTGTAAAAAGATATTAAAAATTTTTTAAAAAAATAAGAATTTATCTAAATTTTTAAAAACTTTAATTCCTTTTGATAATATGGAATTTAAAGAAATTTATAAAAAAATAACCAATTCTCCTGTTTTTGAGAATTTTATAAAAAATCATCCAGATGCTGAACTTGTTGCAGGATTTTTTATAATTGATTTTTTAGAGGATAATAATCAAAGAGCTTTAGATTACAAGGATAAAGATAAAATATTTACTTTTTCATTAAATAAAAATAATGAAATTACATTAAAGCAAGATAAATTAATAGAAACTTCTAAACACCCTAAATTAACAAAGATTTACCCAAAGACAAATATAAAATTAAATGAATTAAAATCAATAGCAAAGATTAATGCATTAGACAATAGAATTAAAAGCAAATTTCAGAAAATAATTGCTGTTCTCCAAAATTATGAAAACAAGCAAATATGGAATTTAACATGTATATTAGAAAATATGATTATCCTTAATATTTTAATTGATTCTGAAACTTCTAAAATAATTAAATTTGAAAAGAAAAATTTAATGGATTTTATAAAAAAGAAATAATCATAAAAATTTAAAAACAACCTATCCTTGTTATTTTAAGGAGATTAAAATGAGTGGGATTAATGACATTATAAAAGAAATAAGTTCTTATCATAAGAAAAACGGGCCTTCATCTGAACATAAATTAGTTTATGATTCTTCATCTTCGACTTTAGAACCTATATATTTTTGGATTTTAGATTTTATGAATGATTTATTTAGAGGAGATGTAACAAAATTAATTGATAATTTCTCGTCATCACCCGGTTCTGGACATTTTTCAGAATTAGGACAGAGAGCAACAATAATGCAACAACAAGCTTCTAATCTAATGGGAAATATAAACGCAATTATAAAATCAATAATTAATATTTTATATGATTTAAAAGAATTTCAAATAAGACTTTCTAATTATAAAGATTCTAATTCTTCTAATAAAGCAATAAGAGAAGCAGGAATTTTATCATTAAAACAAATCTGGATGGACCAAGTAGATATTAAAAGAGGGCAAGGTTCAATAAATGGACTTTCTTCTGGAAATTTACAATTTGTAACCTTAAGAGATGCTTTTATGGCTTTTAATTCATTAAAAGATGTTGATAAAGCAGATTTAAATGAAAGAGTCAAAAGAATTTTAAAACCAAGATTGCAGGAATTTTTTGAATGGAAAAAAAGAAGTGAACAAGAATTAAAAAAAAGATTTGAAATTGAAAAAACTTATTTAAAAAGCCAAGTAAATTCAGTAAAATTATATGCAAGATGGGCAAAACCTTATTTAAAAGCAGCACAAGAATTAGCAACAAATGAAAAATTAGGAGAAAATCCTTCTTTAGTTAAAATATTTAATACATTAATTTTAGAATTAACTCTAATGGGAAAATCTAAAATTGATATAAAAGATTCTGTTGTTTCAGGAGATCTTCCAAAGGATTTCACAAAAATGAAAATAAGGGATTATTATTCTGTTGTAATTGTAGATTTTAAATTCAGAGGAATACCTAGCAAAGCAGGACAGCATTATGTTTTTGGAGGCAGAGCAGAAGTTTCTTTTAAATCTTATGTATTAAATAATGAAGAATTAAAATTATTCCAAAAAAAATTAGAAGATTCAGATTTAAATGATGCATTAAAATTAATACAAGGAATGACAGATGAATCTTTATCTCAATTAAATGAAGATATTGAATCTTTTTTAAATGACAATAAAAAAAGCGAAAAAGAAAAAGAAATCAAAGAAGAAGATACTAATCCTTTTTCAGCCCTATTCTCATTTTTAAAAAAAGATAAAAAAGAAAAACAAGAAGATAAGATTGATTTAAAAGAATTAGAAAAGAAATCCAAGAAAAAAGAAAATTATGCAGAAAGATATGTAAGAAGTTTAGCAGAAGCAAATGCAATAAATACTTGTTTTAATATATTTGATGTTTATAAAAAATCACATGGAATGGCTTCATTTCCTTTTTCAGAAAATGCAGAAGCCAAACCTCCTCAAACAGAATTAGAAAAATGGTTTGGATTTAAATAAAAAAATCAAATAAAAACTAATAATCTAAATCTATTTATTAAATATAAACTAAATAAGAAATACATTAATTACTAATATTCTATAAAAAATTTGATAAAAAGCCTTTTAAGAAAGATTCAATAAAATAACAAAATATTAATAATCTAATTTCTTAAATTTACTATGAAAAAAGAATTTAAAGAAATAAAAAATAAAGAATCTGAAGAGGATTATGAAGAAGAATCTGAAAATAAAGATTTTGAAATAAATGATTCTAAAGATGAAGAATTTGAAAATGAAGATAATTTTGATTATGAAAAAAATCAAAATCTTGAAACAATTGCATTATCTTCAAGAAAAATTGAAAATCCTTTTTTAGAACAGGATTTAAAAGAGACAAATCAAGAACAAATTAATACAGAACCAATAACTTCACAAACACAACCTCAAAACCAAAAACCTGTTTATGAAGAAATATACAAACCAATTAATTTTACTCCTCCTTCTTTAACTCAAGGTTTTACAGCTCCTGACCCTGTTAATTTTAATCAATTTAATATGAATCCTATAAATCCAAATACAAGAGATTGGAATAAGCCATTTACACAAACAAATCAACCTTTTAATCCAG
>Ga0272442_10010297_pt1 | contig 11539 bp, 5 predicted proteins | sample SSMForm2O_FD_200262 | JGI IMG/M metagenome (GOLD analysis project Ga0272442, IMG submission 200262) | Marine sediment archaeal communities from Little Sippewissett salt marsh, Falmouth, MA, United States - SSM-Form-2O | ecosystem: Environmental > Aquatic > Marine > Wetlands > Sediment ...
CAATTATTTAATTGATAAAAATCAAGGCGTCGTTATGATGAAGGATACATATGAAGCATGGCACGATCCAGATTGGACTCGTATGAAAATAGTTAATATATATAATGAGGGAGTTGAGACATATCAAAATTATGTAATTGATATGATAGTTTATTATGATTCAGATATGCCGAGTGATTTTGAGGATATTCGTTTTACAGATGAAGTAGGAAATGATTTGTATTACTGGCTTGGTGAAAGAATAAATGGAGAGCAAGTAAATGTTTTAGTAAGAATTCCTGAGGTTAATCCAGGCCAAACATATATTTATATGTTTTATGGAAATCCTTCCGCAGAGGATGAAAGTAACTTTGATATGATATTTACATGGGATGATAGAACTGATCCTGATATTATGATATCTTATAAAAACTACCTAGAAGGTGCTTGGGACCCTGATGTGGAATTTGGTGAAGATCACTTTTTAGCTGCATGGGAAGAGCGCCTTGGTCCTGAAGTTTTACCGTTTAGCATGGAACGTTCGATTTTCTCTGTTATACATGGTAGAGCATATGATGATGAGGGTGGGAATCCTAGACCAACTGGTGATAACGATATAAATATTGAAGTAAAAACTGGTTATCATGCTCAAAATCCTAGTATTGCTTATGGTTCCGGAAAATTTTTAGTAGTATGGGAGGAAAACCCTGCTACTGTAGTTGATCGTTTTAAAGCAGATATAAAAGGAGCTTTTGTAACACTTGGTGATAATATTACAGTTTCAGATCATTTTACTATTTGTGATGCACCAAACGCACAGGTCGATCCTTGTGTTGCATATGATAACTTAAGTCATAGATTTTTTGTTGTTTGGGAGGATCTAAGAGGTAGCACAAACAACATTGATGTTTATGGTCGTATTTTAGATTCAAGTGGCCCAGTTGGTTCAGATTTTCAAGTTGGAGCGGGTGCTAATTGTCAAGATGAGCCTTGGGTTTGTAGTGATGGAAATGGGAATTTTATGGTTGTATATGAGGATGGCCTAACTCCAGATACAGGTCCTTTTGGTTTAAAAGCACAAAAATTTAGTTCTACTGGAAATCAGGTTGGGTCAACTATAACAATTGCAACAGGCTCTTCAAGTGTTGATCATATATTTCCATCTGTATCTTATTGTCATCATACGCAAAGATATTTTTTCGCTTGGAATGATGCAGATCTTTCTAGCGGTGATTGGCGTGGAAATATTTGGGGAAAAATAATTGATAACTTTGGAAACGTTGTGCATGATAATTTCATAATACAAACAGGTTCTAACTATATTAGAACTGATGTAGTACCATATCTTGATACTTTGTTTTTTGTAAGTTATGATGGAGTAAGTGATTTATGGGGAAAACTTGTCAGTTCAGATGGAATTGTTCAAACAAATGAGCATATGCTATCAGATGGTTCATCTCAGAGTGTTGATTGGAATAATCTTGCTGTTGGAAATGGTAAAATCATGGCAGTATGGGAGGATGAAAGAGATCAATCAAGTCAATTTGCAGATTCTTTTGGAAGCGTCTGGCATATATATCGATCAACTGGATCTGAAGATATTTATTATACAATTACTGAAGAAAAACAAATTATTACAGAAGCAGTTCTTATTTCAAAAGTAATATCGCCTTCAGATCTTGAGGAATGGGGTGAATTTGGTGCAGTTTATACTATGCCCATTGGTTCTATTCGTTTTGACATATTAAATGAAGGTGCCACACAGGTAATAATGAGCAATATTAATCCGGGACGAGACCTCTCATCAATTGATACAAATAAAATTAGGATTAAGGCTACTTTTCAAAGATCAATACCGAGGGATACGCCTGTTTTAGATAAATGGAATGTTTCATATATTGGACATGATGCCGATCCACCATGGACCGACTATGAAATTATGCCATCAAGCCCCGATGGGGAGAATGGATGGTATACAATAACTGTTGAGTTTACTCTTTACCCTCACGATGATGTATCCTTGCCTGAAGAGATTATAACGTACTATAAAACAAATGATGGTTCAACAAACATATATTCTAGTTCAAATAAACCAAAATTTTATTCAGAAGGGGTAGACAACAAACTGGAATTTTGGTCAGTAGATAATGCAGAAAATGAAGAAATTCCACATAACATAATAGATGGAGTTAAGATAGATAAAACAAAACCTACCGTTACAATTCAAAGTCCTAGTTGGGGTGTTATAAAAAAAGGCGATGTAGAAGTAAGTGGAACTGTTTATGAATCTTCTCAAGGTTCTGGTATAAATAAAGTTGAGATATATCTCAATGGTGGAAAAATACCAGATGAAGAAGTAGAACTATCTAATGAAAAAGATTATTTTGAATGGCATTTTACAGCTGAAGGCTCTTCTTGGATTACCAAGCAAATAATCAGCCATCAATATGATATAGAAGTTAGAGCTTATGATGATGCAGGAAACACGGGTAATTCATATGTTTCGATTTATACTATTAGATCACGAATTCATAATACATTTTTTTACAATTTAATACAAAGGATACTAGTTATGCCCTTTTTTTCAAAATTTTTAAATAATTATTCAAATGTCTTATAAATCTATGCAAAGCTTAATATAATACTTGACGAATAAAAAAATAAATATTTAACAAAGGGGGAAAAATATTCAATCAAAAAAATTGATAACTGTTATTCTTTTGATATTTTTCTTATTAATGTCTAGTTTTAATTTGAGCGTTGCGAATTATACAAAGCATGATAATTTTTTTGTTTCAATTTCCAAAAATGAAGTTTGTTCTATTTCTGAACTATCATTTGAAGAAAAAAATGATTTTGTTAAGATAAATCTCAAGGAATCAAAAAATTTTTTGACATATGCTGGAAAACCTGCGCTTCCTTTTATTGTTAAAGACTTTGTTATTCCAAAAAATTCGATAATAAAATCTGTTAATTGTAAACTTACTAGTTTTTCAGAAGAAAAACTTGATTATAAAATAATTCCTGCTTCAGAGCCTATTTTAAAACTTAAAACAGATGAAATGATGGCAGGCAAATATAACTGTAATATGAAAATATATTCTAGTCACGATTTCTATCCTTATAAATGGTATGATTATACTATGACTCATGGAATAGATGGTATTAGACTTTCTATTCGTATTTATCCTGTACGTTATAGTCCCGCCAGTAATTTGATAAGAGTTGCTTCAGATTTTGAAATAGAAATTGTTTATGATAGTCTTTTAGAAAAAGAGTCTTTTTCGGAAGAATATGACATGGTGGTTATTGCTCCCAATATTTTTTCTTTTGCTTTAAAGCCTTTGATTAATCACAAAAATAGTATTGATGTAAATTGTTTTTTAAAGTCGACTCAAAAAATTTATGATGAGTATCCTGGTAGGGACAATGCTGAAAAAATTAAGTATTTTATACAAGATGCAATTGATTCTTTTAATATAAGTTATGTTTTGCTTGTAGGTGGTATGAAAGGACTTAAACAGGAATGGTATGTTCCAGTTAGAGAAACTAATGTTGATGATGGATGGGAGTCAGGTTATATTAGCGATTTGTATTTTGCTGATATTTATAGGTTGAATCAAACTAGTTTTGAGAAAGAATTTGATGATTGGGATTCTAATGGAAATAATGTTTTTGCAGAATGGGATTTAAATAGTATTCATCCTGAGGATGTTATTGATTGTGATCCTGACGTTCATATTGGTCGTCTTGCATGTAGAAGTATTTCAGAGGTAAAAAATGTTGTTTCAAAAATAATTGATTATGAAACAAAAAATAAAGATTTTGTACATTCAAAGAATTTTATTTGTGTAGGTGGTGATACAGTTCCTCCTTATGATGACCCTGAAAATATCTGTGAGGGGGAGTTTATGTGTGATATAGCATCTGGTGATATGAAAAATGTGGGTTATGATACAGTAAAGCTATATGTTTCAAATGGTAGTCTTAAAAGACCCTTGGATGTTATTAAAACGCTAAATTTAGGTGCAGGTTTTGCTTATTTTAATGGTCATGGAAATCCTTTTAGTTGGTCTACCCATCCACCTGAATCAAATGATTATTCATGGATTGATGGTCTTAATAATAATCAGATGAACCTGCTTTTTAATAAAAAGAGATTGCCTGTTGTAGTTGTTGTTGGTTGTCATAATAGTCAGTTTAATGTTACTCCTGTCAAGTTTTTTGAGGGAATAAAGAATAAAGGTTTAGGTTATTTTAGTCTTAATAGTTCTTCTCTTGGCGGTTTTTGGAATGTTGATTGGATACGTGAGTGTTGGGGTTGGAAGCTTGTAAGTATTAAGCATGGTGGTGCTATTGCAACTATTGGAAATACTGGTTTGGGTTATGGTTTGCAAGGTTCAGAAATAGCGTATTCTGATTGGATTAGTCTTCAGTTTTTTGATGCTATCGCAAATCAAAATAAAACAACCTTAGGAGAAGCACATAGTGCTTCAATTAGTGATTATGTTGCATGTTTTGATATTAATGGCGAAGATAATAAAATTGATAGAAAATCTGTAGATGATTTGGTTTTATTAGGAGATCCAAGTATAAAAATTATATAAATTCTTATTTTTGTTTTTTCTTAATTAATATTATTAAAGTAAGAGCAAATAGTAATATTATTGTTTCAAATCCAGGTATTACCCATTTTTCATCAGAATCGTCTCCTACATCTGTCTCATTTTTATCAGTGTCATTATTTGGCTTCTCTCCTGGTGTTAAAAGAATGTTTGCAGTGGTTGTTACTGTATCTTGAGCGCCGTAATTATCTGTTATTGTTAAAGTAACTGTATATTCTCCTTCTTGTGTGTATGTGTGAGTTGTTGTTTCTGCGTTTGCTGTGCTTTCATCTCCAAAATCCCATCTGTATTTTGATATTGTTCCATCATTGTCATAGCTACCTGATGCATCAAATGTAATTTCATCGTTTTTATATGCTGCATATGGTCCATTTGCAACTGCAACAGGATCTTCATTATCAATTTGTACTTGTTCAATTGTAACTGTGCTGTATACTGTATCTGACCATAGGTATTTGTTGTCGCGGACTTTAAATGCAATATTATGCGTTCCTATAGATAGACTTGTAGTTGTAAAAGTTGCAGAATTTGGTAGATATCCATCTATGCTGGAGCTCCAATTATACAATTGAATGGTCCCATCTTCGTCAACTCCATATCCTGTGAATGTTATTTCTTCTCCATATTCAGCTGTTTGAGGAGATATGCTTTGTATATATGCTGTTGGTTTTTGATTTGGTGTAGTACTTCCTGAAGGATTAACTACTAGTGTCTCTTGTGCAGGTGGACTTGACCATTCTTCATCATCATCTTTTACTCTAAAATAAATGTTATATGTTCCTGCGGATAGGCCAGGATGTGTAAAATCTTCTGAAGCACTTACTATGTCGCTATTAATTTTCCATTCCCATTCTAATATGCTTCCATCATCTGTTCCATATCCTGAGAATTGAATGTTTTCCCCTGCAGTTGCAGGGTTTGGACTGATCGAGCTTATATATGCTGTTGGTTTTTGGTTTTTAAAATAACCAAGTGGTTTTTGATCATTTACTCCTCCATTTGTGTATGGGCTATCTCCTATTCCATCACCGTTGCTATCATAATCATTATAGTCACTCCAATAGTTGCCCTGGTTTTCATTGTACCATGTGTTTGATCCACCGTCAAAGGCATTTCCTCCATAATTTTCAGATAAAATATTTCTATAAAACAGATTATTATTTGACAGAGTGTCGATAGAAATTCCAATTGTATTATCTTTATTACTTGTTATAGAATTATCATAAAAGTTATTCTCCGCGGATCTTGATATTTTTATTCCAGTTGTTTCGCTATTTTGTATTATGTTGTTGTTTATTTGATTATTATTTGAGAAATATCCTAGTGAAATGCCATTATCTTCATTTTCTTCAATTGTGTTATCTGTAATCGTATTGTCTGTTGATGTAATAAGGTATATTCCGTTGCCACCTTCTTTTATTATATTGTTCGAAATAGTACATCCTGAAGAACTAGCAGATAGTAGTATACATGAATGTTTACTTGAAGCATGGTAAGTATTTTTAATTGTAAATCCTGAGATTGTAACATTTGAGCTTTTTATTGTTATTGTATGTAGAGTAGGGCCACTTTGACTTTTACTGTTTATTATTACACTGGATGTTCCATCTCCCTGCAGGGTAATTTCTTTGTTAATTTCGATAAATTCTTCATATGTTCCGCTGTGTACTCTTATAGTATCACTATTATTTGCTGCATCAATTGCATCTTGGATATTTTCATAATAATATCCGCTTCCTACATCTAGTGTTGCGGCTTGGCATTTTTCAGCTGGTATTATAAATGTAAAAATAGTAAGAAACATACTACACACTACAAGTAGTGTTATTGTATCTCTCATTTTCACCATCCAATTTTATATACATTTTATTTATTTATAACTCTTCTCTTATTTCACTGAATCCTACTATATTATATTCTTTTTCTATAAGGTCTTCTAATTCATCGTATATCATAAGTAAGTTCATATATTCTAAAAGGGTGCTGTTTAGCAAATCAGTTATATTTGACATATTTATCATAAAAGATGCAGAACCATTTGTGTATGTCAGATTTTCTGCTAGATTTATAAGATAGTTACTTGCATTATTCCTTAGCATACATAATTTTCCGGCTGATTCTGAAAGATTAACATAAAGTCCTACGAGGTTAGAAAACTCGCCGCTATAATTACGGGTTTTTTCAAACATGCTTCTTGCTACGCCAAAGTTATCATAACCAAGACTATAGTTTTCAATTGCAAGTAAACAATTCTCTATCGTGCTATTTTTATAATTGTTGAATGTTTCGTTTTGATTTGCACTTAAGGCTGATGTATACCATATATATGCCAAATCAAAATTATAATTACCTTGTGATCTGAGTTCTCTTGCTTTATCAAGATAACTAAGTGATGACAAAAGTCTAGTTGTAAAATTGGCATTTTTCGCTTCTATTTCATTTTTTTCTGCATTATACTGTGTTGTGAGCTTTTCTTCTGTGCTATTACGAGCCATAATATCTGCAGCAAAAAAAGTTATAACTACAACTCCAAGCATCACACTAAATAACATTATAAACATATTTCTATCAAATACTCTTGGCATAAGTTTTTCACCTTCTCTCCCTACTCTCAATTATAATATCTTTAATCTCTTTTATATAAATTATTCGTGCGATTTTATCAAATTGTAAATATTGTTGATAAAAAACCTTTAAAATATGGGAAAAAGTTAAAAGAGGGACTTATTTTACCCCTTTTACAAATTCTTATTTGTGCCCTGGTAGTGTAGTGGCCTATCATCCTAGCCTGTCGAGCTAGGGACTCGGATTCAAATTCCGGCCGGGGCGCTTCTTTTTTAATTTAATCCTATTGTGTGTTCATCCCAGAATATCATTGGGCATACTATTGGATTCTTTGTACTTTCAAATTTTACTTGTGCAAAGTTTTCAAAAGGTGCATTTAATCTCTGTGCAGTTTCTGATCCAACTTGTCCTACACCTGTTCTGTTTAGTATATAGTTGATGTTGTTCTCACCGTTTTTCTCTATACGTATCTTATACCATCCGTTTCTTAAGTATCCATCTTCAAAATCAGAGTTTAGTTTAACCCATCCTGTTCCAGTTACATAGTAATATAGTGCTAAATAATGGTTAAGTGGAGAGTCTGTTTCTTGCTCAACGTATTCTAATTTTAGTTTTGCTATGTCTTGTCCTATGTTGTTTTCAAGATCTAGGTATAGATCTGCCTGTTCGCTTGCATCTCCGCATGCAAACCATGTCTCCCAGTATATCATGTCCCCGTCAAGCTCATCAAAAGAGTAATTCCAATATAGGGGACTTCCTGATGCTCTCATTTTTGTTTTAAATGATTTTGCTGTGTTGTAATGATATCCTGATGCTACTTCAAATACTGTTCCAGGTATGTTTTCAATACTTGTTTCAAACCATTGCCGTCCGAAATATGATTGAGTTGCAGGTCCCCCTCCCTTATCATCTGAAAATCCTTCTGTTACACTTTCAGGGTATTCAAATTGTGTAACAGTTAGATCTGTCGGATCATCATCATCTGTTTCTCCATCTCCATCTTGGTCTATTCCATCATCAATATGTGCGTCATCTGTTAGTTCAGTTTCATCATTATTTCCATCTTCATTGCTATCCCAAAATACGGATCCTTGGTTTGATACAATTGTACCGTTTTCTAATCCTTGGTTTACAGTAACCTGAAACTCAAGGATGACACTACTTTCTGCAGGTACATCTCCATCCCATGTTATCTTGTTTTCACCTGAGTCATAGCTAATCGAACCAGATGTTGCAGTTGCAGAGCCAGGAACATATGTTGTATTCTCAGGGATAAAATCTTCAAACTCATCTCCAGGGTTATCATCTTGATTCGCATCACCTGTATTACTTATTGTTACACGGTAATTTATTGTATCTCCGCATTCAAGAGGTTCATCGTTTAAATCTTCAGCTAGTTTTCTTGCCATTATTTCTGTTTTTGCGTATCCTGTGAATTTTAGATTATCAATAAATGCTCCGCTGTCAAACAGATTGTCTCCTGCATCTTTAATATTAAATGTTACTGTTATTTGCTCGTTAGGTGATACAGGGTGATTTACACCACCTATCTGTATTAAATCAGATGCACCAGCGTCTGCTCCGTTTCCTCTTGGGGTTGTATCAACCCAGTCTACACCTCCAGGGTAACCGCTTCTTGCAAATATGTCAAAACCTGTACCGGGTATGCTATTGGATTCCAATAAGAAATAACCGCTGTTTACATCAAAAAGATACTGAGAGGTTCCTTCATTTGGTGAATCTACCGTTACAGTTAATTTATCATTATATTGTGTTCCAACATATTCTGGATATTCTGAACTCAAGAATTGTATATCATAATAGATATAATGCATGTATGGTGGAACTTGAAGAGTCATTGTTAGTTCTGCTTCATCTCGTGGATAACCGTACATTCCTCCATCAAACCATGTTCCTCTCTCGTCACCTGGTTCGTTTTCATTTGTTGTTATTATATCTGTACCTGCAATTCCGGTGCTTAAAAAGGCAAAAGATGATCCGTGTGTAGGATACATTGTACCAAGGTTGCTAAATACCCCTGACTGGCTAGTTCCATACTCATCGGTATCTTCATATGAAGAATCAATAAGCCATGATGAATTAGACAAAATCGCAAGAGCAAGATCCTCTCCATCATAAGAACCTGCTTTTACTTCATCTGCTGGCAATATAATTAAGATGTTTGACAGCATCAAACTTATTGCAATTATTATTGCAATATTTATTATTTTTTTCTCCCTACTCATATTTATCCTCCTCCATATCCAACTATTTGTAAAGAATTAGACTCAACAGGTTCATCATCTTGAACCCCATCATTTGGTGTTACTACACAACTCCAAACGTTTCCAGTTAAAGTTTCATCTGATACTATAACACTTTTGTCAGAATAACCGTCTTTTGTACATAGGTAATTTTGATATGCTTGTTCATCTGAAATAACTCTATTATAAATATGAAACTCATCTATTGAACCTGTAAAATTATTAATTGATTTGCTACCTGTTGTAGCATTTACATATACCTCATCAATATATATATCATCATAATCAGAGTTTGAATGTGATTCAAATAATATTTTCATATTTGTTGGAAATGTGTAATCTGTTTCGTTTATCCATATTGTTTCGTGGTAGAATTGATCATTTTCGAATTCATCTCCAACATCATAGTCTCCAACAGTGTTCCAGCTGTTGCCATCATGGTAATGTACTCTGAAATCGTCATAATCCCAGGATTCTAAACTATCTGAATAGAACCAAAACTCGATTTTTATAGAGGTATAACCTGGTGTTTGTACGTCGATTCCGTTTGTATGATAAAACGATGAAGAGTAACCATTGTTATCTTGAATATTTGCGGCTTTATCTCCTTGATGCGCGTAGGTTCCCCAGCTGTATAATTTACAGTCTCTTCCACCATCTGTATAGTTTCCAAAGCCGTCTTCGAAATCATCATAAGTGATTACTTCCCATTCTCCTGGTAGAGAATCAGAGTTTGTAGCTCCAATAAGGCCATTTATACTTTCACCTGTCCCTAAAAACGAATTAGGATTATGTACATGACCGCTTGCCTCTAGTTCACCATCTAAAAATAGTGATGAATTTCCTGTTTCATAATCATATGTTGCTACTAAATGATGCCATAAATTATCAGAGATATATGTGTTTCCTAAAAGTTCGTCTTGTCCATCGTTTGCATATGTAAACCATCTGATATATCCATTGTCTACTAATAACTCATATATTTTATCCCTATCATAAGACGAAATAACTCCGCTTTCTTCAGAGGTTTTAAACCAGCATTCAACAGTTATTTCATCAACATAGTTTGCATCAAAACAATGCGGCAGAGAGATATGATTATTTATCCCATCAAATTGATACGAGCCTCCGATAACTCCTCCGCTGTTCCATTCTGCTCCATTTACTGATCCATTGTTGTTGTTTCCGGAGTAATCTTTTACTGAAGAATTATCATTTGTATCAAAGGGCATTATTATATCATTTATAGAGTTTGCATCTATAAGCCAGTTATAGATATAGCTAGTGGGAATAATTGCAGGGGTTATAGTTTTATTAAAACATATTAAATCTTCTTCTGTTGAATTTGTTAGAAGGCTTGAGATTAACATAGAATCGCCATAGTCGTTTGGACTGGCAGCTTCTTGTCTTGCTTTACCTTTTAATGTCCCTGTAAACACTTGATTTTGTTTTCCTTCTTCATCTATTGTATAAACAATCACGTTAAGTTCCATGGAGTCGTTTAGTAACTTAACTATAGGTTTGTCTATGATATCAAAAGGTCGTCTGGTTTGTCCTATTGACCATTCATCTTTTTTGATTGTTCCAGTTCCGATCAAAGTTCCGTTAGTGTATGATACAGAAACGCAGTAACTACCTAAAGCAGAGCCGCCATCATGGTATAAATAGATATCACCGCTCTCTGTTACATCTCCTATTATCTTTGCAGAAATATTTATATCTGGTTCTTCTGGGTAAAAATAAGGGGAAATAACTACAAAAGAGACAACAGCAATGATAATTAGAAGTAAACCTCCAATTACCTCATTTACAGCATAATCTCTACTGCGTAATGCTTTTGCTCCCTTCATCTCTCCCAATCCACCTTTTATTTCTTTAATTTCTACTATATGAACCTTTTCTGTTATTCTCACAAATTGGAAATCTAGCAACTAGAATAATACTTTGAAAACGAAAAAAGTGATCATGACTAAAAGGAAGCCATAGCGGACACCTGATGAAAGCTTTCCGTCCATCATAAAACCACCTAGCAGTCCACCGCCTACGCTTTGAACTAGGACGAAAATAAAAAACGTGTCTTTTAATGCTATTGGGTCTATTTTTCCT
>Ga0272442_10010299_pt1 | contig 11537 bp, 22 predicted proteins | sample SSMForm2O_FD_200262 | JGI IMG/M metagenome (GOLD analysis project Ga0272442, IMG submission 200262) | Marine sediment archaeal communities from Little Sippewissett salt marsh, Falmouth, MA, United States - SSM-Form-2O | ecosystem: Environmental > Aquatic > Marine > Wetlands > Sediment ...
GCATGCTTGATTTCATGCTCTGAAACCATGCTCTGACTAGCCACCCCTCCTTCGACATATCTATGCAGATTGTCTCTGTCGTAGGGTATTAGCCTATATATATGCCAGATGTCCCCCTTGTGTTTCCCCGAATCTGGCTATCCGTTCAGCACTGCTGAGCCGGAGTATCAACTTGGGGATGTATTATCTAAGTCTCATTCCCCCTTCGGGGGGACTTATATCCCTCGCTTCGCTCGGGGGTCTTTTCTCCTTTATTCTATGTATAGGAGAAATGACACTTTATTGGCTAGGAAAGAAAGAACTGCCCCGTTTTTAAAGGAAAACAAAAGAAAAGGGAGCCCAGGCTGACTAAACCTGAGCTCCCTTAAGCAGGAGGAGGCAGATCCTGCTGATTGGTCCTTAGATGGGGAAGAGGTTGGACATGTGGTTAGGGTCAGCCTTCATGGCTGCCTTCTCCCAGGCCATGTGCCAGAACTTGGCTGTCAGTGTCCGCTGGTCCTCACGTCCATACCTGTCCAGACAGTGAGCGAAGCGTTTGAATGCTGCCCACTGTCTCTCAAAGGTCCTTTCCTTGAGGTTGTCCATCACTTGGACTCCTTCTGACGCTTCCACTCGTCAGCGAAGACTTTGCCTGTGGCCTTGGCACCACGTGTCACCTGCTTGGCAGTCCAGACCAGGCCGAACAGACTGTACTGACCGGCGACTTTGGGGATGACGGCTGCGATCTCGCCCATGCTGGGCTCTTGCTTGGCGTTCTCACTCATCACTTCTCCTCCTCGAGTTCCTTGCACTTGTGCTCAGCCAGGGCCATGAGGTCTACGACACCCATGTCCATCTCGTGACCCTTGTTGATCACGTAGGTGATGTCATGCGTTGCGTCATACTTGACGCTAGCCTCATCAGGCTGGAACACGACGTGATCGAACTCACAGCCACAGAAGGCTACGGCGTGCTCGTAGTCTCCGAGGGCAATGATGCCCTTGCCTGAGCTGAATGCCAGGATGAAGAGCATCAGGGCGGCGAAGACAGTAATGAGAATCGTTGAGGTTTTGAGTGCACTCATGTTACTTCTTCTCCTTGTCGTTCTGTACCAGTCCGACCGCCGCACCAGCTACAGCACCAGTGACAGCCCAGCAGGGAGTTGCGATGGGCAGGAGTGCGAGAGTGATGGGAGCAGACGGGATCAGGCAGACCCCGATGCCGACGCCGAACAGGGTCGAAGCGAAGCGGTTGGGCATCTCGTTGTGGATGGCACCCAAAGCCCCACCCACGATGGGAAAGGAGATGGGCGCGGTCAGAGCCAGGGCTCCGTGCACAGGAGTCATGATGGCACCGAATGCAGCTCCTGCGATTCCGCCGATCACGGTGTTTTTGACCACGTTCACGATTTTCTTCTCAGCTTTCGTCATGGCTTAGCCTCCTTAGCCTTTCGTTTCGTTAAGTTTCTTACCCTTCAGAACTTCCAGAGCCATGTGAGCTCTTACTGGATCGATCAGCTGTCCAGCAATGCTGATCTGATTCTGGTACAGCTTGACGTTGAAGCCAAAGCTGGCTAGCTCAGCAGCCATCTCCACGATGCGCCCGCTGTTGTACGGGCAGGTTGGCCGATGGCTGTTCTCGTCGTTCATGTGCCCGTCACAGAGCTTGCAGCGCATGATTTGAGTCTGGCGTAGCCCGAATCTGAGCTCCAGATTCATGCTACATCTCCTCCTGTCGGCGTTGCAGGTCTGCGAGCATCTCTTCCTCTTCCTGCTCGAACCTAGCCTTGCATTTGTCGCACATGACGGGCTCACCAGGAGCTGGTGGTCCACCGAACTCTTTGTCGTAGTCCACGACCCCGTCTTTGCAGAATTCGCATTTGTACATGATCAGATCTCCTCAACTACTGCTGCTTGGGCCTGTGCAGACGCCTCCACGTGGGAAGCGTATGTTGGACATCGCGAGGAATGCCCTTGCGCCACTCGGAGAGCCACTCATCCGTCTCTGTGTGTATCACGTCCACTGAGGTCCAGCGAAAGATGGACGTCAGGCATGCCTTGAGCATGATCCACCAGAAGTGCCACTTGCCGTTGAAATACATGGTTGTCATGATTAGATCTCCTGTTTGATCAGACCTAGCACTGCCCTGGGTTCGGACCAGGAACAGCACTAGCTCTGAGGTTAATGCGAAGCGTCGAGACTATGCGTAGCGGTTGAACTCCTCCTCGTCCAGGAGGTGGATGAACTGAGCATCGAGCTCAGCCCACTGACTGATCAGGTCGTTCTGCTCCTCGACCTGGATCATGTTCTTGAAGTGGACACGACCACGCTGGTCCACGATGTAGGCCACGCGCTGGTTCATCTTGGCCCACTCTTTGACCAGATCCTTGCACTGAGGCACGTATCCCCAGCTCTTGAGGGGCAGGTCCTCGACGAGCTCATGCGTGTAGGTGTCGGGCTTGGAGAAGTCGTCCTTGAGGTGACTGTCGAACAGACAGTCAATGGTCTCCTGAGGATCGAAGTTCTTCTCCTGGTTATCGATATCCTTGGGGTCGAACCCCACGGTCTGCAGGTAGTAATTCGGATCGTCATACTCAGTCCACTCGTTGGGATTGGGCAGGACGAACTTGAAGTAGTCAGGCCAGGTAGCGTTCGTGGTGGCGATGATCTCGTTGCACTGCGCTTTGAGCGCCTTCCACTGGTCCCAGAGGCGGCTGAGAGGCTCGGCCATCTGAGGAGTCTTGAGGTACTCTTTGTGGCCCTCGTACTCCTTCCAGGCCTCATCGCGCTCCTTACGCAGCTTGTTGGCCTTCTTCCAGAGGTCCTTCTTCCAGCCAGGGAAGCGAGCAGCACGTGCCGCGCACTGCTTGTCCGTGAGCGTGACCCAGATCTTCTCGTCACCCTCGACCTTGGTAACGCAGATGTCTTTCTTGGACTGAATCCACGCCTTCTTGCCGTTGACCAGGGTTTTGACTGCCTGGATTCGAGACAGCTTCTTGAGCCACTTCTGGCCTTCCTTGAGCTCCTCCATACAGGCCTTGAACCTCCACTTGGCCAGGAGATAGCGATCCAGGGCTTCCTGACGACGACGCTGGACGTCCTCGATGAGTTTCATGCCCTTGGCCATGCGCTCCTGAAGTTCGATCACCTCAGAGAGAGCAGCCTCCTTGCCATAGTCCTCGAAGAGACTGGGGCTCGGGTCGTTGAAGAGCACGTCCATCTCATCACGAGGTGCACGCAGCTCCACGATGTTGACCTTCTCCCCGTTGTCGAACTTGAGGTTCATGTCCTGGGTCAGGGACACGAGCATCTGCTTGCTGTCCACGGTAGCCTCCTCGGGTTGGTTGATGGGCTCACCGAGAGTCATCTCGATGGCACGTTGGAGCTCAGCCTTGTTCATGCGGGTACGGCGGCGGATGTTGAGGGTCTTGGCGGTTGCGAGAAGTTCTTTCTTGGTCATGATCTGCCTCTTCTGCTTGGCATAATTGCCGTGGCCTGTCTCGTAGGCCATACGAGTGAGGGTCACCACCCTGACATTATTCTTAGCCTAGTCGATCAGCGAGTTGTGGTACTCCAGAGCTTCTGCTTCCGTCTTGTGATGCACTGCGTCTTTCCATTCAAATTCGTCGTTGTCGAGAGGGATCGCCTTGATAGTCTCGAAGTTCTCCCAGCGATTGTAGAACTCGGAGTATCCACGTCCCAGCCAAACGGTCGACACGACTGATCCGTCAGCCAGGAGGGAGACTTTCACACTGCAGTAGTTGTGGTCTTCTCGCAGGGCAGCGTGAAGAATATCACTGACTTCATGCCCCGTTCGATCAAAGAACTTGAGGTCTCTCATCGCTTGCCTCTCCTTGTGCAGGATTGGGCCCGAAGGCCCTTATTCTAGCTAGCGCCAGAAGATCTTGTTACGTTTGAAATCGGGGTTGTTGCACCAGTAGCAGCGGTAGGCATCACGTGCATGCTCCACGTAGCCCGAACCACCGCAGCGGGTGCAGGTGTGGCGAAACTTGGCCACCAGAGTGATGTTGTAGAGCAGGCTCTTGGCCTTCCAATCGGTGCGCCACTTGATCTTGGTCTTCTCGGTCTTGGCAGCCTTGCCTCTCTTCTCGATCTTAGCCAGTTCCTTCCTGAGCAGCTCCATCTGCTCCTTGAGGTCCTCGTCGGACAGTTTGGCGAACTCGTTCAGCTTCTCTTCGATATGCAGGTTCATGTCTGTCTCCTTTTCTTTCTAGCCCCAGAATTGCCAGGCCATCTCATTGCAGATTCGAAGCTTGGCGTCTTCGCTGATCTTCCGAGAAGACCAGACGAACTCGAAGTGCGAGCACATGGCTTTGACTCGGCAAACGACAGTGACCCCGTTGCCTGTGACATGGGCCTGCCACACAGAGCTGTTCTTGATTTGGCGGATCTTGCTGTAGGTAAGCCTTGGTCCAACGCCATCAGTAGTTGGGTTGTCTTCGAGCTCTTTCATACGGTTGCGCTGGTTCTGCTCTTTGCGCTGGATATCTTTGAGGGTGTCGATCATGCTCATCTCTGCCTCCTAGAAGGGCTCGCACAACATGTCTTTGGCCAGGTCGACCATCTCCTGAGTGACACAGTCCCCCACGAAGACGAAGGTATAGCCACCATCGGGGTCAACCAGGATGTCGTCGTGAGTTGCAGGAACCTCGTCGAGGTCCTTCTCGACAGTGACGGCGACCGTGTGGGTCTTGCCCCGAAACACGAAGTCGTAGAATTTCTCAGCCAGCATCTCCGGCTGTGTTCCTGGGGGCTTGCCCTGTTCGAAACACAACTCGTCCATGCAAAAGTCGCAACGGACCAATGGGGTACATCTCTTGCAGTTCTTCACGTCTGCCTCCTTTGTGTTACTTCGAGCCGAGTCGCTTAGCCAGACGATTCCAGCGAAAGACGGCCAGACGCCATCGTCGCAAGTTGCGCCAGATCGGACCATGGTGTCGTGCCAGCACAACGAAGTACAGGTCTTCCATCTCTGCCTCCTTAGCAGATACCATCTCCCCTAAGCCATGGTCTTTTCAGGCCTGGTACACCTTGCACCAGTGGGGAGCCAAGGACCTGCCGAAGACAGGCCCGTTTTTATTCTATTCAGCTTGGCCTACTGCTAGGCCTCGAGACGGAGGGTCTTCTTGAGGTTGGCGAACTTGTTGGTCTCGAACTTGCTCTGGTTGGAGGGCTGCTGCTTGCGCATCTGGAGCATGGCCCACTTGCGCGCCACGTCACGCATGTTGTGGATGCAGGCGGTGGGGTTCATCGCCATGAGCTCGTCGAGCTTCTTCTGCTGCAGGCTCTTCTGCGTCTCGTACATGAAGGTGCTGTCCTTCTGGGCAACCTGCTTGGTGACCTTGCCCTTCTGCTTGGGACGACGGGTGGGCTTGCTGTTGTCGCGGTTCTTCTTGTTGTTCTCGGCCTTCTGCTCTTTCTTGCTCTTCTTAGCCATAACAGCCTCCTGCACCTACCAGGTGCATAACTAGGGATTACCACCTTGGTAACTCTCTAGCATGGGCTACCAATACCCATGTACCTACTATCCAGGGATAGGACCTGGACAATAGGCTCGTCGTGGTGGTGCTACTTGATTACCTGGTTGATCCAGTGCTTGGGCTTGACCATCTCGGCCCTGACCTTCTCGTCTTGGATCAGTTCGTCGAACACGTCTTTGGCGAACTCTGCCTTTGCTCTTGCCTCCTCTGCCCTGCGCTTGGTGTTGCTTGCCTGCTTGTCCTTGATGTTCTTGATCAGCTTGCTCAACATGACTTGCCTCTCCTTTCCTTACCTACCACAGGTAAGTCTATAGTAGCCACTTCCCCCATACAGGCAGGAAGTGACCACTAAGGCTCGCTTGTGGTGGATCTAGCGGTTCTTATTGGGGCAGCTCTGCTTGACCTGGACCTCGATCTCGTCGGGAGCAGCCATGTACGCGAGGGTCATGCCCAGCGAACCCTCGTACCCGGTGATCTTCTCGATCGGCTTGCCAACGTAGCGGCCGTCGTAGATCTTGAGCAGCGAGTCGAGCTTGCTCTCGATAATGGAGTAGCGGCCGTCGTGGTTGTAGACAGCCAGGATCTCGCGATAGTCCGCGTGGTAGACCACGTAGCCCTTGTTGAGGATGTACTGACCAGGCTTCATGCCCAGAAGCGCTCTTGCCGCATCCTCAGTGATCACGGCTACACGATTCCAGACTGCGTGCTTGCAGCCCTCGTCGCAGGTCCATACCTGATCGTGCGGGTACTCGCCGTCGTGAGGGAACTGACCGAAGAGGTTGTCGTCCTTGGTCAGGGCCTTGGCCTGGATCTCTCCCAGGAGGACGCAACCGGCGTCCGACCAGCTGGCATCGGGGCGGGTCTTCAGGGCGTCCTTGTCGCCCATTGCCGCCATGACGATGGTGGCAATCTCAGCCACCGTGCTTGCAGCCACCGCAGGGATGATCTGCAGGATGAGGGTGTAGATGTGGTTCATGCTTGCCTCTCTTGCTATGGGCGGAATTGCCCTTGCCCTTGGTTTACTGTTTCGGCATTAGCCTCATCAGACACGTAGGATAGGGCTTACCCTACGTATGACAGGGGGTGTACTTGTATAGCGCCCACCCCTAGGCGCTTACTCAGGGCTGTGAACTAACCGTCCAGGGTAGCCAGTCGTTTCTTGAAGCTGGCGAGCTGTGCGTTGACATCGTCGAGCTCTTGCTCGCGTTCCGTCAGCAGGTCGCTACCCCCACCCAGCTCTTGCCTGATCTCGTGGATCTCCCCGAGAATGATATCTCTGCTCTGCTCCAGACCATCGATCTCCCAGTAAAGATCTTCTCTTTCATCCCACTCGTACTCAACGGGAGCAGCGATGTCGTTCTCAGTCATCCGCTCGTACTCCTCCTGAGCGTACTTGTCGTTCTTCTTGCGGCACTGCTCACAGAGCGCGTACATTGCGGGCTCGTCGAAAGCTCTGGTCACACGCGTGTTGGTTTTGACCTTGCACCAGTCACACTTGAAGATGCGACCCTCGTGGTTGTTCTGGGCATTCCAGCAAGCGATACAGCCAAACTCGCTGTCCGTGCAGTGCCCTGAGTGAAGGGTTGAGGTGTCCTCCGTGATAATCGGAAGGCCTTGGGTGAGATCCATGATTCGCCTCCTTACTTGCCCTTGGTTTGCTGTTTCGGCCTTAGCCACCACCTACAACATGTAGGTAGCTGGGGAGTTGGACCCCATCATCAGGCACATAGGACAGGGCATGCCCTATGTACGACAGGGGGTGTACTTATATAGCACCCACCCCTTGGTGCTTGTGTACTATCCTATCTGTACTTCTGGATCTCAGTATCCAGCTCTACCATGCGACACAGCTCAGATACGGTGAGCAGTGGTACGCTGCGTGCCATGACCGTGGAGGTGAGAGCGTTGAATTCCCGCACCAGGTCATCCACATCAGCCTGGTTCATGCTGCTGAGCAACCGTCTCGTGAGCGGGTGACTGAAGGGTGATCTCAAGAACACCCTGTACTACGAAGGACACCATGTCTACGAACAAGCCCAAGAACGCTACCATGACTGCCTCCTAAGCAGTGAGAGGGTACATCCCTCTGCTAGTACTAGTGCTACACCACGTAGCACTAATGCTAGGAGAAGGGGTAGGGATGAGCTCCCTACCCAGGCTAGTGTGCTACCTGCACACCCACTCAACGTGCGCACCAACACGCACCTCATCGCAAGTGGTAGCAGAGACAGCAGGACACACTGTCTCGATGTACATGCCATCGATATCACGCACCACACGACAGCGAGGGAAGGAGGGGGAGGCAACGGGAGCAACGGGAGCAACGGACGCACGCACGAGGACAGCAGCAGCGACAAACAGCACAAGAACCAGCACAGGGACGAGGAAGAAGAAGCGAGACTTAACAACAGAGGAGTACATGACTGCCTCCTAAGCAATGCGGGGATGATTCCCCTAGCAGCCTCTGAATGCTAGTGCACCATGCACTAGTGTGCCCTCAACTACGTACAAGTAGCTGCTATGAAAGGGCTTGTATCCTATGAGGGGGGCTTGTACTCCCCTCCTCCTGGCTAGAAGGGGAGTACTGGTATTTGGTTATTAGTCGTCCCAACCAAGGCCTGCTCTCGCGAAATCCTCCATGTCACGGAGAGCACCAGAGACGACCATATCCCTCATGCCTTTCGCATTGGGATAGTCGGCGGTGATCATTGCATCAAGACGATCAACTGCATCCCAGTCAATCATAGTGGGCAATGTGTTCACCTGGTCAGACAAGCCAGCCTCTACCAGAGCTTTCTGGTAGAACTTGACTTCTTTCCAGACCCTGTTTCTTAGGTTCTCCATAACCTTTCTCCTTCCATAACCTAGCTGCCAGGCTAGACTCACACTAGGAAGGTAGTGTGGTGGGTGAGTACCACATGTCGTACTGCACTCCCCTCTGCCTTTCTCATGCTGGACTTGGGACCAGCCAATGGCGGCATTAGAGTGCACCCCTCCCTCCTGGCTAGGAGAGGTGTACCGGGTACTACCACTTCTTGATCTGACTGATGACCAGCTCAGCTAGCACCTGGTAGTCCTCGGAGGACATAGGTGCAGCAATGCAGCCATCGTTCATCTTATCATTCGTCAACTCGTCAAGCAGATCGCAAGCTCGCATGTATTCCCGATGATAGTGCTCCGCGATAGCATGAGACGATCGAACGTAGCACGTATTATCGAGAGTACCGCGACGGTTCTGACGAGTTTCCTTTTCCATCTCTTTGATGGCACGACTCACCAGACTGAACGCTCCAGAGAAGTACATAACCTTTCTCCTTCCTATCCAATCCTAGCCAGGAATCAGACTGGAAGGTGAACGAGTGACAGACTCCAGGATGCTACCCGGGGTCTTGCATGAAATAAGGAGCCTCATACTCCCTATTACACACATAGGTACCCTCGTAAAAATTCTGAGAATTCGAGATCTAATGCAAAGTACCTAATGCACCCTCACAAAAATTTCTCAAATCGCGGCGGATAGGGTATTATCTCCCTGAAAGGAGTTCTTCGTGCCTCTCGACCAACAACTCATTCTTGACCTCGAGCGTCTCCGTGAATTTCTCAATGCACTCCACAAAGATCTGAATTCTTCTGGAGTGGAGCGGACTGCTCACTTTCTTACCTTTGTCGGGCAGGATTGTGCCTACTTCAAGAAGTCCATGGAATTTTTCCTAGCTGAGGACTATGATACACTGAAGACTGTTATTAAGGATCTCAACGATCTCTTTGACATCATTGATGGGAGAAGAAATGACCAAAAAGAAGGGTCCTAAGGATTCTAAAAATACTACAACTGAATCTCGTGAACCCAAGGAGATTATTACCCTTGGTGGCACTGCTATCACTGGCGCGGGGAAACTGACCAGGTCCAACTTCTTCCGTTTCATTGGCCATAACCTCGATGACTATGATGACGTGAAACTCTCTAAGGATGAAGCTGTACGTATTCATCACCATATTCAGAAGCTTTCTACTGGCTCTGCTGCTATGATTCCTATGTATTGCGGCGGGCCCAAGTGTCCCTTTGCAGATCGCTGTCCACTACAGAGAATAGGAAAGGCTCCTCTGGGGAAGCAGTGCCTGATAGAGGTACAGCTAATGAAGGAATGGATTATCCGCTACTTCGAGGAGTATGATATTGATCCCAATAACTTTACTGAAATCTCAATGATCAACGAGCTAGCCGAGATAGAGGTAATGCTCATGCGTCTCAATATGAACCTCTCTAAAAGAGAGAACTCAGAACTGGTAATTGACCAGGTAGTTGGCATAGCCAATGATGGACAGACGCCGCTCCTGCAGAAAAATGTATCTCCATTCATGGAGCTAAAGGACAGATTACAGTCCAGAAAATCCAAGATTATCAAATTGATGGTTGGAGACCGTCAAGAGAAGTATAAGAAGGAAGCTGCTCTCAAAGTTAAGATCGATGCAGATCCCTCTTCGAAGATGGCCGCGATGAGATCCAAATTGGACGATCTATCTAGAGAGATGGACGCATTTCAAAAGGGGGACGAACCTCAGCAGCCTGGACTCTCTCCTCAGAGCATTATCGACGCTGAGTTCGAAGATGAGTAATGCGACACCGCGACCGGAAGTTCGTTAATGGAGAGTGGCTTTTTCAAGACAAGGAAGGAAATTGGAAACCAGGCAGGAAGGCAGGGAAGTTTGCTTCCAAGAATGTAGGCCCCTCCCGTTCTCACATTCCCTGGGCTGATCCATCTGGTCCTGGTGAGCTATGGGCCCTCAGAATATCCAAAGCGATTGAGAAGAATCCTGGAGCGGTCAAAAACCGCGCTCTCAGAGAACAGGCATTGGCTTATGCTGCTGTTGGGGGCTCTTTTGAAGCCACTGCTCCATTTGAATATTCATTTGAAACCGGTAAGAAGCTAAGGACTCGAGCGATTCCTTCTGAGAGGGAGGTTGCTCGGAGTCTTCGTCAGGGTCGGTATGAGCTATCTGGTTGGGCTAAGAGGGTTATCAAGATGTCCTTGGGCCCCGAGGAGGCTCAATTTCTGCGAAGCCCCGAAAAATTTGATATTACCCCCTCATTTCTGGAGAGATGGGATAAGGCTGCTAGAGCAAACAAGATCGTAAGGTCGGCAAAATTTCACAAATTATCGATGGAGACAATTCTGTTTCGAGCAGAAAGGGCAGGCGTTCTCTCTGAAGTCCAAGAGATGCTTGGCACTAAGTCCCGCGAGGCTACCGCCTTAAAAAAGAGTATTCGCGGCGGAAAACCGTTTTTTGAGACTGCTATCAAATTTGCTCGAGCAAAACCGTGGGCTGCCGCAGGTATTGGAATTGGAGTTGGAATTGCTGCTGCTCTTGCGATCAAGCCTCTTTCTTGGTTTTCTGGACGCGATGACGACTACAATACGATTGAGGGGCTTCCACACGGCGGCTTGGCCGGGCAGATGCGCTCTCAATTTACTGATTTCGGTAGTGGCTATCGTTCTTCAGATGATGGATATACGACATTAGACAAAATCGGAGGAGCGCTCATTTTTGCTAATGCCATAACAGCTCTTCCTAATATGGCCAGTAATCTAAAAATGGCTAGAGGCTATCAAAAAGGTTATATGACCTTTTACCATGGTACTCCTAACGCCAATGCCACAAAGCTTCTTTCGCAGGGACTAATTCCTGGGAATGAAGCCCAAAGACTTGCAGAAGAAGCTGAACTACAAGAAATTTTACGTCGCGCGAATCAAGAAAGAGCAAAGCAATTTAAGCTCTGGTTTGCAGCCCAAGAAGAAAGACTCGGTGGGTTTTCTGGTGAGGCTAAAACTCAATATGCCCAACATATCAAAAAACAAATTTCAAGTTTTAGGAAGAGCTGGCAAGAAGAGAAAGAGTTAATTATTAAAGGTTTTCGGCACAACAAAAATATGCACAAACCTTTTATTCCCGATGTTGCTCAAAAGGCAGCAATGCAAGATAAGGTAGGTCGCATATTTTTCTCTGCTCATCCTTGGATTTCTAAATCTCATGCTGCAATGCAGGCTAATAAGGGAC
>Ga0272442_10010300_pt1 | contig 11537 bp, 2 predicted proteins | sample SSMForm2O_FD_200262 | JGI IMG/M metagenome (GOLD analysis project Ga0272442, IMG submission 200262) | Marine sediment archaeal communities from Little Sippewissett salt marsh, Falmouth, MA, United States - SSM-Form-2O | ecosystem: Environmental > Aquatic > Marine > Wetlands > Sediment ...
ATAACGGTGGACTATGCCGTTACCGGCGGTAGCGCCACCGGCGGCGGCGTGGACTACACGCTGAATCCGGGGCAGGTGGTCTTCGACCCCGGTCAGACCACCAAGAACATCCCGATCACGATCGTGGACGACGGCGACCCCGAGGGCAACGAAACCATCGAAGTCACGCTGAGCAATCCGACGAACGCCGATCTCGGCGCCACCACGGTGCATACCTACACGATCAACGACAACGACGGCGCTGTGACGGTGGCGTTCGATCTGGCCACCTCCAGCGGGGACGAGAGTGTCACGCCGGCAAACCTGTCGGTCTCGCTTAGCGAGAGTTCCGGCGACACGGTAACGGTGGACTATGCCGCCACCGGCGGCACGGCCACAGGAGGAGGGGTGGATTACACGCTGAATTCGGGGCAGTTGACCTTTGACCCCGGTCAGACCACCAAGAACATCCCCGTCACCATCGTGGACGACCAGCAGGACGAGAGCAGCGAGACGGTGCAGGTGACGCTGAGCAATCCGACGGGCGCCACGCTCGGCAGTCCGACGGTGCACACCTACACCATCCTGGACAACGACGGGACAGGGCAGACCTGGGACGTGTACACCATCGGGCAGTTGGAGAACGCCACGCGGAACTACGCCTCGGGTGACGAGATTCTGATCCACCCCGGCACCTATATCCTCGACGCTTACCTCCAGTTGAACACCGACGACGTGGTCATTCGCGGCTCGACGGGCGACCCCGACGACGTGACCTTGCAGGGCCCGGGGATGAACGTGGATCTGGACCCCAAGGAGGGCCTGGTCATACGAGGCAACGACGTGACGGTGATGGACCTGACCGTCGCGGGCATCTACAACAACGGTATCCACATCGCCGGCGAACTGGGCATTGACCGCACCTGGATCAGCAACGTCACGACGCTGAACTGCGGTGAGCGTCACATCAAGGGCTCGAAGGGCGATGCGATCGTGGACGACGTGATCATCGAGAACGTGTACATGCTCCAGACCGAGGCGAGGCAGTCTCGCCCGGGGCACTCGGTGGACCCGGACAACTACATCGGCGGGATCGACGCGATGGCCTGCCGGAACTGGATCGTCCGCGACAACGTGGCCGAGGGGATCGTCGGCGCGTCCAACGGCGGGCGAGGCGCGATCTTCCTGTGGAACGGCGTGGAGAACGTCACCATCGAGCGCAACCGCATCCTGAACTGCGCGACGGGCATTAGCATCGGCAATCCTTCCGGGCCCACCGGTTCACACGTGGACCCATGGCACAGCGTAGGCGGGATCATCCGCAACAACTTCATCGTGCGCGGCGACGCCATCGCGCTGGACATGTGCAACACCAAGGACCTGAAAGTCTACAGCAACACGTTCTACAGCGACAACGCGTCGTATTTCCGCACGTTGCAGGTGTACGACGAAGCGAGTGAAGGCCAGACGACCAACCTGGACTTCGCCAACAACATCATTCGAGGTGACATTAACGACCTCTCATCGGGCGATTGGAGTGCTGCCACCGTCGCGGCGATGGGCAACATTGTCGACACCAGCGGTTCGCAGGTGACCTCGAGCTGGTTCGCCGACATCAGCACCGCCGACTTCCACCTGACCGCCAGCGCCACCGACGCCATCGATCAGGGGGCTGTGCTGGCGGACGTGACGGACGACTTCGACAAGCAGCCTCGCGGCAGCCAGCCCGACATGGGCGGCGACGAGTCGAACCCGCCGGGCAGCCTGCCCGTGGTGACACTGTCGGCTACGGACGCCAACGCGGCGGAAGAGGCGCAGGATCCGGGTGTGTTCACCGTCAGCCGCGACCAGACCTCCGGCAATCTGGTGGTCTACTACTCGGTGGGCGGTACAGCCGGCAGCGGCGACTACGAGGAGACGCTTAGCGGTTCGGTGACGATCCTCGATGGCCAGCCATCCAAGACGATCACCATTACGCCGGTCGACGACGGTGAGGTCGAGAGTAATGAGACGGTGGTGCTGACGTTGACGGGCGACGCGGCCTACAACATCGGCTCACCCAGCAGTGACGCGGTGACCATCGCCGACAACGACGCGTATCCGGACGTCGAGTTCGATCTGACGGCCTCGAGCGGCGACGAGTCGGTCACGCCGGCTTCTCTGACGGTGTCACTAAGTGCAGCCTACCCGGCCACGGTGACGGTGGACTATGCGGTCACCGGCGGCGACGCGACGGGCGGCGGGGTGGATTACACCCTGGCGGCCGGCACGCTGACTTTCGACCCCAACGACACCAGCGAGACGATCACCATCAACATCGTCGACGACGGCGAGGATGAGTCGGATGAAACCATCGAGGTGACGCTGAGCAATCCGAGTAACGCCTCGCTGGGCGGCAACACGATGCACACCTACACGATTCTAGATAACGACGTGCCTCTGCCGTCGGTTGAGTTCGATCTGACCAGTTCCAGCGGTGACGAATCGGTCACGCCTGCGAGTCTGAGCGTCTCGCTCAGTGCGGCGTCGGCCCAGACGGTGACGGTGGACTATGCCGTTACGGGCGGCGACGCCACGGGCGGCGGGGTGGATTACACCCTGGCGGCCGGCACGCTGACGTTCGACCCCAACGACACCAGCGAAACGATCACCATCAACATCGTCGACGACGGCGAGGATGAGTCGGATGAAACCATCGAGGTGACGCTGAGCAATCCGAGTAACGCCTCGCTGGGCGGCAACACGATGCACACCTACACCATCCTGGACAACGACGGCGTATCGCCGCCGGGTCAGGCGAGCAATCCCAGCCCGGCCAGCGGTGTGACGAAGGTGAGCCGCAACGCGATCCTCTCGTGGACGGCGGGCAGCGGGGCCGACAGCCACGACGTGTACTTCGGCACGAACCCGAACCCGGGTGCGAGTGAGTTCCAGGGCAACCAGGCGGGCACGACGTTCGATCCGGGGTACCTGGGCAAAAACACGTGGTACTACTGGCGGATCGACGAGGTGAACGCCGGCGGGACGACGACCGGCGCGGTCTGGAGCTTCAAGACCGGCGCGAAGTAGTCGGCAAAGCGACCATGCGTTGGCCGGCGATTGCGGGATGGTCGCTGACATCGCAGCAAAGAGGGGTCGAGCCTGAACAGCTCGACCCCTCTTGTTTCTGCCGTGTGAGCTTGCCTGCAAGCAAGCGGGCTACGGGCACAGCGCCGGTTTGGCCGGCCCCCGGTAGCCCAGCGTGGCCTTGACCACACTGTAGTCGGCCGTCGTTACTCGGCCACTGCCGTTCAGGTCGGCACGCACATCACCACGCTGACCCAAAGCCGCCTTTACGCAACTGTAGTCGGCCGTCGTTACACGCGCACTCGGCATGCAGTCGCCCACGAGCGTGTACACCTCGAACTGAAACGGTGCCACGCACGCCCAACCGGGCGCCGACTCGACTTGATACCATGTCAGATTGGTCAACGCGCCGCTGTTTGGATCGTTCGGATCCGTGTTTTCCCTGGCTTCGAGGGTCGTGCCGTTGGGATCGTCCGCGTCGATCGTATATGCAAAGCTAGCGCTAACATCCACACAACCATTGGTGATGTCGGTAACGACCAGTGGGTTGCCCGAATCCGGAAGCGTAATCGGGCCGTCGAAGGTGCACAGTATGAGGTTGTTCCGCAACTTGGGCAGCGACCCATCCGCAGATGGCTCGCTGGCGACCAGCGTCACCAGCGGCGCGATCTCCACCGTGGTGCAGGCCGGTGTCGAGGTGCAGCCGTTCCCGTCGGTCACTGTCAGGCAATACTCGCCGGCCACGGCGGGGGAGACGACGGGGTCCTGCTGATGGGACTCATAGCTGTTGGGTCCCGTCCAGGAGTAGTCGAGCATCCCGTCAGGCCCGCCGATAAGCTGCACGTCGTCGCCGTCGGAGACCGGCCCGTCGTTCGACGCCGTCGCTGTTGGGTTGGCGTTGACGGTGATGACGATGTCATCCCAGCCCTCGCAGCCGTTGGCGTCGGTGACCGTCACATCGTACGTGCCGCTCGCGGTCACCTGGATCGTCCGAGTGGTCTGCCCGCCGGGGGACCAGTAGTAGCCGCTGTAGCCCGCGCCGGCATCGAGCGTGATGGTCGTCCCCTCGCACACGGTTTCGCTTGGGTCGGCCGTGATGGTCGGGGTGGGATTGGCGAAGACCGTCAGTGTGGCCGGATCGCTCGTCAGTTGCCCGCAGTCATTGGTGACTACCACGTCGTACGAGCCGGCGTCAGCGGCGCTGACCGGATCGATCGTGAGCGAACTCGATGTTTCCCCAGGCAGATCTTCACCATTTTTCCGCCACTGGTACGAGAGCGGGGCCGCCCCGGTCGTTGTGACCGAGAGCGTGACGCTCTGGTTCTCGCACACCTGTTCGTCCTGAGGGTGTGTCACGATCGTCGGGGCGCTCGGCACGTCTATGAGCGTGTTCAGCGCATCGCTTTTTCCATAGCCCCATATGTCGTTTGGCAGGGTTCCTGTGTATGCGTCGGCCCTCGCGCCGTTGCCGAGATGGGCTCGGCATTGCATGGGTGTAAGAGTGCTACACCTCTGAAGCATGAGAGCGACCGTTCCCGTCACATGGGGGCACGACATGCTTGTGCCCTGCATGGCAACATGGTCTCCTGACCCGCTGGAATCGGACGAACGAGCCGACATGATGATTTCACCCGGAGCGGCGATCTCCGGCTTCTGTCCGGTACTGCCCGGCTTTCGACTCGGGCCGATACTGCTGAAGTCACAGATATCTCCCAACGTCAGGCTCGAGCCGCCCAACCGCGTCACGTATGCGCCCACGGCCAGCACATTAGCGGCGGTTGCACCACCCGAGACCGTCATGGCGTTGTCGGAGGTTTCAGTACCCGTAATCTGGTTCGAGTAGAACCCGTCGTTGGGATTGCTGTTCCAGGCGTCAAAGGTTCCCGATCCCTTGAAGTAAATGATGTGGAAGTAATCCGACCAGGCTGACCCCGGATACAAGGGTCCACGTGTGCCCGAGATGATCACTTCCTTCGCGCCATTGCCGGGATCCGATGTGTTGCTCGCATTGATGTCGATGTAGACGGCATTGTAACCCTCATCCTGTATCCAGCCCGACCACGTGCCTCCCGGCGAGACCCAGGCGGACTCGCCGCAATAGTACAACTGACCTTCCCACAGAACGTTGACCATTACCTTGAACTGGATGGATCCCTCGTCATACCAGACATTACTGTCGAAAATGGCGCCCGAATCGTAGCCCCGAAAAACAAACATTTTTTCGCTGGCCGTCGCGGTGGCCTGGCAGTGTTGCGCAACGGGGACGTAGCCGCTCGGCACGTAGTTGTCGCCACTGTTGCCGGCACTCATGCACACGATCTTGCCCGAACCGGTGAGTTGGTTCAGCGACGTCTCGTAAGAGGAAGTGTTGTCGTGCGGCCCCCAGTTGGAGCCCATGCTTATGTTGACTACCGCAGGCTTGCCTTGAGATGCCGCCAGTTGAAATATGTAGTTGACGCCGTCGACAATGGTGCTTGAGTATCCGTGCGTCTTTACGACGACCAGATCGGCGTCCGGGGCCGCGCCGACGTAGGCGCCGGGCGCGCGCCCGTTACTGGCCGCGATGCCCGCTACGTGAGTGCCGTGCCCAATGGTGTCTGTCTCGCGGACGATTCCGGCAGGCGTGCCATCCAGTTCGTTATTGATCTGAATTTCCGTCCATTCGGCCCCATACCCGAATGCTGTAGGCGCCGGACCGCCACCATCGGTCTGGTCCCACATGGCGACAATGCGAGTTGACCCATCGTCGTTGCGGAAGTCCTGATGTGTCCAGTCAATCCCGGAATCGACTGTCCCCACCACTACGTCGGTTCCTTCGTAGGCACCAGGAGATCCGCCGGATCCGGTGTGGACCAGATCGAGCTGCATCTCCGGAACACTCAGGTCGAGACAGTATGTAAACTTATCCGCCGATTCGAGTCGCACTACGGCTTGGTCGGAAGCCACGTCCGCGATCCGTGCGGCCGGAATCGTCGCCGTCATCACGTCGGAAAGAGCGGTGCCTACATGACCCCCAAAGCTGCGCACAGCGGCTCGCGCGTTGTCACGTTTGCTTGCCGAGCAGCGGACGAAAACATGAGCGACCAATCCTCCATCCGGAGCGGTTGCGAGGCAGCGGGCGTCTCCCGCGGTCACGCCTCTTCCTGCGCTCTGAATGCGCGCCAGTCTCGACAGCGCAGCATCAAGCTTGCCGGACAAGCGAGCTTCAAGAGGTGGGAGGTCCTCCTGCGCCGTGAGCCCGGTCGACTGACCGGTGACGAGTTGAGTACCAGGACGCCCGTGGCCAGCGTCCGCCGGCTCGAGCAACGGGTCCCGCAGCCTCTTGGCTGCGTCCGGATAGCGGGCAAGTAATTGCTCCCTCGGTTCTGCCATGGCCCCGAAGCTTTGCACGTCCTTGCTTACCATCACGGGCGCGTCCGGATACTGCAAGGGCGGCTCCCCAGCCAGCCCCCCTGCCGCCGAATAGACGACGGCCACGACGACGAGCGACATCACCACAACGCCGGCACGTACTCCGCCCGTTTGCATACTTCTCATGTTCGTGTCCTCCTCGTGTCAGAGAGCCTCCCTGGCCTCCGCAGGTTTCGGCAAGACAGGTAATCCAGACGCTGACGGGATCCGATCCGAGAAAGAGAGACTGCCGCGACGGTCGGCCACGACGATAAAGTGTGACGCTTCTTTCGCCAATCCTCCTGCCAACTCCCCTGCGGAACTGGCCCCATCAAGTCACTAAAAGATCATGTTATTTAAAACGTAGCGAGGTTACAAGGGACGATGGCAGGAGTGTGTCGGCCGGGCAGATTTGGGGGTCAGGGCTGCAAGCTGTAGTGATTGGACGGGGCTCCCGCTAACTTGTTGTGTGGCAGTCACTTATAGTGGATGCGGCTTCCAGGGCAGCCGCCTGTGGGGCGATGTGCCCGGGGCGACGATCGGGCGGTGACCGCTGCGAAACTGCCAGCCGGCGCTGCGGTCGATCGATGACGTGCGGGCTGTCAGGTCAGCCCCGCGCGTATGTGATCCATGGCCGGGCGTGTATCCGTTTGCGCGATTACGGACCGTCGAACAGACGGCAGAAAGCGTCCAGGTCGGCCAGGTCGACGTCGCCGTCGAAGTCGAGGTCGGCGCAATCTGCACCGGCTGGCTGGTTCGGGCCGTTCATGGCTGTGGCGAACAGCACATAGTCGTCTGCGTCGACGTCGTCATCGTCGTCGAGATCGCCGGCATCGGGCAGCGACGTGTCGACGATCTGCCCATCGCCGTACGGACCCGGCACGATCTGCGCTGCGGCGACGTACAGGTTCAGCCCGTTGAGGTTAAGCACCGCGCCTGTTTCGAGCGTCAGCGCGTCGGCGTAGAGGGCCTCGGCGCCGCTGGCGCGATTGCCGTTGTCGACCATGTCGACCAGGGCGACGGCGGCGTTCTCAGCAAGGCGCAGGTGCGCCAGGTCGAAGTTGGCGTCGTAGTTGCCGCTCGGCCCCTGATCGTCACCGCCGACCTCGAGTCGGGCGCAGCACATGGTGGGACTCTGGGCATCGCCGCCGGTCATCTCCAGCACGGCATTGTCAGACCAGCCCCAACAGTTAGGATCGGTCATGGCGAAGATGAGGCTGCCCGAAAGCGAAACCGTGGGCACCACCGGGCTGTTCTGCTCTACCTGAATGTTCCCCGTGCCGTCCAATACGAGTGCCGAGCCGCCCAAGCTTCCGCCGGACACGGACAGCGTACCGTTGTTGGCGACGTGGATGTTCCCGGTGGTGGTGACGCTGACCGCATCCGAGTCGATGCGGATTGCACCGCCATCGGCGACCCATCGGCCGCCACCGCTCACGTCGGTCTGGACGTAGAGTGCGGCCTCGTTGACGGCTTTGCAGCAGCCATCGTTGATCTTAGGCTCATCGCTTAGATGCAATTGTTGACTGCCGACGTCAGCGCAAACCGTAGCCAGGTTCGTCAGGGCGGCCTGAATCTGGCCCGAGCCGTGTATCGTGTTGCCCTGGTTGATGAGGCGATCGTTCGGGTCGTCGGCAACCATGCTGCCGTTTTCGAGCCTGACATGGCCGATGCCGGTCAGCGTAGCGTCGCCGTTCCTGACGCGGAGTTGCGCGCCGAACAGCGAGAGCCTCCCCATGTTGTCGAGCGTATCTTCGATGCCGAGTGACCCTGGGTTCAGCACCCTGACCTTGCCGGTATTGGCCACGCCGACCAGAGTGCTGTTTACGTTCCTGCTCCGAATAGCGCCCGTTCCGCCCGTGGCAAGCACACCACCGACGACTCTGCCACATTCCAGATCCACAAAAGATTCGTGATGGGCCTGGATCCCGCCGCCGGTGTTCGTGATGACGGCAAACTGACCGCCGAGCGACAGCGTCCCGCCGTCGCTGGCCTGCATGACGCCCGTGTTGACGGTTGGGTACGTGTCGGAACCGACCGCGAGCGTCTGGCCGGAGACGTCGGCGTCGATCACGCCGTGATTGGTCAGAGCCAACCCCCCCTCGCCGATCATGCCTGCTCCGTAGAGCGTATTGTCCTGGTTGATCAGGTGTTCGCCGGAATCCCATTCGCGGATTCGGCTGTCGGTGGCCGTCAGACGCACGCAGCCGCCACCCGTCAGCGTCACAGCAGCGAACTCGTCGAGTTTCAGCGTTGCGTTGCTGGTTATAACGATGCGGCCGGCGTTGTTGTACGTGTACCCCTCGCCGAGCTTTAGGGTCGAGCCGGTGTCTACAACGATCGTGCCGCCGTACGGGTTGTCCACGTCGGTGAAGAGAGAGCTTTCGTTATCCGCTCGAACGGTGCCTTGGTTGCTGTTTACCAGCAGGCCTCCGTCAAGCTGTGCGTCCTGGAGTTGAATGACGCCCTTGCCCATGACGTCAACAACGCCGCCGAACACCGTGGTTTGCTCGAGTTCCACAGTTCCGCCGTCAGCTCGAATGACGCCGCCGACAGCGCCCTCAAAGTTGCTGATCTGGCTGTTCTGTAGCACGAGAACGCCGCCGTTGCTGGCTTGCATGGTGCCGCTGTTGACCGGTGAGGCGACCTGACAGGCAAGGGTGTGTCCGGACTGGTCGGCGTCGATCAACCCGCGGTTGGTCAGTTGCAGATTGCCGCTTTGCCCGATACCGCCGGCTCCACAGATGATGTTGTCTTCGTTGATCAGTCGGTCGTCGACGGCGAGGCCCTCGATGTCACTGTTGTTCGGGTCGACGAGCACGACAGTGCCGCCGGCGGTGAGCCTGACTTGGCGACCCGCCACCGAGAGGGTGGTCGACCCTCCCTGGGCGTTGGCGGTGATGCTGCCGCTATTGTCGATGGTTCCGTAGCAGGTAAGGGTATTGCCATTGAGAATCTCGACGTCGCCGGCATTGGTCAGATCAGTCAGGTTACTGTTGGCGGTAACCTGAATGACGCCGGTTCCTTCCGTGGCGAGCGTGCCGCGCGCGATGCCCGCCTGGGAAAGCTGGACGACAGACGCATCGAGTGCCCGAACCGTGCCCCCGGCGTTGCTGAAGCTTCCTTCGAGACGCAGCGTTCCTCCGGCGCTGGCCTGGAGCGTACCGGTATTGACCTTCCATGCCGCCGGTCCCGTGCCATTAAACGATACGGTAAGCGCCTCGTCTGCGTCGGCGTCAATCAGCCCGTGGTTGGTCAGGTTCACGCCTGCGAGGATCAAGCCGTGCCCTTGTATGGTGTTGTCCTGGTTGACCAGGTGCGTCGTCGTGTAGTTTCCGTAGATTTGGTTATCCGGATCGGTCATGACGACCGCGCCGCCACCGACAAGACTCACCTCAAAACCCAAACAGTATATCTTCGGCGCGGTCCCCGACACATGATCCAGCAAAGTGACCGAGCCGGTGTTGGTTAGTATCCCTGCCAGCGTCAGGACGGCGTCTTCAAGAACTTCGACATTCGCTTCGTTGGTCACCCTGTCGAGCTTGCTGCCTCCCGCAACGCGCATGGTTCCCTGACCCACGGATGCCAGGCGCCCGCCTTGGATCGTGCAGTTCTTGAGTTCAACATCGCCGTCCTCGGCGATGATCACACCGTCGGTGCCGCCTTCGTAATTGGTGCAGATTCCGTGCATGACCAACGTACCGCTCGCACCAGCCTGGAGCGTGCCGCTGTTGGTGCTCTGGAAGGCGGCGTCGCTGCCGATCTGGAGCGATTCAACGCCCGACGCGTCGATCGTGCCCCGGTTGACCAGCTTCAATCGTGCGCTCTGCGGTCCTATGACGCCGGCGCCCCGAATCGTGTTGTCCTCGTTGATCAGCCGATCCAGGGAGATGACGCCGTCAATCGAGTTGCCGGGCGAATCTGACATGGTCACCACGCCGCCGCCGACAAGGCGCACGTCGCCGTTGTAGATCTCGAGGATGGCATCGCTGCTGCCCGCCTCGAGCATGATCGTGCCGGCGTTTGTGATGACGTCCTCCAGGCCAAGCTTGGTATTCTCGACAACCGCGATGGTGCCGTCGTTGCGGGCACTCACCAAGGCGCCATAGGAGTCGGGCTTTACCAGGCCCGTGCCGGCCGTCGTCAGCAGCCCGTAGAGGATGGTGGCGTCGTCAAGCTCGACAACAGAGGCGTCGAGTGCCTGAATCGTGCCACCAGCGTTGCCGAACGTCCCCGTCAGCCGAAGGGTGCCGCCGTTGCTGGCCTGCATGATACCCGTGTTGGATGCGCCGGCGCTTCCCGGGTCGACGTCGAGCGAACCCTGATCATCGTCGGCGTCGATCAGTGCACGGTTGGTCAAGCGCAGGTGCGTATCCCCGAGCCGGCCCGCACCGTGAATGGTGTTGTCCTCGTTGATGAGTCGATCGAACTCCGTAGCGCCCGAGACGCTGGCGAACGGACCGATCAGCGATAGGATTCCTGCTCCATCGAGGGTGACGGTTGCACTTCCTTGGAGAAACAGATCGGCCGGACCGGCCAGGCCGTCCAGGGTCAGCACGCCGGCATTGGTAATGCTGCTGCCCTCGATGTTGAGGCCGCAGTGGTCCACGATGCGCAACTGGTCGCCGAGGTCGATCGCCAGATTGTCGATCCTTACGCCAGAAAGATTGAGATAGACCAGCGACTCGGTGACCACGTCGCCGCCATCGATGAAGATGTTGTAGTTATTCCCGTCCTCGTTATTAGGGAAATAGCCGATGTCCCAGTTCTCCGAGACGTTCCAGTTGCCCGTCGCGCCCGTCCACGTGGCGTCGACGACCTCAGCCCGTGCCGGGAAGGCCAACACCGTCACCACAAAAAGCACCGATACCCATGACCCCAAACTGAGGGAACGTTGCATCTTCCCGCCTCCACCAATACGACGTGCGTGGTTGGGCCCGGGAAACTTATCCGTGCCACCAGAGTCCTGAGTATAGCATATCTGCCTTGCAGATCACAATGGTAACAGAGCGATGTGTACCGCCTGACCCCTTGGACAGACAAGCCTTCACGAAACCCGTCGCCACGATTACGATCATTGCCAAACCGCTCGTGACCGTCGC
>Ga0272442_10010301_pt1 | contig 11536 bp, 11 predicted proteins | sample SSMForm2O_FD_200262 | JGI IMG/M metagenome (GOLD analysis project Ga0272442, IMG submission 200262) | Marine sediment archaeal communities from Little Sippewissett salt marsh, Falmouth, MA, United States - SSM-Form-2O | ecosystem: Environmental > Aquatic > Marine > Wetlands > Sediment ...
CGTCCCTTGTGGCCTATCTTAGCCACAATCTGTTCAATTGTGATGTCGCTGCTACTTTCTTTTTGTTTCACCTATTCCTCGGCATGGGATGGGGCCTTTGCCAGCATCTTCCAGAAGGCCGTTCCAGTGAAAGACTACTGAAAAAAAAGTACCTTCTTTGGGGGCGAACACTGACATGGACGTTAACGGGTCTTCTGGCATTCTTCGCGGTTGGGGTCATTTGGGCCGACCGAGCTGCCTTCGTTTCGATGCAAGAATCGCGCCCCAACGGAAACATGGATCGAGCGATTCGAAGCGGCAAGAAAGCTCTAAAACTCTCTCCCTGGAAGGATCTCTATCACTATACATTCGCAAGGGCCCTCGATAGAGGCTACTACTATTGTCAGCCGGAGAGGAAAGAAAGAATCCTGGATCTCGCCGTCGAACACGCGAAAATCGCCGCTCTAACTCCCAGCGCCCGTCCAGAGGCAAGATGGATCACGCTGGCAAGCCTTAGATTCAAACAAGGGCGTCTAGAAGAGGCTTTGCGAGATTTGGACAAGGCATTGAAAGTGGATCCCTACTTCTGGGCAACGTACCGCTTGAAAGCTCTCATCCTTCTGGCGAAGGGAAATCATCTCGAGCAAGCTATGGAATCGATCCAAAGGGCCTCCGAGTTGAAACCAGGCGATCCAAACGTTTGGAGGACCTACGCGCGAGTTTGGGACGCAACCGTTCCTTTCGAGGCGCAGGAGGAGTTTGAGACAGGGAACCGCTTCCTTGAGCAAGACCAGTATGGTCCTGCCGCAGATGCCTACCGCGCCGCCATACAAAAGGCGGACCAGAAATACCCCGATGCGTGGACCAATCTTGGATATGCCCTGGAACGTCTAGGGTCTCTCTTGGAAGCCGAAGAGGCCTATAGGAAAGCTTTGGATCTCACCGACGGCTACCAAGCGGAAGCGAACACGGGACTATCATCCCTATTGATCCGAAGAGGAAAACTGGATGAAGCCCTAATCCACCTGAAAAAAGCGAGGGACATCAGACCTCAGGCGGCCGAGAGCTGGAAAGACCTACTGGTCCTCTACACGCGCAAAGATCAGCGAAAGGACGCTCAACATAGCCTGAACGAATACCTGGCTTACGAAAAAGACGAAGAAAGTAGAAGGAAAGCGCGGCTCTATTTCAGCCGTCATTTCCCGTAGGCCACCGCAGCGTACCCTACGAATAGAACAGGACGTCCCTGGGGATGAACTTCGTGGCTCGTCGTCTGTTCAAGTAAAAACCCTTCCCTGACTCCCAAGGATTGAGCACAGGCTACAGTTGCCGCCAGGGCTCCGGCTCCACAAGCGTTCCGGTGTTCGGAGGCTTCTGGCAAAATATCCTTCGCCTTCATCTCCACCAAAAGACGCACCATTTTGGCGTCATTCTCTTCTTTTACCCAGTTGTGTGCCTGTTCACTTTCACCCATAGGAGCAAATCCGTAGCTTCTTCCATAGTGTGTCAAGTCGGATGTTCCTACGACCGCCACGTCCTCACGGCTCTGCAGGATCTCTCCCAACAACCGGCCAAATGCGATGGAATTGTCCCTAGGAGGCACTGCAATGGGCAGAATCATGCTACCGGGAAACTGATATTGGATGAAGGGGACTTGCACCTCGATGGAATGCTCCCCCTGGTGGCATCGTGGATCGGCAGTTACCAGAGATCCCATGTCTTGCAATAGAACGGCTGCTAGCTCTTCATCCACCGCGGCCTCTCCCAAAGGGGTTTGCCACGTCCCGTCAGGCCATAAGGAAGGACTGACGGCGGTACCTGTATGATCGCTCCCCAAAAGAACCGTACAACGTAACTGTTCCCGTTCACGCTTCATCCAAGCGAACATCTTTGCTGCCGTAAACCCGGAATAGGCCCACCCGGCATGGGGAACCACGCCGGCCAAGGCCTCCCCTGATGGACCAACAATCTCGGAAGGAAGAAGGCGCTCAATGAAATCTCTGCATCCTGTCTCATCACCGGGATAGAATGAACCGGCCACTACGCTTCTTCTGACTGCCAAGCCTAACCCTCCTCTTCATCCTCCTGTTTCGAATCCTCTCCTGAGGATGTCTCGTCTAGTTCGGTTAACTGCTCCTCTATAGAAGCGATATGCCACCTCGCCTGCCGGCTGTCTTGATCCGTATCGCTAAGTGCTAAGCTTTGTTGCCACACTTGTAGGGCCTGTTCCCACCGCTCCATATCCTCCAAAATGAGGGCCATGTTCCAATATGCCTCCATCATGTCCGGGCGAGCGTCCACCGCCCGCTCATAGGAATTCAAGGCCTTCTCTTGCAGGTTGAGTCTCTCGTAGCACTTCGCCATATTGAAATGAGCGAGGTGAAAATCTGATCTGGCTTCCGTTGCTTCTCGATAGCAAAGAATAGCCTTCCCGTACTGTCCTTGTTCCGTCCACGTCACTCCTTTGTTATAGGCCCGCTTCGCCGCGCAACCCGTCCAGAAAAGAACCCCACTCAAAACGACAAGCAGTCCAAGCGAACGCCCCCTCATTATGATGACAGTCCCAGTTTTCATCCTATCCGTCCTTCCTTATCGGGCCTCTTCTCTCAAGGGTTGGGCCTCTGGAACCAGTTTATATCCCGGCCCCTTTACGATCACATATAAGGTCAACCAAAACAGGATCGCATCTTCCATCACTCTTCTAGGCAGATCGTGAGATGCGCCATGATAACATCCGCAGTCAATGTCCAAATCCCTGATCACCGCTGACAAAAGGCCCCCCATAAAGGCGATAAGCATGAAGGACACCAAAAACGCAGCGGAACGGACCCATACGCCGCTAACAAGCAACATCCCACAGGCGAACTCCACCCACGGTAATGTAAGGGCTATCAGGTTCAAACTCCACTCAGGCAACATTCTGTAGTTGCGGATTGCCTCGGCAAAGTCGGCCGGGTAGAACAACTTGTCGGAGGAAGCATACAAAAAGAAAAGTCCCACGAGAATCCTGGATGCAGCAATCGCCCTAGGATGCCGATAGAAAGGGATCCTTTCTTCCGTCATGAAGAGGACCCTCCTCGCAATCCCTCTTGAGGATAACCGGCGTTTAGCCAGGCCTCCCAACCTCCTCTAAACACACATACATCTTCGAAACCGTACCGCTTCTTGAGAAGCAACCCGAGCTCTTCACTGGAATCACAAACGGACTCATCACAATAAACGATTACTCTTTCGCTTCGATTCAGATTAGCCAGTTCGGATGGCAACTCTTGTTCGGCTAAGGCTACGGGCAGACTGATGGCGTTACGTATATGACCCTTCATAAACTCCTCGGTCTCCCTTGCATCCACGAAAGCGATCCCGAAGTTGAATTCTTCAAAAGCGTCTTCAAGATTCAACCCAATGAGAACCTCTTTCTTTTCCACGTTCGTTCCAGCTGGCTTTTCCACTGAAGTCTGACCATCTCCGGGGGAAAATTTCACTTGGACCGGCCGTTCATAAATCCACGGAACCGAAGGCATCGCTACCCAGTTACGGAGAAGGCCCACGCTGCTGGAAATGATCACAATCAGACAAGACCGTCCTAGAATGGACCGCCATGGAAGAGAGAGAAGAGCGCCCCAAAAAACCTCCTTTCTCGCCCTATTCGTCTCCTCGCAGCCCATATCGCAATGATCCTCCTTACCCCCTCTCCATGAACGTTTTCAGGCGCCTCAGGTTCCATTGGCTCGGTATCCTTGAACGAATCGTAGCAGGGCCTGTAACTGTTTCACTGTCCCAAGGCAACTGAGCGCCTCGGGGATCTCATTTGACTCATTGTAACGGACACGTGTAAAATTCTCCAGTTTGGGTCATGCATTGGCACTCCCTTATTTGCAGGTTAGGTTGGAGGTACACCTTGGATACTAGAGAAGTCATGGAAATCGAAGAACCGTTCTTACTTGAAGAGATGTTTCCCCACAAAATGCCTCCTAGGGTCTTATTTTCCTCCCCTATTTACGAGGAAATTGATGGAAACCTAGTAAAATTTGATCCCCAAGAGGCTTTAGAACGAGATATTCACATATCGGATACCACATTCCGAGATGGACAGCAGTCCAGAGCTCCCTACTCAGCCAAACAAATGGTGGACCTGCTGCGTTTTCTCTCTCGCTTGGGGGGACCTAAGGGACTCATTCGACAGACAGAATTCTTCCTTTACAGTGAAAAAGACCGCCATTGCGTGGAAAAATGTCAAGAAGAGGGACTCCCTTTCCCAGAGATCACTGGATGGATACGATCGGATGAAGGGGATCTTGCGCTGGTCAAACGCATGGGACTAAAGGAATCAGGGATCCTGACCTCTTGTTCCGATTACCATATTTTTTTCAAGCTCAGAAGCGATAGAAAGAAGATTCTAAATCACTATCTCTCCGTGGTGGAAAAGGCGTTGGAAGCCGGTATTCGTCCCAGATGCCACTTGGAGGACGTTACGAGGGCCGATATTGAGGGGTTCGTGATTCCCTACGTGCAACGTCTGATGCACCTTTCTGACCAGGCGCCAGCCGATCTCAAGGTCAAAATTCGTCTCTGCGATACGATGGGATTCGGAGTTACCTTCCCTGGCGCCAGCCTTCCTAGGAGCGTCCCCAAACTGGTATATAAGATGGTTCATGAAGCCGGCGTCCCACACGACTGTTTGGAGTGGCACGGACACAACGATTTCCACAAGGTCCATATCAACGCTGTCACAGGATGGCTATACGGCTGCAACGTGGCCAACGCTACCCTGCTGGGTTTCGGTGAACGAACAGGAAATCCCCCGCTGGAAGCGGCCGTCATCGAGTACATGTGCCTTACAGGAAAGACCAAGGGAGCCGATCCAAGGGTCATCACGGAAATCGCGGATTACTTCGCCAAGAATGTAAACGAAGAGATTCCAAAGAGCTATCCGTTTGTCGGGGCAAATTTCAATGTCACACGGGCCGGCATTCACGCTGATGGACTCAACAGGGACGAACGCGTCTATAACATCTTCGATACAAGCTCCCTTCTCGGACGTGCACCCAGAGTAGCTATCACCGATAAATCCGGGGTGGACGGAATCCTTCACTGGGTGAACGATTTCTTGGGTCTGGAAGACGAGGAGAGGGTGGGAAAAAAGAAGGTAGTGAAAATTGCTCGTTGGGTCGTCGATCAGTATGACGTTCACGGAAGAACCACAGCCATCGGCGATGACGAATTAGAGGCGCTCGTCAAGGAACATCTCCCCGATCTGTACGAGAAACGCCCCTCTTCCTCCTAAAAGGCTCGGCTCCCCAGGGATCCCAGGCCGTGACTCGTTCCGACTTGAGCCAAACTTTGTAGTTCCTGGTTGCTCGCCATCTGCCGGCAATTTGGTCCGAACGGTCGAATGCCTTCGGGGGACGCATATGAACCTGGAGAAAGGGGAAACGGAAGAACATCGCTGTCACCAGTTTGCGAAGGAAACCTCGGCTGGAGCGAGCCCTTCCTCGGACTTCCAGTCTGAGCAAAAAGGCATCTTCTTCGTTCTTGGGAGAGGATTGGACCGTCCATTTCCATGAGGCTGGTTTTTTCCATCGCACCCCAGGATACATGGCTTTCAACTGATGATGCGCATCCTGCTCGAAAGCCAGACGCCAGGCCAAACGGATAGCCCGCCCTTCGTTTGCTCGGGCGGCAAGAGATCCTTCCAGACCCAGGATGCAGACCAGTAGGACCAAGACGGCTATCCTCCTCCTGTACGACATGTGCGCATTATACCGTAACCGACCTACGACTCTCGTAATTCGGGTAAAATGGGACCCGTCGAAAGGAGAGTGTGATGGCAACTCAGAAGTCCTTGTCTGCGTTAAAAAAACACGCAACAAGAATGCTAAAACCGCTGGGCTTGGGTTTTCTCTTTCTTACTACTGTGCTGGTCTGCATGGGAGGAAAGGGGCTGGTCGTAGGTCCCCTTTCCCTGGAACATCCGAGAAACCCCTCTTTCATCTGTGGTTTGTGCGGATTGCTCTATGCTCTTGGCCGAAGAAAATGGGTCACCGTCCCGGCACTCCCGCTGGCGCTAGGCTACCTGGCTTGGTGTTTGTTCACGGATCTATTTCGAGGAAAAGATACAGCTGAGGCCCTGGAATACACCTTGACCAATCATGTGTTCTTGATGACATTCCTAGCAGGTGTTCCACAGATCCTTTCAAGAGCAAAAACCCTGCGCTGGAACGTCTACATCTTCCTTGCAGTAGCCACGATAATCGGACTGTACTGTACCTATGAACATTGGCAGTATGGTCTCGGTGAGTATTTCATGCGCCACACTTTCTGGCGAACCAAAGGTCGATTGGGAGGCTTTTTCCTCACGACATTCTGCTCATGCCTGGGATTGCTGATCGCTTACTGGAGGAAGCCTCGGCTGCTGATCCTCTTGGGGATTTTGGGACTCTTCGCTCTGTTCGGCTTACTTTATTCCTACGACCGCACTTCCTACGTAGGATTGGTTGCATCTTGCGGCTTGGTGTTCCTCCTGTTCTTCAAGAGAGGTTGGCTTCCTATGCTGACTCTACTCATTCTGGTGATTCTGTTGGCTTTGCTGGGAACCCGAAATTACATATCCAACAACCTCTATGAGGTGGACATTCCTCGCAGAATACGATCCATATTCGATCTCAAAGATGCCACACTTAGACATCGTTTTCTCGTCTGGCAGGGATCGGCAAAGATGGTGGCAAGACATCCTTTCATAGGCGTCGGGGAGGTACAGTTCTTCGATACGTATCGTGAACTAAAACCCCCAGAGGAGACGGAAAGCGATCGACACAACGCCTTTCACGCCCACAACATTCTTCTCCACGCCGCAGCCACAAGGGGTCTTCCGGGGGCAGTGCTTCTGTCGGTCATTCTCGTTGTCTACCTTCGCTGGCTCTGGGGTCCAGGGACGTCCAAAAAATCCCCTTTGGCTTTGGGACTAGGCCTAGGCGCTTTGGCTTCACTTGGAGGCATCGTGATGGACGGAATGGGAGACGTTCCCAAGTTCACCAATGTTCTGACCGTCGTTCTCCAGTTGGCGTGGGCCTCTAGCGCCTATCACTTGGGAAATAACCTTCCATACGGACGAAATGGAGAAGTTGAGAAGCTTGACTCCTCGACTTGACTCGGGTACGATAAAACGTTCGACTGCAGGGGTTTCACGGGTTGGCAAAGTCCCCTGAGAAAGGATGCATGTTGTGGCCCATATCCTAGTCGTAGATGACAACAGGGATTTACTGGCATTTCTTAAAAGACGTCTCGAATTGGAAAGTCACTCTGTGGCTACGGCGGAAAACGGCAAACTGGCGCTTGAGGCCGTTCAGGAACAAATGCCCGACTTGATCGTTTTGGACATCATGATGCCTGTCATGGACGGTTTCGAATGTAATCTAAGACTCAAAGAAGATCTACAAACTGCCAACATTCCTGTGGTTATGCTCACAGCCAAGAGTGAAACGACGGATAAGTTGACCGCGTTGTTCACCGGAGCATGCGAATATATTACCAAGCCCTTCAAGAGCGAAGAGCTCCTGGAGGCGATACACCGTCTTCTATCCCAAGAAACCGTCGACCCAACTGGGGAGGACGGGTAGAGGGTTTCGGTTCCCATGCCGCTCTTTCAACCATCCGTACTCAAGTTTCTGAAGCAGAGGACCATCCGACAGGCCCTTGACCTATTGAATGACGGACAGATCCGTCTAGCCCTGGAAGAGCTTCGTAAAGCAAAAGCGGAGGTCTCTGGTGATCCCATTTTGATGGGCGCGGTTACCTTCTACGAAGTCAATGCCCATAGGCTTCTGGCGGAAGAGAATCTGGAACAAGGGGATTTCGAGGAAGCGGAAAAACATGCGCGAGACACCGTAGCAGCTAACCCTTCCTATGCTGATATGCGAAACTTGCTCGGAAAGGCGCTGATGGGTTTAGCTCGGTATGAAGAAGCGGTAGAACAGTTCGCTATGGCGATTGAGTTCAATCCCTCCTTCACCGAAGCGATGGCGCTTCAAGCCATCGCTTACGTCAAGTTAGGTCGCGCTGTAGAGGCCTGCAGATTACTGGAAAAAACGCGTAACACAGCTCACGCCCGATGTCTACAGAGCGAGTACGAACTCGCATTCAAGGCCCTCAGAAAAAAGGATTTCGACCAAGCTGCTGAACACATCCAGAAAGCCTTCGCTTTCTCCTCCTCAGAAGCGGTTATGCATCTGGAAAAGGGAGTCGCCTTATGCGAACAAGCTCTGTGGGAAGATGCTCTTGAGGAGTTCGATCTTGCTTTGGAAAACTCGCCCACATTTGCCGATGTCCACAACCAGATGGGGGTCGCCTACTCGGAACTAAGGCGCTTCGAAGAGGCTTTGGAACATTTCAGAAAGGCACTGGAGATTAACCCTCACTTTGTAGCCGCCCGTCTGAACCTGGGTTTCGCTCTATCTAAGTCCGGGAAACACTTGGAGGCCTTGGAAGAGTTGAATCTGGTTGTCTCCCAATCAACTGGAGGAAAGAGCGGCGTCGCGGACATGATTTCTCGCCTGAAGAAGGACGCGCAGAGCTGAGCACGCCCTCCCGGGCCGAGGTCCTTGATGAGTCTGGCATTCTTCAATACATTGACCAGCAAGAAGGAGCCCTTCGTTCCTCTCAACGAAGGAACGGTCGGCATGTACGTGTGCGGCCCCACGGTATATGACCACGCGCATTTGGGGCACGCGAAAAGCTACATCTCTTTCGACGTAGTGGTTCGTTACCTCAGGGCGCTCGGATTCCGCGTACGCTACGTTCAAAACGTCACCGATGTGGGTCACCTCACGGACGACGCGGACGAGGGGGAGGACAAGATAGCCAAGCGGGCTGTTCTGGAACGCTTGGAACCGATGGAGCTTGTAGAGAAATACACTGCTAGTTTCTTCGAGGATATGGACTCTTTGGGCAACCTGAGACCGGACATCTCACCTAGAGCCAGCGGACACATCATCGAACAAATAGCTCTCGTGGAAAAACTGCTAGAAAAGGGAAACGCTTACGAGGTAAACGGGTCCATCTATTTCTCGGTGGCTAGCTTTGGGGACTACGGAAAATTGACAGGACGCTCCCTCGATGAATCCAGACAATCGGTCCGAATTGAGCATAATCCGGAGAAGCGGTCGCCTGAAGACTTCGCCCTCTGGAAACGGGCAGAGCCGAGTCATCTGATGCATTGGCCGAGTCCGTGGGGAGAAGGATACCCGGGTTGGCATCTCGAGTGTTCAGCCATGTCCATGAAATATCTAGGTGACACCTTAGATATCCACGCGGGAGGACTAGAAAACTGTTTTCCTCACCATGAGTGCGAGATCGCTCAAAGCGAGGCTGCCACCGGCAAGCCATTCGTGCGGTACTGGTTGCACAACAACATGGTCACGGTGGATGGACAGAAAATGGGAAAATCCTTGGGGAATTTTGTCACTCTCAAGGATCTCTTCCAGCGCTTTCATCCGCAGCACGTCCGCTTCCTCATCTTGTCCAGCCACTATAGGCATCCACTTGATTTCACCGACGAATCGTTGAGGGCTGCTGCCAAAGGACACAGCCGTCTAATGAGCGCATGGAACGTAGCCAAAGAACGCTGTACGTCTGAACAGCAGGGACTATCGGAAATCGGGGATTCTGTTAGAGACGCGTTCCCGACGGAATCACCGTTATCCGCTCCATTTCAAGAAGCACTCGCAGCGCTCGATGATGATGTGAACACACCTAGAGCCCTGGCAGCCTTGTTCGATGCTTCGAAGACTGTGCAAAGGGCAGCGGAGGAAGAGGGGAACTCCTTTCCCTTTATCCATGCTTTCCAGCTTTTTGAACAGATAGGCCGTCAGGTCTTGGGACTTCAACCGATAAAACGACCAGAAGACAGCGGCAAAGACTCTGAACTCATCCAGCTTCTTGTGGATATTCGACAAGAACTTAGAGGCAAGAAGGACTGGGCACTGGCGGATCAGCTCCGCAATAAACTGGCTAATCTCGGTATTCTATTGGAAGATACTCCCAACGGCACGCGTGCTGTCATTCAGAATAAGGGACCACAATGAAAAGGCTCTGGTTCGTCCTGCAAAGCATGCGACCTTTGCAATGGACCAAGAACTGCATCGTATTCGCAGGAGTCATCTTCGGCGCCAAGCTGTTTGATCTGCCTTCCCTCGTCAAGGCGATCGCGGCGTTTCTGTTTTTCTGCGGGCTCAGCGGATGCGTTTATCTCATTAACGATGCCATGGACATAGAGAGGGATGCCGTCCATCCTGACAAAAGGAAGCGTCCCATTGCCTCAGGGAGACTTGGGGTGACTGAAGCTGTATGGGCGGCGACGCTCCTAGCGTTCTTCTGCCTAGTCCTCGGAGCGCTTCTGCTCGGGAACTCTTTCTTCTTCTGCGCCATTGGGTACGTTTTTCTGATGATCGCCTACTCCATGTGCCTGAAACGCTTCATCATTCTAGACGCTTTGATCATCTCTGCTGGCTTTGTGCTGCGAGCGGCAGCCGGCGCGTTTGCTGTGGACGTGGAAATTTCAAGCTGGCTTCTCGCCTGTACGATCGTAGGCGCAAGTTTTCTAGCCCTCTGTAAACGAAGAGCTGAGATCGCCCTATTGGACAAACAGGCCGAGAGACATCGTGAAAATCTCTCCGAATATACTATTCCCATGTTAGACCAACTTACCACCGTTTGCTGCAGTGCCACGGCCGTTTGTTACCTGTTATATGCTCTTTCGCCTGAGACAATCCAGAAGTTTCACACCAACCTATTCTTTCTCACTTTCTTCCCGGTTTTGTACGGTCTCATGAGATATCTCGTTCTTTCCAGCAAGTCGGAGCTGGTCGGAAAGCCAGAAAGGGCGCTTGTCACCGACAGGCCTCTCATTATGGCAATTCTCTTCTGGATTCTTACCGTGGTCTTGATCGTGTACTGAGTGCGCTCGATTTCAATAGCCCCCATGGCATTCCGTAGTGTATGGACAGGCTGGTCTCAGGTCCATGTTCCCACCCAGGTTTACCCACGCGTCAGACGATATTTACAAACAGGAAGGAGTCTACGCCTGCACCCAACCCGCAAAAAGCGCTCTTGTTCCCAGATCGCCCGAAGGGCCAGACGGCCTTACGCTAGCCTGGTCTTCTCACCAAGGTCTCTACTGCACGACTCCGTGTCCCTCGTCAGACGGAGTTTGCTTTGCTCACCCTCGTTAGAGTGTAGCTAGTTCCTGTTGCGGAAAGCGTAGGGCCGCAACCGGGGCAGGGTGAGTTCCCCTGGGGCCAGACCGGGCAGGACGGCGATCGCCTTGCTCACTCTATTCTCGCCAGGATGGAAAAATCTATGATCCTGGCTGCGACATGAAGCCCCTCCCTCCCGACCTCGTGTCCGTCGCTCGCTATCGCAGCTTCTCCACTCGGTAGAGGCAAAAGCTTCAAAAGCGTTCGCAAGGAGATCCCGGTCCCGCCTTCTGTCCCCAGACGAACACTTCGAGGGTCGGCCCGGTTGCGGCCCTGGGCTTGTCCTTTGGTTTCTCTTGCAGAGAGCA
>Ga0272442_10010302_pt1 | contig 11535 bp, 9 predicted proteins | sample SSMForm2O_FD_200262 | JGI IMG/M metagenome (GOLD analysis project Ga0272442, IMG submission 200262) | Marine sediment archaeal communities from Little Sippewissett salt marsh, Falmouth, MA, United States - SSM-Form-2O | ecosystem: Environmental > Aquatic > Marine > Wetlands > Sediment ...
ATCGGGAACCGCGACCACTTCCAGACGGTCTTCGGTTTTACTGCCGGTCGCGCGTGCCGAACGGGTCAGACTCTCAAAAACAGTTGTTTTGCCCGCAAGGGGCAGTCCGATAATACCCAGTTTCATCTGTTTGCTCCAGTTGCACATTCAGTTTTCAGGAAGCATTAATATAAGAAAGTCGGCAGTGAAATTCAAGAGAATATGCACTGCGGCGGAATGTGCATTTTGAATGATCTTCAAACCTCAGGATGGCCCGGAGATTTCGGGAACCACCCTTCGTATGGTTTCAGAAATGCCGTCAAGGGCGGAATTATCGATTTTTCCAAAAGGATGATGGGTTTACAGCCTGAACAAGCCGGCACCGGCGTGTCGTTCTTCAGCCTGCCCGCTGTGCGGGTTGCATGAAAGCGGCCACCTTTGATGGTGGATGTTTTTATTATACCAGCTCATTCAGATGGGACAATGCGAGAGTCAGGAGTACAATGCCCGCAGTTTCCGAGCGCAGCCGGCGGGGGCCGAGTGTGACGGGTATAAATCCCTGCTGGCGGATCATTTCCAGTTCATCCGGCTCAAAACCGCCTTCGGGACCGGCCATCAGAAACACCCTGGGTGTCAGAAGCGGCTTGTCTGTTTCGGGAATGGTCAGCGGCCGGGCAGCGCCGGGGTGCGCGACAAACCGGAACGGACAGTCAATGCCCAGAGGGACGACCTGTTTCAGCGGCTTTGCGTCGGTAATTTCCGGCAGTATGCAGCGTCCCGACTGTTTCATGGCAGCCATGGCCACACGTTTCCAGCGGGTGATTTTCCGGGCGCCGGCAGTAACAACGGAAGTGCCGCTGATCATGGGGATAATCCTGCGGACGCCGATTTCAGTGGCCTTTTCAACCAGCCAGTCGAAACGATCTCCCTTCATCACACCCTGGGCCAGGGTGATTTCCGCAACGGGTTCGCCGATACGGCGGCGGACACCGGTCACGATGCCGCGGGTTTCCACTGCGCTGACATGATTCAGCCGGACCTGATAGCAGGTTCCCATGCCGTCCACGGCCTGAACTTCATCCCCGTTCTTTTTTCTGAGAACGCGGCACAGATGATGACTTTCTTCCCCGGAGAAGCGAATCTCATCGCCGGCGACATCTTTTGGATCGACATAAAAACTCTGCGAGTGCATGAACCGTCCTCAAATATCCACATACAGGTCGGCAATGACCTGTGTCTGTAAATCCTCGTTAAAACCCAGTTCCAGCCGGAACAGGGTGTTGTAAGGGAGATGGAAATGAAGACCGCCGCCGAATCCGGTCCATACCGTTTCTTCGGTGATGGTTTCGGATTGCCCGGTAAACCATACCGTTCCTGAATCCACGAACAGGCTGGCGCTGATCCCGAAACGTAAATTGCTGAGGGCCGCCCGTTCCGAAGCGCTGAAATATTGCACCGGGAGCAGTGGGAAACGGAATGCTGCCGATGCCAGCATCCGGTTTTCACCTTCCATGGTTTCAAAGAAGTGCCCGCGGATCCTTTCACTGTATCCCAGATAGACCCGGTCATATACGGGCAGTGTACCCGAAGACAGCGTACCCGTTAACCGCAAGGCCAGTGTGGCCGCTCCCGGAACCGGGAAATACTTTCTGGCGTCTATGCTGGTTTTCCAGTAATCGATCGTGTATGAGGGGATGCCGGTTTTGCGCCCTTCCCAGAGCAGGTACCAGCCTCTGTGTGGATAGGTTTTCAAATCACGATAATCCCAGATTGCATAAAGATACAGATGGATCAGGCGGTCGCAGCCGGAGGATAGCAGCGTCTTTCCGGCTGAGACCGGATCGTAGGTAAGCTGTTCATAGCCGAGACCGATGTGCGTGTAGAAATGGAGGCCGAACCGCTTGCCGATAATCCAGTTGAATTCCAGATGCCTTTCATCAATATCCCGGTCGCCGAAATGTTTGGACCGGACCTTTTTCGCGGCGGTGGTGATATGCATGATCAGATTGCGCCTGCCGCCAAGCCACGGATTGTAATAGCCAAGATCCACCAGGGGATTGTACCCCAGTTTGAACCGTGCATTGATATTTTCCGCCCGGCCCCTGAAGTTGAGATGCATGAGACCGGCCCCGTAGCTGATTTTTTTCCAGTCCCTTTCATTGATATGGAGGACGGGATAGGGCAGGAGATACCATTGTTCCGTTACCCAGATAACCAGTGCCACACCCCTGTTCCGCGGTTCGGTAAAAATCTGCACGCGATTGAACAGAAGGAGGTTTTCTATTTGTTTCCGGTCCGTTTCCAGCTGGTCCGGGCACAGAGGGTCCCCGGTATGGAGGGTCATCTCACGAAGAATGACCTCCGGCCGGGTCCGGGTATTGCCGTATATCTGAATGCTTTGAATCGGTCTGCCCGTCAGCGATGAATCGGCATAGGTTTGGGCGGAGAGTCTGCAGGAAATCAGGGAAAATGCCAGGGGCAGGACAAGAATGGCTGATAAACATGATTTCATGGATCAGATCCTAAAATTTCAGGCTGGTTCCGTATGTGAAGAATCCCCATCCGTGAAAATGATGGCCGTATTCAAACCGGACGGCCCAATCCCGGAACACGCCCTGAAGACCGATGCCCGCAGCCTCCTGAAAATGGATTTTTTCCGGAGATTCATGCTGATACCAGGCAGCGCCGGTATCGAAAAACAGCACGCCGCCGTAACCGATATGTAGCCCCTGCACCGGCTGCCGGATGCTGAAAATCGGGAAACGGTATTCCACGGTAGCTGCCAGGAGATTGTCTCCGGCGAATTCACCGAACCGGTAACCCCGGACAGCTCTGTCGCTGGCAGCGTGAAACCTTTTATAAACAGGGACATTCCCGTGGGATTTTCTGAAAATGGTCTGAACAGCCAGGGTGTGTCTTCTGACGGGGATGAATCCCTGAAAATCCAGACCGGATTGGGAAAAATCATCACCGTATTCGGGAGAATACCACCGGGTCCAGCCATTCACCCGGATTCCTTCCCGGGGCCAGACAGGCCAGTCACGGGTATCGATATCGGCAAATATCCCGGCAGAGACAAGTCTGTCGGTTTGGGTACCGGACCGCATAATGACCCGCTCACCGGTTCGTATGGATTCCAGACCGGACCGGATTCCTGCCTGCAACAGCCGGCCGAACTGATGCCCGATTTGTGCTTCAATACCTGTGTCCTGTTCCTCGAATCCTGGTGGATGATCACTGAAATGATAGGGGAAGGATGTATACCATGCGCGGATTTCCCAAAAGAGACGGAGAGATCCGGCGAACCACGGATCCTGCCAGAGAAACTGAAAAAGACGGTGACCGCCTGCCTGAAGTGTCAGGCGGAGTCGCTGGCGGCGTATTGGCCACGGATTCGTTTCCAGATGCAGTCCACCATACCAGCCGAACACACTGTTTCTGCCGAGTATGGGGCTCGGCGACCAGCCCTGTTTTTCCCGGACGACCAGTATCAGGTTTGTTCTGCCGGAAGCGCATTCCGGCATGAGCTGAAATTCAATGTTTTTCAGGAATTTCTGTCGCAGGAGCCAGGCACGTTCTGTTTTCAGCAGGTCCGGTGTCAGGGAGTCGCCTTCATGGATTCGGAGCTCGCGAAGAATCACGGCAGGTTCCAGGTGGGTGTTCCCGTAAAGGAAAATCCGGTTCAGCCGCGCCGCCCGGCAGGGAGCTGTGCCTGTCAGTCCGATCATTCCGGCGAGAATGATTCGCTGGATTCTGGTCATGGCCGCTCCGAATGATGACTGATCACAAGGCGAAACCTGCCCGACGGGTTTTTCTGATCCCAGAGTATCAGGTCGCTGATCCGGTCCTCATTGATGTCCTGAATACAAAGTCCTGTGAAGCCGGATGACGGTATTTCAAAGCGGTCTTTTTTCGAGAAACCGGTTTTCCGGTGGCCGGGATACACAATGAACCGCTTTTCATCCGGTGCGATCATCAGATCCGGCAAATTGTCACCGTTGAAATCACCCTCCAGAGAATGAATCCAGGCGTTCGGGGAGAGACCGTCGCTGAGCAAAGGTTTGCGCCGGAATTGAAAATCGGCGTCCGGTATTTGCTGATACGAATAGTCCGGCCGCATGAGATGGATGGATACCCGGTGGGTCAGTTTCTGTGTCAGTACCAGTTTGATTCCCTGGGTGAGACCTGCCGGCAAGTGGAAAAGAATCACATCCTCGAGCCCGTCGCCGTTCATGTCCCGGAGCCTGAAATCAACGGCCATATGATCCGATGTCAGAATCTGGTCGGGTATTTTGTCAAAACGGCCGTCCCGGTTGATATATATCTGCAGCTGGCTGATGCGGTAGGGAAACGCCGCTCCGGGCGTTTGTGAGATCAGCATGTCCACAGCATTGTCCCTGTTCAGATCGTGAAGCCGGAGCCGGTCCCGGGGAGGACGAACCGGTTCCCATGAAGCGGATTGCACGGCCTGAAAATCCCGGCGGTACCGAAAATCCGGTGGAATGAGTGTTGAATCGGTATGGTGAATCCATTGGTCATGCATCAGGAAAACATCCACCACATCCCTGCCGGTTACCAGAAAATCAGGGATGCTGTCCCGGTTAAAATCGCAAACCGCGAGAACCGGGAGGCGTGATTCCATGATCAAAGGATTTTCCTGAATGATGCGCCCGGCAGGATGCGACCAGAGATGACGGCTCGGCGAGTAACGGTTTCCGGTTCTGATAAAAACGGCCAGTTCATCCGGTCCGGGCAGTATCAGCTCCGGAGCCGCATCTCCTGTGATGTCGCGGGCGAATCGCCATCGGGGCAGACTGGCGGGATCTGCTTCAGGGATACGCGGTCTGTATGTGATCAGATGATCCGGACCGGAAAAGGAAGAATCTCCCCACAAGAATGCCGTGACACCGCCGGAGGTCAGGAATAAAATGTCCGTGTCTCCGTCGTTGTCCGCGTCGGCCAGATCATAGCACACGGCTTTGTCCGGAACAGCCGGCAGACGATGCCCCTTGTGTATGAACTGCCCGGTTTCATCCTGCAACAGCAGGGTGATTCTGCGGCTGGTATACGCCGGAACCGGGGCCGGTATATGATGGATTACCAGAAGATCGTATCTGCAGTCGTGATTCAGATCGGAGACAGTGATATCATCGATCCGGCCCTCCAGCGCAAAATCCTCAATGCGCCAGTCCGGGGATGCCGAACCGGCCGGGGACACAGCGAAGATCCGGGAGATAAGAAGACCCGTGCAGAAGGCACGGACGATTGTCATGGGCTGGCCGCCTTTCTGTCTGTGAGGCCGGGATTCCCGTAAATGGTGTGGTACAGGGTTCCGGCCGGATCATCCGGCTCAAAGATGACTGCGGACAGCCCGGATTCGGTTTGTCCGGTATTTACGCAAAGGGTATCCCCCAGCATATCGGCAAAGCGGCCCGAAACCCGGGGTGATTCATGAATATGGCCGTGCAGTGTCATGCGGGGCCGGACCCGCAGTATCCATGCCCTCAGCGCCCGGCTTCCCACATGAACACCCGTGTGAATCATGTCCAGGGCGGTATGATAAGGCGGACCATGAATGAGAAAAAAAGTGTTTTTCGCTGTTTCAGGTCTGAAAAGCGTGTTCAGATCATCAGCAATGGACGGCCTTTTTCCGAATACGGACTGCACCGTGGCCGGACGCACGCTGCCGTCCCATGTGACAGTCATCCGGTCTGCCGGCTCAGGCAGGTCATCTTCCGTCACGTCTTTTTTCTCAAAATCCTTGGAACGAAATGGAGTGGGGGGCACGCAGGCATATCCGGCCAGACGAAAATCACCTGTCAGCGGCACGTTTTTGTCCTGAATCATGGTCAGCAGTCCCTCACTTTCCATGATTTCGAAAAGGGGAAGTGCGGCAAAATAGTCGTCATTGCCGGGGATGGCATATATCCGAACCTGTGAATCCTGCCTGAATGACCGGAAAAAAGGATGCAGAAAACGGCTGCAAAAAGTCTTCTGGGCCTCCAGGGCGGCAGCGCCGTGTCCGATTCTGGGAAGCAGGTCACCGCCCAGAAGCACAATGTCGGCATGATGCCGGCGTACGGTGGCTGCCATTTCCTGATACAGCGGTTCCCGGCCGTGCAGATCACTGGTATATAGGATACGGGTCATATCAGCGCTGCAGCAGATCCTCCAGTTCAATGGTCAGGACTTCCTTGATATCCGGACGGAAGCCGCGGTGTGTGAAATGAATACGGCCCTGTTTGTCGATGACAAACACTGTGGGTACACCTTCGAGCTGATATGCCAGGTCCGTTTCGTTATTGATGAGCGTGGTCAGCAGCAGATCATATTTCTCCGTAAATTCGACGATATCGGACCGGTCGCGGTCCACGGCAATGGTCAGGAAGAGAACATCCTGACCGTAATCAAAGGCCAGTTCCTGAATATCCCGCAGCATGTAGTAGGAAGACCGGGACCATGAACCCCAGAAGCAGAGAAGTACAACAGTACCATTCTGGTCCGAGAGACGGACGCGGCCGCCCCGTATGTCCTCCAGATTGAAATCAGGCGCCGGTCTGATTTGCCGCCGGTTCAGTATGCTTTGCCTGTAATCATCATCGACTGCCTGTTCCTTTGCCTCGAGGAATGACTGTATGGCCGCTTCATCCCGTCCGAGGCTTTGCCAGAGATCCGAGAAGGCCTGCCGTGCATCGTCGCCCAGGGGTCCGCCGAAAGCAGCCGCTTTGGCATAGCTGGACAGCGCTGCTTCGCTGCGGTTCAGCTCTGCATATGTCGCTCCCAGATGATAATAAACCGTGGGCTGCGAAATAACCGCTGCCGCGGCTTCGAGTTCCCGGAGACCTTTTTCAATGTCGCCCTTCTGCACATACGTCCATCCCAGAATATCGCGGTACCGGGCTTCGGTTTTCCGGATTTGAATATCCCAGTCTTCCGCTGTAATCTGTGCCGGTTTCAGTGCCGGGTCCACATTTTGTACGATATCGATGGCTTTTTCCGCATAGGCGGAAGCTCGCTGCAGGCCGGTTTTTTTGTCCGCCAGATAGCCGGCCAGACCGGCCAGAGCGCCGGCTGCGCCAGGTGTCGTGCCTGTCTGCAGCAGAAGGTCGCCGACTTCCGGCACGCGCGTCGAATCATCCGCTTCAAGAACGGCCCCTGCCAGGCTGGAGAGGGCTGCTTCGCGAAGTGAGGCAATGGAGGATACGGCCAGAAAGGCATCCAGGGCTCCGATCCGTTCTTCCGCATCTTCAATTTGCATGATGGATTCCAGTTTTTTTTGTTCCGCCTCTTCGGAAGCCGGATATTCACGCGCCAGGCGTTCCTCCAGTGCTGCCGCCTCTTCGTTCTCTCCGATCATGCGAAATGTGCGGATGGCAAATATCAGGGACTGCTCGCTGTCGTCTTCCCTGAGTATTTTTTTGATCTCGGCTTTGATGTCATCCCGTGTCGCGGCGGGGTCACCGGTATTCTGAAGCCGGAGTGTGTATTTCAACTGGCGTGCGGTGTAATTGTCCGGATACAGGGACAGCTCCCTGTCGATTTCCCGCATGGCAAGCTCCGGCTCGCCTGAGCGGATGGTTTCGGAACCGAGGTAGCTCATGGCCCGGTTCAGATGGGCGCCCTGCAGCGGCCGGCCCGAAGTGTCATAAATCAGCATGTCCCAGTAGCGGTGGCCATTGTCATCAACAAGTGTGTCTCCGGGATAGATGATCCGGAACCCGTACATGAGAAAAGGCGGGGTGGTATCGCCGACAGTGTGGACAGCCTGCCACCGGCCGGACTCTTTTGTCATAACAATGTCCGCCGGGCCGGATATCTGGTCCGTATAAAGAAGCAGGATGACCCTGTCAGGTTCGATTGCCAGTTTGCCGGGAAAGGTGCCCGTGCGGTAGTTGAATTGCACTGCCGTGCCCCGTACCGGTTTTTCCGGAGAAATCCGGGCCCGGTCCGTTTCGGCGGAGGCGCGGCTGACCGGACTGTGCATCAGCATCATGAGCAGAACAGCCCATATCCGCCTGCCGGATTGAATCGTTATAAATCGTTTCCGGTGATTATCCATATTGTCCTCCTTCATCGGCCATTGCCCATGCGTTACCAATTTACGATATTAAAGCGTTATTTGTCAACTCCCGAAGCGCAATACCGAACCGCAGCCCGCGGTCACTGGTGATGATTTTCCTGAAGCGGCCTGCTTCCATGATCCGGTTCAGCAGCGCGGCGCCTGCCGGAAGAATATCCGCCCGTTGCGGATCAAAAGGGATGTTCATTTTCGTTTGAACCGTCCCGGTCCGGCGCAGCTGATCCGTGAACATCCGGACACGCTGATGCGAGAGGGAATGACCGTCGATCCGTTCCGGTCTGTATTCCCGGCATTTCAGGTCCATGGCGGCCAGGGTGGTGATTGTGCCGCCCACCCCGATCAATCCGGTACCTTCTTCCGGATATCTCCCCGGATACGCCGCCACCATTTCCCGGATATGCGAATCCAGATTATTCCATTCCTCCCGGGACGGCGGATCGTGGCGGATATGCTGCTCCGTAAGTACGACGGCACCGGCAGGGAGGCTCTCGGTGCGGCTGATGTATTCCGGTGTGCCGGTGACCAGCTCCGTGCTCCCGCCTCCGATATCGACGACCATGACACCGGTTGTCAGCGGCCGCTGATGAACAGCCCCCGCAAAACTCCATCTGGCTTCATCCGTTTCAGAGAGAATTTCAATATCAAGGCCCGCAGCCTTCCTGATGTGCCGGCGCACTGCGTCACTGTTTCCCGCAGAGCGGAAAACGCGGGTGCCCACTGCCGTGATACGATGGACATTGTATTGTCCGGCGAGGATTTGATATTCCTGAATGACGGTGACAGCCCTGGACAGTCCTGTCTCTCCGATCTGCTGTGTGGCATGGAGACCCTGCCCGAGACGGGCTGTTTTCGACTGCTGACAGAGTATCGAGACGGTGTCTCCGTCCATGCGTTCGGCAATCAACAGTAATATGGAATTGGTGCCGATATCGATCACGGCGATACGATCATCCGGCATCAGGCGTTTCCTCAAATACGGCATGCGCGCCGGTCCAGACAAAAACCGGGCTTCTGGCGGTCACAACCCGGTCGCTGAAACCCGTGACATTGCGGAACAGCCTGAAAATCCATCTGGTGGTTTGTTTGGCCGGTGAACGCACGGGTTCGATATCCCCGGGATCGATTTCCCGGACTTCACCGGAAAGCCAGTCCCGCATCTCTTCCAGGTTCTCGAGAGTCATGGGCTGCACAATAATCCGAACAGTGATATAGTAGATTTTGTTCTCTTCGAGATGGCCCGCATCAGCCACGGGTATGTTTTTGAGCGACGCGCATTCCTTTTGAAGCAGGAGTTCGTCATAAGAATCCGTTTTGTCCCGTCGCATCAGCCGGAACCGCTGTTCCCAGTTGTCATAGTTGATTTTCATGCGAATGGCCTTTTCCGTGATCAGGCTGTTGATCCATCGCGGCCTTTTTTCCCAGAGCTGCACTTCGTATAACAGAGCGGCTGTCATCCCCTTTTTCATACCCGTTATGACGTCCTGATCCAGGACTTTGTTTACTTCAAAATCGATCATGAGCCGGTTTTCTTCTGTCCGGAAATTGACAAACCGGTACCGGGGTGTCTGTGCGGGCAGACATTGGTGAGAAAAAACGGTGAAAAGAAAGAAAAAAATATGGATGTTCCGGATCACGAATCAGGTCCGTGTTTTATTATTTGTATACCGGGAAAATACGAAAATGTTCTGACAGAAAAAAAGGCTGGCCTGATATCAGGCCAGCCTTTACAAATTGCTGCCGGATTTGTTACTGGCTTAAAATCATCTTCCGGGTGACAGTCACGGGTGCTGCTCCGGACAGGGGAACCGCATGCAGGCGGTAGAGATACACACCGCTGGGAACACGGCTGCCCCGGCTGTCCCGGCCGTTCCAGGTCAGATGGTAGCGGCCCGTGGAGGCTGTTCCGGAAACCAGTGTCGCCATTTCCCGGCCCATCAGATTATATACTGTGAGTGTCACCTGTGCGGGTTCGGGGAGACTGTAGCTGATATCCGTTTCCGGATTGAAGGGATTGGGATAGTTCTGATGCAGCGCGAACCGTTCAGGCAGACCGGCCGCATTGTCGCACAGCGGATCGCATACGGCGGTCGGGAGGGGTTCATCGATATACGCGACCACATCGGCTATAGTGAAAGGTTGCGCTTTGTTAGCGCTGATCGTTACATAAAGCACCTTCTGATATCTTTCGGTAATCCAGACCCAGGTATATGTTTCCTGGACGATTTCCATGGGAAATCCGAGAACAATAACCGTGATGTTTCTGAATTCATGCCTTTTCAGGCGCAGGCAGTCGAATGTGCCCGCCGGGATGGTGAGCTGGCCCCAGGCATCGATTTCCACGCGATTACTGTCATTGACGGTTGCATCCATGGGTGTGGCACCTTCCTGCAGCACAACCTGGGCCGTGAGAATGCGCTGCTCCAGCCAGCCCGATGAATCCTTGGTCAGGGGATAGGGATACACCTTGGCCGGATTGTCGCCGTAATTGTAGGGAGAGCCGTATAGAATGGGGTGCTCCATGTCGATGCCCAGCTCCTCCACCCGGTTGCCGTTGACCCGGTAATAGCCGGCCAGCCGGGACACTGCGCCGGGGATTGTGCCAATCAGTGGTACGTCGAATGATGGAATGTACTGATATGACTGGTCAACCCACTGGGCATCGGGAAACAGGTCCGCGAAGGGATCATCATCGATATTGATGGTTTGAAAACTGATATCTTCTTCGGGAAATGCGTCCAGTACGGCCTGAAAATTCCAGTCCATGGCCCCGGTCTGGTCCAGTTTCAATTCCGTGATATCGACTTCGGTATCCATACTGACTGCAACGGGATCCTGGGTTGCAACGGGCACGGTCTGAGTGATCTCAATCTGGGCCATGCCGGACTGAAAAACGAACAGACTCAAAACAAAAACAGAAAAAATGATTTTCCATTGACTGTGTTTCATAACCGGATACCTCCGTTGGTTGGAAGGACTGCTGAAAAACGTCAATCTTTGCGTGTAGTTTACACGAAATCTCAAAGAAAGTCAAGGAAAAAATGGACTACATGAGCCGGTATGCAATACCGACGGACAGGATCTGGCGGATCTGTCGTTTCTTTGAAATATTTGAATCATACAGAATCGTCATGTGATAACCGGCCGTGACAAAAGACGCCAGCTGTGCGGTCAGCTTTTGGTCCCAGCGGATATCCGTTTCGGAGAATGCCTTCAGGTTGGCAAAGGACTCCAGCCTGGTGATATAGGTGACAATCGCGTTCAGTTGGTATTCCCAGTCCACCGTGCATTCGCATCCGCCTTCCACACGGCTTTTTTCAATGCCGGCGGATGCAGGATTATCAGTGTAGGGAACGGGATGGCGGCGCGTGAAGGTTTCCTTTAATGCCGCGCCCAGGCGAACGGTGAGTGATGTATGGACACATGCAGATATGCCTGCGCTTTGGGTGGCATAGGCCGGATCCATAAAGCCGGATATC
>Ga0272442_10010303_pt1 | contig 11535 bp, 9 predicted proteins | sample SSMForm2O_FD_200262 | JGI IMG/M metagenome (GOLD analysis project Ga0272442, IMG submission 200262) | Marine sediment archaeal communities from Little Sippewissett salt marsh, Falmouth, MA, United States - SSM-Form-2O | ecosystem: Environmental > Aquatic > Marine > Wetlands > Sediment ...
TCATGAGTGTGTCCTTTTCCGATGTTCGATAGGTCAGACCTGCTGCACCGACGAACTGATCAATCGCTTCGGGGCTTCCTTCAGCAACGATGAGATCACTCTTTTTTATGACTTCGCCTCGCGCTCTACCGGGAAAGCGCTTCCCGCGCCGCACGAGGCCGATGAGGGTAACGTCATGTTCTGCTGCAATCTCTTCAAGTTCTCGAATCACCGTGCCCACCGCCTTCGATGATTTTCCCACCCTGATCTCGACGATATACCCTTCCAGATCCATCAGATCCCGGGCAGTGTCGCGCTTGCTCCGTTCACGAGGGATGAGGCGCCATCCAAAGAGCGTGACAAAGACGACACCCGCCAGGGCGACGACGATTCCCACGGGTGTGAAATCAAACATCCGGTAGGGTGCTCCCAGTGCATCTGATCGAAAGGTGGCGATGACGATGTTGGGAGGTGTTCCGATGAGCGTCACCATCCCGCCGAGAATGGATGCGAAGGAAAGGGGCATGAGAGAGAGTGACGGGCTGCGCTGTGCCTGCCGGGCGGCCTGCATGTCTACCGGCATGAGGAGTGCCAGGGCGGCCACATTGTTCATGATGGCTGACAGTGCCGCGGCGATGCCCGACATGATACCGATGTGGGTCGACAATCCCCGGGATGCATCAATGATGTGGCGGGCCAGGAGTTCTATGGCGCCCGACCGGGACAGACCGCGGCTCACAATCAAGACCAGTGCGATTATGACGACAGCGGGGTGACCGAAACCGGAAAATATCTCTTCTTGTGGCACGACGCCGGCGACAGTAGCGACGACGAGAGCGGCACAGGCGACAATGTCGTAGCGGACCCATCCCCAGACAAGAAGAATAAATATGATGACGATGAGTGCATAGAGAAAGATGTGTTCGGCAGTCATGACCTGTTCCGTCGTTTTTTCGGGGGCGTGGTTTCCCGGCAGTGAACTGAACAGCGAGCGTATTCTCCCGACCTCATGGCAGGTAGCCTTCCCCCTGGCTGCCTTTTAGCAGCGCCATTGTCATTCGGTATTCTTGTAAATTAGCATCTGCGGCATCTTCGATTCAAGAAAAAAGGTGTTCCCTGCTGCCACATGGCACTAGGTATAACGGGGGCGACGGGGGATCGGTCTCTGTGATAGACAGATCCCCCGTTCTGCGAAACAGTGGATCAGCCGAGCATGGCCGCTATGTCTTCATCCGGTGTCGCGATGGGCATGATGTTGAACTTTTCCACCAGTACACTCGCCACCTGTGGCGACAAAAAGGCCGGCAGTGTCGGTCCCAGTCGAATGCCCTTGACGCCGAGCGCGAGGAGGGCCAAGAGGACGGCCACGGCCTTCTGTTCGTACCAGGCGATGTCGTAGGAAATGGGCAGCTCGTTGATGTCGTCCAGTCCAAAGGCCTCCTTGAGTTTCAGGGCAATGACGGCCAGCGAGTAGGAATCGTTGCACTGCCCAGCGTCCAGGATGCGGGGAATGCCGTCGATATCGCCCAGGTCGAGCTTGTTGTAGCGGAATTTTGCGCAGCCCGCCGTGAGGATCACCGCATCTGCGGGGAGCTTTTCGGCCACTTCGGTGAAGTAATCCCGTGACTTCTGCCGCCCGTCACAGCCCGCCATGACGACGAAGCGCCGGATCGCTCCCGACTTGACGGCGTCGATGACCTTGTCGGCCAGTGCCATGACCTGGGTGTGGGCGAAACCGCCCATGATCGTGCCCGACTCGATTGCCTCCGGCGACGCACATGTCCGGGCCCGTTCCACGATGGCGGAAAAATCCTTTGTACCCCCCGCGGGCCGGTCGGCGATGTGTCCGGCCTCGGGATAGCTGGACACACCGGTGGTGAAGAGCCTGTCCAGGTAGGTGTTGTCCTTCTTCAGGGGGACCAGGCAGTTGGTGGTCAAAAGAATGGGACCGTTGAAGGATTCGAATTCACTGTTCTGATGCCACCACGACCCGCCGTAGTTGCCCACGAAGTGATCGTATTCTTTGAAGGCCGGATAACAGTTGGCCGGGAGCATCTCTCCGTGGGTGTAGACGTCGATCCCCGTTCCCGCTGTCTGCTGGAGCAGTTCCTCCATGTCTTTCAGGTCGTGACCCGAAATGAGGATGCCGGGATTTCCTCTCACACCGATATTGACCTCCGTTATCTCGGGATTGCCGTAGGCCGTCGTGTTGGCCTCGTCCAGAAGGGCCATGGTGGTAACGGCCGTCTCTCCCGCCCTCATGACCAGGGCGATCATATCGTCCACCGAAAGCTCCTTCGTGGTGGAGGCCAGTGCCTCCTTGAGAAACCCGTAGATGTCGTCCCTCTCGTGGCCGAGGACGGCGGCATGATCTGCATAGGCGGCGATTCCCTTGCAGCCGATGATCAACAGTTCTCTCAGGGACCGCACATCCTCGTTCGGTGCGGCGGTGATCCGAACATCATCGGACAGGGCCTTGGCCATGATCTCTTCACGGTCTTTCGGAGTCCAGGTGGCACAATCAGGAGGTGTGCCGGGCATGTCAGTACCGACTCTGTCCCGAAGGGCATCCCTGACCTCAATGCCCTCTTTGATCCGGTCGATAATCGCATCGTCGTCCCATGCCGCGTTGGTTATGGTAGTGAAGAGGGCCTTGCAGACAAAACGGGCGGCTGCCCTGTCCACCGTGTCACCTCCCTGCAGTCGTTCACTGTAAACTGCGATGCCCTTGCACACGTAAATGAGCAGATCCTGCAGATCGGCAGTTTCCTCCGGTTTGCCGCACACTCCCTTTAATGTACACCCCTGGTTGCGTGCCGTCTCCTGACATTGAAAACAAAACATGATGTTCTCCTTCCTTGATAAAAAAGTTTTGTGGAAACAGTAACCGAAGGAGATGGGTCTGTCCTTGACTTAAGTCAAATGTCTGCCCGTGAGTCTGATTTCACAGGGACAGGGAATGAAGCGCCCGGGAGGGGCAAGCGTCGTTGTGACCAGCGGCAGTGATCGAGATCGTTGCATGATGGGCGGTTATATCGGGAATCACTGAGTGTCTTGTACGATTTCCACCTGTGACAGCCTCGTAAAGAACCTGTTCTGCCGGTATATACCTGGTCGCGGGAGGCACCCCAGGTTTGTCTGTCAGTGACAGCGTACCGGTCTGCCACCTACGCCGGCGACAACCACTGTCCTGCATACCTCAACTCTATCATGCCGGTACGACAGTGTACAGCACAAATACCGTGAATCACTACATGATGGGCGAAGCTTCATGCCACGGGGATGTCACTGACTAGGGCGGCATGCTGCAGGTCCTGTGCCCCCTATGCAAAGCGGAGCGGGATCGATCGATCACTCCATCGGTTCCATATCGGTCTACATTGTCCTTCGTGGTACTGTCCCTGTCGGGAGAAACCGTGAGTTGTCTCCAGGGATTTCCCGGTAGCGCAGTGAGGGAATCCGGGACATGGTCTGCCGGAGGGAAATCACCGAGATCGTCGCAGGTCAGGGGAAGGACTGTGTGAAGTGTTGCGGGTGATAGTTGGCCCGCAGATAGATCTGTGGAAACTCTTCCGAGAGTTTCGATCTGTCGTAGATACATTTCAGTATAGTGAGGATGTCACGATCTCCGGACCACAGTGTCTTCGATTCATTTTCGTGTGCCGCCTTGAGGCAGCAGTTTGCCACGAAACCGAAATCGGCATCCTTGGGGAACTCTTTCGTTCCCACGACGTGAACGCAGTCCTTACAGTGTTCTACAATTGCTCTATAGAGTGAGTGGTTACTGAAATCGAAAACCTGCCCTTGAGCCTTCAGGGTCTCTATGAGCGTGTCGATGTGTTCGAGATAATTCTTCTGGTGTTTCCATATGCCGTCAATCCACTCCGCACCGTGCCGCGTTCGTGACTGGTAGGCAAAGAGGAAATGGTCTATCCCCCGCTTTTGTTCCACGTAGATTTCCTGCGGTATGGCGATGTCGAGGGTGAAGACGATATCTTCCAGCACCCTGAGAAAGTGATTCAGTTCACGAAAGAGCAGGGGCAGGTACACCCTGAAACTTCTGTTCTCGGTACGTTTGATATATCCGGCGTAATTGAATATCTGATTGATAAGCCGGGACCTGACATATCCCGGGTGTCTTACGATCTTTCCACCGGTGACCTGGCATGTCCGGGGGTCGGCGATTTGCGGCACCGGGAGCTCGTCTGCGATATAGGCGGAAAACATGTTTGAGTCGATGATGTTTTGAAACCGGTTTTCTTCAAATACCGACTTGAGTGAGAAGGGATATCGTTGACTGTCATGCATTGAACTGCTTCCTCGTTATTCCTGTCTCACGGGAATAGTTCAGTTTGGGATTTTCCTCTCTGCTCATGTGATAGGATCATCATTATACCAGAGTTCTTATCCTCTTTCCACGACCCACAAATGGGACGGGAACTCATCAATCATCAGCACATGACACTGGACAGTCGTAGTGCCATGTACCGGATAGCCAAGACATCTCTGCTCTGCCCGGCAGGGATTGTAAAACATATACGGGGGACAGGATCCATGGCGGACCGAAATGTCCTGCCTCCTGTTCCCGAAGCCTCACCGTGAACCCTTTGATCCCTTTGGATTATTGCTGTGGGGTATCTAAGCGGGCAGAAAGGATATCGGGACGATGCCCTGTATGTTCCGTTGTCGATCAGCCCTTTTTCGGAATACCGGTAAGCAATATCCTTTGGATGGTTTCTTTCCCCTCCATCCTCGGCCGTATATCATCGTCGCACACAACGCATATCCCCGAGTCACTAATATGTTTCACCAGCGATTCATGAAAATCCGCATCGTCATTGTCGATACCGGGTGTGCCCAGATCTGGGTCTTTCTCTCTGTCCTTTCCGTTTCCACTGCTCATGGCATCCTCTACATTATAATGTTATGTGCCGGCCTGTGAGAAATAGAGAAAAAAGAAATAATAGGACAGCGCCTATTTTTGTCTTCATGTTAGGTATCTCGTTATAGGTCTGCCTGACAGCATGCCGGACGTTTACGAACATAATCGGTCTATTTCTGAAATTCTTTAACGAAAAATAGACAACGCCTCTTTTTTCTGCATGCTGGGTGTCACTCTATCGGCCTGCCGATGATATGCCGGAGCTCTATCGGATCGATGGGTATAGTTCCGGCATGCCGTGACGCTACCGGTGGGAATCGAGATTTGCAGGTATTGAAGTGACCGGCGGGTGGTCCCCTATAGCCCGGCGACGGCAATGGCATCAAATATGCCCCGTCTCATGAGCATGACGGCAATCGCGGCCAAAAGCAGGCTGGCGACCTTGGATATGGTCTTGGTGCCGGTCTTCCCCAGGAGCGCGGCAATGGGTTTGGCAAAGGCGAATATGATACCGGCCAGGATGATGTTGGTAATGACGGCCATTGCCTTTATCATGGTACCATGGGTGGTTGCCAGCAGAATGCAACTAGTCAGAAGGGCGGGACCCGTGATCAGGGGGATGCCAAGGGGCACGGCGCGTCACTTCCTTGATTTCCCCTTCTCCATCGGGCGGGGACAGGCTTCGCGGGAATGACGCTGTGGCATATATTGTCGCCGGTGGAATAACAGTGTCGATATAAGCTGTATGTCCCCGAATTAAAGCTGTTTATTCCTCAGGGTGCGCGCATTTCCCGTTGCGTGTTCGGGTTTAGCGAGCGAATTCTCATGTCTCATTTAGCCGATTTGGCGGTACTGCCAATTTGGCTAAATGGTGATTTCCCTTTGTTCCCATGCCCCAGCGTAGGGGGCTTTCATCCATTGCTTGTAACGTTTCCCTCCGCACATTTATTAAAAATGGCAGCGTTGCCAAATCTAATAAATGCAGGCAATCCTTTATTCATCAAGGTTCAGATTCTCAGCCTCTGCGATATCGCATAATCATGCCAAAAGATTTTTCCGTTTCAGGTGTAACGGTTGTGGGGAATGTTTGCTCAATGGCTCTCGGCTATGACCATTTTTTCTTTCAATGGTCATAGTGTCCGGGTGGGTCGCGTGGGACAATAGCAGGAAAGTATCCGCATTATTGTCAATTCGTTGCCATATACACACATCCCTTTATACTCTGTTAACTGAGACGGGGGAAATATTTAAGCAACTGAAAATGTAATATGTTCAAACAGCCTTTTAATGCTGCCGATGTTCACGAAAGGTGCTTACAGGAGACAATGATAAATAATCGAACAATTGTTTTGATGGCAGCATGGTAATAGATTACGTAATCATTGTCAGTGAAATTTATTGTTATTATATCATTCTGTTATATCCCCGGCTGGTATATGTCGATGGTATCCTGTGGGGTGATACAACATATTGGTTCACACAATTTACAATTGAAGAATAGCATGATATAACTGGCAAATCTATGATGGAGGTACCGCCTTGAAGAAACGGATTGTCGTCATTCTCTTTCTCCTTCTCCTTGTGGGGGTCGGTTATTTTGTATATGTGGGGCAGCAGGAGATCCAGACACAGGAGCACTACTATTCCGGGACCATAGAGGCGACGACGTCAGAACTATCCTTTCAGGTCGGCGGCAGGGTGACAGAGGTCCCGGTGGAAGAGGGCGAGCGGGTGGAAAGAGACCAACTGTTGGCGCAGGTGGATCGATCCCTCTATGAGGCCCGGCGCGACCAGGCACTGGCGAGTCTCAATACGGCCCGGGAAAACCTCCGGAAAATGGAGACAGTCCTCGATCTCTACCGGGAGACGCTCCCCGCCGAAGTGGCGCGGGCGAAGTCGGCTGTCGAGGTGATTCGGTCGCAGCTGCGGGAACTCACTGCCGGGTATCGCAAGCAGGAGGTGGAACGGGCACGGCTGGCCTACCTGGCGGCGAAGGACGTCCTCGATGAGGCCGCCCGCGATAAGGAACGGTACGACCGTCTCTTCAGTAAGGATATCGTCTCCGAAAAGAGCAGGGATGCCGCGAAACTCACCTATGAAACCGCCTCCCGTGAGTTTGAACGGGCGAAAGAGACCCTCGATATGCTCCGGGAGGGGATCAGGAAGGAGACGATCGGGACTGCGGAGGCAAGACTTGCCGAGGCGAAAGCGGCACTGAGACAGGCGAAAATAAATCTGAAAAAGATCGAGACGGCCAAACGGGATGTGGAGCAGGCACGAAGCCAGATCGCTGTGGCACAGTCGACCGTTGCCCTTGCCGATATCAGCCTCGATTATACATTGCTCAGGGCGCCCTTTGCCGGTACCGTGACGAGCCGCAATGTGGAACCGGGTGAGGTGGTGACATCGGGGCGTGAGGTGCTCTCACTGGCCGATCTCTCCACCGTCTATCTGAAGATATTTGTCGATGAGGAGGACCTGGGAAGGGTGAAGATCGGCCAGGAAACGGACGTGAAGAACGATACCTTCCCCGACCGGGTCTACCGGGGACGTGTCTCCTTTATCTCTCCCGAGGGGGAATTTACCCCCAAGATAATCCAGACGCACAAGGAGCGTGTCAAGCTCGTCTATCTTGTGAAGATTTCCATTCCCAATGCCGAGGGGGAACTGAAATCGGGAATGCCTGCCGATGCCTGGTTACGAGAATGATCCCATGAGAGGGGACGCTCCTGCCTTTGGTGACCGGGCCGTGGTGATCGACGGCGTATCCATGAGTTATGGCGGTGAAGTCGCCCTCGATGATGTGTCCCTTGTCGTCGAACGGGGTGCCATATGCGGGTTTGTGGGATCCGACGGCGCCGGCAAGACCACACTGCTCAGGATGGCGGCGGCCATGCTGCGCCCCGCTGCCGGGACAATAGAGATCAACGGCCTCGACGTGGTCACACACCGCAGCGCCATCAAGTCGATGATCGGTTACATGCCTCAGCGGTTCGGTCTCTACCAGGACCTAACGGTTCGGGAAAACATCGATTTCTTCATGGACATCTTCGGCATCTCGGGCAGGGAACGGAAGAAACGGCGCGAGCGCTATCTTCGGTTCTCCAATCTTCATCCCTTCGAGGACCGCCTGGCGGGCAATCTCTCAGGGGGAATGAAACAGAAGCTGGGGCTGGCCTGTGTCCTGGTCCACGAGCCCGATCTTCTGATCCTCGATGAACCGACAAACGGTGTCGATCCCGTCTCACGCCAGGAATTCTGGGACATACTATTTCAGATGAAGGGGCAGGGTATGACCATCATGGTCTCCACGGCCTATCTCGATGAGGGGGAGAGGTGTGACGCGCTGGCGTTGCTGCACCGGTCACGTCTCATCGACAGGGGTGTCCCCGCCCAGATACAGTCTCATTTCGCCAATCTGGAAGAGGCCATGATCCACCGCATTCAGGAGTACGACAGGGAACTGATCCATGACACATTTCAACTCTGACGCCATTGCCGTGGAAAACCTGGAGAAGCGGTTCGGGAAATTCGTGGCCGTCGACAGGATCACCTTTTCCGTGAGAAAGGGGGAGATCTTCGGCTTCCTCGGCTCCAACGGCTCGGGTAAATCGACGACCATCAGGATGCTCTGCGGGATACTGACACCCACGTCGGGTCGCGGGACAGTGGCGGGATACGACATCGAGCGGGAATCGGAGAAGATCAAGCAGTCCATCGGGTACATGTCGCAGAAATTTTCCCTCTATGAGGACCTGTCCCCCTATGAGAATATCAGGTTCTACCTGGGCATCTACAATATACCCGCCTCCCTCTGGCAGGAACGCATGGAGTGGGTGCTCCATCTGGCCCGCCTGGAGGAGGTGCGGCATCGCCTCACGCGGGACCTGCCCCCGGGATGGCGGCAGCGCCTCGCCCTGGGGTGTTCGCTCTTGCATCGGCCCGACATACTCTTTCTCGATGAACCCACGTCGGGCGTCGATCCCATCACGCGGCGCCACTTCTGGGACTTCATCGGGAGGCTTGCCGCTGAAGGGATAACCGTCTTTGTGACGACACACTATATGGATGAGGCGAACAACTGTGAGCGCATCGTCATGATCAACGAGGGGAGGATCGTTGCCGCCGGGAGTCCCGCCGAGATTGTGGCCGAGACCATTCCCGAAAGGCACGATGCCGATCTGAATGACGCCTTTATCACCATCATGTCGGGGGGTGAGGCGTGAGTATCCGCACGATACAGGCCATTGCCAGAAAGGAATTCTATCATCTCATCCGGGACTTCAGGAGTTTATATCTGGCCTTCGCCATCCCCCTCTTTCTGATCCTCCTCTTCGGCTATGCCCTCAGCATGGATGTGGACAACATCGATACCGTCGTCATGGATCACGACAGGACGGAACTGAGCCGCGATTTCATCACCAGGCTCACGGCATCTCCCTATTTCAGGGTGACGGCCTATCTCGATGACGAAAAAGAGGTGACACGCGCCATCGATCACGGGTGGGCGCGTATGGCCGTCGTTATTCCACCCAAATGGACGGAACAGATCAGGGCCGACCGCGATGCGCCGCTGCAGCTCCTCTTTGACGGCAGCGATCCCAATTTTGCCGGTATCTCCGTGGGATATGTGACGCGATTTGTCGAAGAGTACAACAGCCGGCTGCTCCTCGATTTTCTCAACCGGAAGGGCATGGAGACGATCGATCCCCCCATACGGGGGGAGATTCGCGTCTGGTTCAATGAGGATCTGGAGAGCAAGAAATTTGTAGTTCCCGGCATTATCGCCATTATTATCATGATCGCGGGGGCCATGCTGACGTCCCTCGTCATCGCCCGGGAGTACGAGAACGGCACCATGGAGACAATCCTCTCCGTGCCCATAGGGGCCGCCGAGTTTCTGCTGGGGAAGGCCGTCCCCTATTTCCTCATCGGCTTAACCGACGTCCTCATCGCCGTCCTCATGGGACAGGTCCTCTTCGGGATCGTCATGAAAGCGAGTTTCTGGCTTCTCCTGTTCGCCTCATGCATCTATCTCGGCGTGGCCCTCAATCTGGGGCTCTTCATCTCCATCGTCACCAAGTCCCAACTGGTGGCAAACCAGGCCGCCGTTCTCATTACCTATCTCCCCTCGGTTCTGCTGTCCGATTTCGTCTTTCCCATCGTCAATATGCCCACAATACTGCAGGTGATCACCTATATCATACCGGCCCGCTATTTCATCGATATCTTGAACGGCCTCTACCTGCGTGATCTGGGGCTCGACATGCTCTGGCACAGCTATGTCGTCCTGGCCGTCATGGTCGTCGTCATCGGCTTCTTCAATCTGATTATGCTGAAGCGGGAGGGGATGTAGCATGCGGTGGCTTCGTATCAGGGAACTGGTGAGAAAGGAGTTTATACAGCTCTTCAGGGACAAGAAGAACCGGCCCCTGCTGATCATTGCGCCCCTGGTGCAGCTGCTCATCTTCGGCTATGTGGTGACCACCGACATCCGGACCATTTCCCTCGGTCTGGTGGACCAGTCGAAGACGAGGGAGAGTCGCATGCTCATCGATGCCCTCGATGCGAACAAGACCTTCAATATAATCTATTATGCCGACAGGCCGCAGGATCTGGAGGATCAGCTGCTGCGCCGGAAGGTCGAGCTTGCCGTCAAGATCGGTCCCGATTTCGCCGGGAAGATCAGGCGGGGTGACACGGCACCGGTGCAGATACTGGCCGATGGGAGCATGAGCAACATGGCCTCGGTGCGGATCTCTTACACCTCCGTCGTCATCGAAAGGCTGAACCAGCGCTTCATCAGGGAACTCCATCCCTTCACCATGCAGTATGGACGGGTCGATGCACGGATTCGCACCTGGTACAACCCCAATCTCCACAGTCACAATTTCTTTGTCCCCGGGATCGTGGCCTTCCTCATCATGATACTGACCCTCCTCTTTACATCCATGGCCATCATCAAGGAGCGGGAGATAGGGACCATGGAGCAGCTGATCGTGACCCCTATGAGTCCCTTTGAACTGATCCTGGGGAAGACGATCCCCTACAGCATCATCGCCATCGTCCAGATGATCGCCGTCACCATATTTGCCGTTCTGTGGTTTCGCATACCCCTCGTGGGGAGCATTCCCCTCCTCTTTCTCTCTACCTGCGTCTTTCTCCTGAGCAACCTGGGGATCGGGCTCTTTATCTCCACCATCTCGACGACACAGCAGCAGGCCATGATGACCACCTTCTTTTTCATCCTCCCCTTTTTCATGCTCAGCGGCTTCATCTTTCCCATCGAGAATATGCCTACCGTCGTCCAGTGGTTTACCTACATCAATCCGCTGCGCTACTTCCTCGACATCATCCGGGGGATCTTTCTCAAGGGTGTGGGGCTGGAGGTCCTCTGGCCGCAACTGCTCTCGTTGGGCATTCTGGGGATTGTTGTGTTCACGGGGGCCGTGGGGCGCTTTCACAAGAGACTCGACTGATGTGACGGTATGGCAGGACAGGGCAGTGCCCGGCAGACCGGCCAATCTGGCCATGGTGTTGCATAAAGGTCTTTCCCGTGACCGATTTTTGGTGTAACGTCGCACACAACATGCTTGGTACCGTGCAGGTATGGCAGCTCGTTGTGCGCGGATCACGGGTGAATTACAAAAACAACTGCCCTTGCGGAGAAAGAT